>OBWC01001700.1_pt1 | contig 9111 bp, 1 predicted proteins | sample 1501341 | NCBI WGS metagenome assembly OBWC01 (sample SAMEA2580033, study PRJEB22360) | human gut metagenome | biome: human gut; feature: human-associated habitat; material: faeces | place: Denmark | collected 2008/2010 | reverse complement strand
ACTCATCGCTCCCCCTGAAGATTCATCACCAAACCAATTAAATCGTAATTTAATTTTAAAAGTACGACCTTGTAAAGGCTTTTTAAATTCCATATAGCTCTCCTTGTTGAATATATTTTCAACTTCAAACCCTAATGATACTTTATTTTTCCAAATAGATTGCTGGAATCCTGCCGTAAAAAGATGACTACGAGGAATTAACCATTTCTTTCGCTGTTCTGGTAAGTTACTCATTTGCCAACTCCAATCAAAATCATGAACGTAAGATGCGTCTATATAGATTCTAGATATTTCATGTTTCCCAAGTAATCCCTCTGTATGATACTCTAAACCATAGTTAAAATAAAAACGAGGAATATTGGGTACCTGTTTATCATAAGTCGGGTTTTTCACACTTTGGTCATTAGTAGTCCATTTTAGCTTATCCCGAATATCTTGATAGGTTAAGTTAAAATAACTATAAAGCTGTGGAGTCACATCTATTTTTAAATCAAAATCTCCCCCCATGATCTGAGTCTTACCCAAATTCGTATAAATCATTCGTATATCAGCAGGAAATAAACTTATCATATCTGTTATATACATATAATATAAATTTGTCTCTAACTGAAAACGACTTAACCCCATAAAATTACTTTTATCCATGATTAACCCTAAATTTATATTATTACTTATTTCGGGATTTAAATCAACTGAAGGCTTTACTGTCACTCCGTCTCCAAACAATTCTTCCGTATCAGGAAGCCTCACGTTATGTGATAAGGAAAATTTACCTCTCACCCCTTTGAAAAATTCATAACTGATTCCTTCACTTATTCCATAGTAAAAATTGTTTATTTTTGTTTTTTTCGGTTCTTTCTTAACACTTTCAGATTCATCTACAATTTTATCACTTGTTCTATATATTCCAGAATTTAAATAGTATAGACTGAACATTAAAGAGTTTTGAAGTTTGTTATTACGTGAAGAATACTCATGTGCTAACCCCAAAGTATTTCCCTTCATATTACTGGGAAAACCACTAGGGTCAAAACCAACATATTCTGCTGTATAATCATCCTTAGGTCTATACCTTGAATATGTGAATTGATTGTTAAGATTAAAGGTATGTTGCTTTAACTTGTATTTTAAATTCAATTTATGTCTGATTTCAAATTGTTTGTCATCTGAATAGTTTAATAAATTATCATCAGTTTCTCCCATTGTATTTGTTATGGTTCCATCCCATTGCCGTTTTGTTCTAGCGGTATCAACCAAATGCGTATGAATGATTGGAGTTACTAGACCTGACTTGAATTCAAGGTTTTTAAATAAGAAATTCTTCTTCTCTAAAGTTAAAGTAGGCATAATGTTTGTCCCATGTGTATGAGAAAAACGTGAATCAAAATCTAAGGCCTGAATTCCCTTTTTATTGTTATAAAAAGCACATTCTAATTCAATCTTATCAAACCAGAATTTTGTAAATGTTAAACCTACATTATACATTGTGGACCTATAATAATCATTATTTCTTATTACTTCTTGGTAGGCACTTGAAGGTAAATTTGTTTCAAAAACAGGATAAGTCATTTTATAATTATTATCCGATTTATTATGAAAAAAACCTCCTCCAATTTGAATCCCTGGTTTTTCAAACATTTTTTTTACACTGACTAACGTTTTGGAAGTACCAAATGAAGCAAACTCCTGAGTAAAGCCTACCAAGTCACACTCGTCCTCTCTTGTAACAACATTAATCGCTCCTCCCAGACCATCACTGCCATATTCAGCAGGAACTATTCCTTTATATATCTCAATATATTTAATGGCATCAATAGGTATGTCGTTTATATCAAATGAACCATCGGGGCTATTTAAAGGAAAACCATCTATATAAATAGCTACTCTTTTTCCTTCCAGACCATGTATGGACATTTTAGAAGAGCTACCCAAACCTCCGGATTTTCTAACTTTGATTCCAGAAGTACGAGTAAGTACTTCTTCAATTCCAGTTGAACGACCTCTTAATTTTGCTCCATCAACAACCGTTACAGCCATAGGACTTTTACGTATATGATTTATTTCTGCCTGCTGTGAGGATGCTTTTACCACGACCTCATTCAACACTTCTGTACTTTCTTCCAAAAAGAAATTTTTAGTTGTATTTCTATTTACAGTAACAGACTGTTTTATTGTTTTGTATCCGATAAAAGAAACCTCTACAAGATACGTTCCGTTTTGAGGTAATTTTATTCTGTATAACCCATTATCATTTGCATTATCTCCAACCTGATTTTTTCGTATATATACAGAAGCTCCTACAACAGGTTCATTTGTCTTTTTATCTACGATTCGACCAGAAAGAAAAACTTGTGCCCAAGATATCATAGGGAAACAACATATTCCCATAATGACTAAAATTTTTTTTTAACATGCATATTATAGTTACATTGGAAGCTTTAGATACATTTATCGTGTCAATATCAATCCAATTGCATAATTTACTATATGCTGTATAATATGCCTTTAGAATAGCTTCTTTACGTGAAAAAATGTCAATAGGAGAAAATTCTTTCTTATCTATACACGCTATCTCTTGGGGTGTACAAAAAAGAGAATATTCCTTTTTTGATAATATCGTCGTTTGATCTTCAATATCTACTCCAATACCCTTATACCTCTTTTTCTTTCCAACAGCAGCAACTGCTATTGCATCTTTATGAGATATAGAACCAACTATGTCAAATGGCCATATTGGTTCACCATCTCTTCCTTTTAAAATGGGAACTATTTCCTTTTGTAAAGTCTGTAAGGCACGATGTGCGGCACAACGTCCCAAAATATAAGTTTTAAGACGTATTTCAGACCATTCTCTTTTAATGAATATTTTTTCCTCATTAAAGAGATTATCTGAAGTAGCAAAAGGACTATCTTCCACAATTTCTACTGCTATATCGGAAAAGGGTAATACAAGCATATTTATACATGCAATTCTATATAATTCATTATCAACTTAGCTAATTCCGCATGATATTTTGTAATAAGAACATGCCCTCCTGGCAATTGGTGGAAAGAAACTTTCTGAAAGTAATTATTCCATAGATGTTGATTGTTTCGAATTGTAGGCTCATCCTCTCTACCGACGATGGAACATAATGGGGTTTTCAATTTACAATCAAGAAACTTGTAATTTACCATTGCTACAGTATTCATTCTCAACTCATGCAAATATTCATGTTTTTCTTCATCTGATAAAGTTGCGATCAATTCTTCATTCAACAGATCTTTTGCACGTGAATAATCCAAAAGGGCATTATCGTCATTTGAAAAGAATTGCATTAAGTCATCACGCAATGTAGGAGGAGTTCCACCAATCATTATAATACCCTGTATCGGAATATTTTCTTGTTCAAATCGTTTACAGATATCATAAGCAATATAGCAACTGTAAGAATATCCCATGATAAACAAAGGAATCTCTTTATCAGCCTCTTTCAGTTCATTGGCTAATAGCGCACCAACTTCTTCTACAGAGGACTTTATCTCACGTCCATCTCCATGTCCCGGATATTGTACTGTATATAAGTTGATTTCTCCGGTAAAATCCCCAGAAAATGTACTATACATACCAGGGGTTCCTGCTGCATATGGAAGACATATAAGTTTTGCATATGGAGTAGAAACCTTTTTCATACAAATGAGATTCTCAACTTTATTATTCTCTATTTCTTGTTCAAGCAGTTCGGCTATCGTAGGTTTATCGAATAAATCTTTTAATTTGATGTTGGTTAATCCGACCTCCTTTAATTCTTTTATTAACCTTACAGATCGGATAGAGTCGCCTCCTATATCCCAGAAATTATCAAATACACCTACCTCTGGTATCCCTAATACCTTTTCCCAGATTAAGGTTATTTGTTTTTCCCTTTCATTCCTTGGACCTACAATATCCCTTTTAACAAAATTTTGTTTCTGATTCGCAATATTGGGTAATTGCTTCTTGTCTGTTTTTCCATTGGCAGAAATTGGAATCTGCTCTATTCTAGCCATTGCGGAAGGTAACATATAGTGAGGTATCTTCATTTGCAGAACAGACATTATATCCTTGTATTCTAAATCACAATTATTTGCTGTAACATAAAAAGCTACAACTACAGGCTGTTTGTTTACATCATATTGAATCTCTGCACAAGCCTCTGTAATACCTGATACTTTTAATAAAGCATTCTCTATTTCTCCTAATTCAATTCTATACCCTCTGACATTTACTTGAAAATCTTTACGTCCTACAAATACAATATCGCCAGTTACAGTCATCTTTACAACGTCTCCTGTATTATATACAATTCCTTCATGAGTAATAGGATTATTGATAAATACAGATTTCGTTTTCTCTTCTTTATTCAAATAACCACATGACACTCCCTCGCCTCCAATATAAAGGATACCAGGAACTTCTGGTAGTGTATATTCTAAATTATCATTTAATACATATACTTGTGTATTATAAATCGGTTTCCCTATTGGAACTATATTTAAATGACATTTGCCGTCTTCTTCAATCGGGATAGGATAAAAAGTGGAAGCCACCGTTGTTTCTGTAGGGCCGTATTCATTAATAAATTTGTGCAAAGGATAATTTTCTAACCACCTGTTTATATCCGAAACATTGATAATTTCAGCACCCAGCATAATAGTCATATTGGGTGATAGGTTTACAGGTCTCTCCAAAAATCCCAACATATTTACCAACATTGAAAAATGAGAGGGAGTTACATTCAAAAAATTGATTTTTTCTTCATCTATAAAATACAGAAGTTTCTCTATATCTTTAGTTGCATTATCGGAAAGAATGTGTAAAGAAGCTCCGGCAATGAAAGGTAGCCAATTAGAAGTAACAGTCATATCAAAGGAATACGATGTTATTAAAGCAAACCTGTTATTACAGTTTACATTAAACGCTTCTTTCTCATAATTCAAAAAATTGGATACATTTCTATGCCTAAGCATTGTACCTTTAGGTTGTCCTGTTGAACCAGAAGTATAAATCATATAAATCAAATCATCAGGAGTATTACAAGGTACTATATTATCCATAGATTGACTATTTATATCATTTACGGTGTATCGACGATATGTATCAGGTAAAGGAATAGAATCATCATCAAGTAACACACAATGTTTAATGTTGGGGGTATATGAACTATTAATATTGTCTACATGTATTCCTTGAGTTACAAGAACTTCTGCTCCACAGTCATTTATCATATACTGTATTCTATCCGAAGGATAAGAAGGGTCAATTGGCACATACGCCCCACCTGCTAAAAGAATTCCAAGTTGTACTATAGGCAAATCAAGCGTTCTGTTCAGTAATAAAGCAACCTTAGAATTTCGTACCACTCCAAGAGAACGTAAGAAATGCGCCATCTGATTAGCTTTTTTCCAAAACTCTGTATAAGTTAAAGAAACTCCTTGATAAGAGATCGCCTCTCTATTAGGATACAAATCTACAGTATTACTGATCTGTTCATATATTGTTTTAAGAGGATAAGCATGTTCTGTTTTATTTGTTTGCTCCAATAATTTTATATAGAAGAGAGGGAGTATATTTGAACATGAACGCTCTTCGTATCCCTTAGTGTTTGTATCATCTACCAATTGGTTAAGCATAGACGTGAATTGTTCAGAAAGTAGTTGTATGTATTCCGCATCAAATAGCTCACGAACATAATTCCAATCAAAACACCATTTATTTTCCCATGTATACATAACAAGGTCTATATAAGTACCAGGTGCACCTGTCTGTACTTTAGGCGCACCAATTGTCAAATATCTAGATGAATGACTGATACCTTTGGGAAGCATATTGATAGAATTACTAAAAATAATTGCACTCAAAGAGCTTTGTTTTAAGCCTTCCTGTTCTGCGATTTTTCTGGACAATTCTATTGAAGATATTGGATACTCAAGCATGGTTCGTACAAATTGTTCTATCTTACGTGCAATAGAAACAATCGGTTCTTGTGGAGATGTTTGGATACGGACAGGGAAAATATCAAGAAAACTACCTATTATATTTTTTGCATTAGGTAAATGCTGTTCCCTGTTAAATACAGGCATGTTGATAATGAGATCATTTTGTCCAGACCACAAATTCATCAGTTTAAAATAGCATGCCATAAGTAAGGAATTAAGGCATATACCAGAAGTATGAGAACTGATTTCAAGAACTTTATTCATCAATAAAGAATCCAATTCCGTATGTAAGGTATTAAAATGGACTTTATTTATTAAAGATGGCTGACATTTCGTGGGAATAGATATTTTCTCTGGTAAATCTTTAAACACCTTTAGGGCAAAATCCATTGCATTCTGATATCGCTTTGTTTGCCTTCTGAATCTCTCCACAAAAACATAGTCAGAAAAAGTTAGACCTTTTTCTTGTTCAACAGTTATTTCTTTACCAGCGATAAACTGATCATAAGTTGATGTTAATTCTTGAAGGAATTGAAAAAAGCTGAAACCATCAATTATCTGGTGATCAATATGTATAATTAATTCATGTTCATCTTCCCCTGTTTTATAAATATTACAATAGAATAAAGGATACTCTTTAAGGTCAAATCTGTGATCATGATCTTTTTCGTCCTTTTGTAAAAAGAATGTTTCCTGTTGTTCTTTGTTCATTGAAGTTATATCTTCATAAGAACTTTTAAATGTCGGATATTCAGGAAGAGTTATCATCTCAGGTTTATCCGACTCTTCGGAAAGAATAGAATGTAACAATGGATGACAGTTAATAATGTGATTTAACGTCTTGTCCCAACATGCTGGATCAAAAAAACCTTTCAATTGTGTCCGACAAATGATATAACAACTTAATCCTGTCGGTTCATTACGGATAAAACTTTTACTGTGATAGAATAATGTTTCTTGGAAATCCATTAACGGAAAAGAATACCCCTCTGGAGTTGCATAGCGTTCCTTAATGGTTTGTGCTATATCTCGTATACAAGTTTTATCTTTTATATCATCTAATGTTATTTTATCAAAAACTTCAGTTAAGCGCTTCATCATTTGATATACAGCGGCAAAAGAAGTCACTTTAGTTATAATATTTTCTGTATATTGTATTTCTAAAGAGGGAATTCCTATTTCTTCGCTGATAAACTCTCGAACTAACAGTTCATATTCATTTAAAGGAGATTGAAGTTCTTTTAATAAATATTGTTCAAGATAATGTTTTTGAGAGACTAAGGTCGGATATTTATAGAAGAAACTATTTTCTAATTTAATATTTAACAGTTCTTCAAGTTTAGAAACAGCCATCATACTGCGTATTGAGTCTCCTCCTAAAGAAAAGAAGTTATCTTCTATATGAATGAGGTTTGTTTTTAAAACTTCTGACCATATTTTTTTGAGAACCAATAAATAATCCATATTATGAGATTCTTTGTTTAGTTTTACAATTGATTTATTATACTGTCCTTGCTCAAAATACTTTGCCATAGATCGACGTTTTATTTTAGAGCTAGAAGTTCTGAGTATTTCTCCTTTTTTTATCTTTATAGAGTATTCTGGAGCAAATCCAACTTTGTCTGCTAGAAATGCGTTACATTCATTTATTAATTGTCTTATTTGTTCTTCCGACATTTTTCTTGATAATACAAAGAAATGAAGTACAATTTCACGATTTTCTGTAGAAGAATAAAAAGATGTAAATACAGTTTTTTCAATTGAAAGACCAAATTTCTCTAAGACACAATTTTCTAAATCAAAAGGATGAAAGTTTTGTCCATTTACTATAATTGTTTCCTTTTTTCGACCTACTATATAAAGAATATTGTTATAATCAAAAAAGCCCAAATCTCCTGTACTTAACCAACCGTCTTTTAATACTTCATCTGTTGATTGTATGTCATTATAATAACCAGACATGACACAAGCGCCTTTTACTTGAATCTCTCCTAAATTTAAATTATTTTGAAGAATACCGTCTTTAACAATGCGTACTTGTAAGCCTGGTAATATTCTACCTGCACTAACAAATTCACAAAAATCTTGTTGTTTATCGACTAATTTGATAATCCCTTCATAGAACGCCTCTCTATTTATTCTTATATTTTTATTTCCATAACCCGGTAAACAGGAAGAAACAATCAATGTTGTTTCAGCCATTCCATATGAAGGGCGGAATGCATTTCGATTAAACCCAAGTTGAAAAAGGGGGGATAATCGGACGTATAAATTAGATGGAACCATTTCTGCTCCAATTGAAAGAGTCTTCACTTGAGATAAATCCAATTCTTTTATGTCATTAGATTGTTCTAACTTTTGAATTAACAAATCCAATCCTGAAGGTGTCGTACCGCCACAAATACTTACTTGATATTCGGAAATTTTCTTTAGAAAAATCAAAGGATCTCTTAAAAAGGAAAAAGGCTCTATTTTTATTTCTGTAATTTGGTTATACAAACAAACCAAATGATTTCCAAATAGACCATAATCATGAAAATATGGCATCCAGTGAATCAAAGTATCTTCAGTTGTAATTTCATCCGCAAGAGTTTTTATTTTCAAATTAGTTAAAATATTGTTAAAACTAAGCATGACTCCTTTGGGTGCCCCTGTACTTCCTGATGAAAACTGAATAACACATAAATCTTTACTATCTCTTTTAGGTATGTGTAAAGAATAATCTTGCAACAAATCCAATTGTTTCATAATATCTTCAACACACACAGCTTTATGAAATGAAGATTTATAATATTCAAATAGATTAATATCATTTGTTATAAGTGTAACTACACCTAATATATCAATTGCATTCTTTAGGCGTTCAAAAGCAATAGAGTTCTTATTACTGAATTGTACAGAAGGCATTAAAACGGGTATACAACCTGCCATAACACATCCCCAAAATAATAATATAAAATTTTCGGATTTTTCAACAGAGATTATTATCTTACTGACAGGCTTTACTTGATAGTAAGATTTTAAAATAAAAGCTATTTTTCTAGATTTTTCTCGTAACTCTGAATAAGTTAGAAAAAGATCACATTGACTATTATTTACAATAACAATTCCTTTTGTCGGCACTTTATGTGCTGCTTCTTCCAACAATTCATA
>OBWC01001692.1_pt1 | contig 9178 bp, 5 predicted proteins | sample 1501341 | NCBI WGS metagenome assembly OBWC01 (sample SAMEA2580033, study PRJEB22360) | human gut metagenome | biome: human gut; feature: human-associated habitat; material: faeces | place: Denmark | collected 2008/2010 | reverse complement strand
TACTATCGCTCAAGCCTGTTTTTTCTTTCGTAGCCGTACCGATCAGTCCCCCCAGGATTGTAGCTAATTGCTGTTTTGTAACTTTTGCCACGTCATTTCCTTTTACAACCAACGCATAATCAAAGTCCGTCAACTGCGATACTTCATTTAATTTTTTATCTGCCATAATCGTATTTTTTTTTAATTATTTATTACTGCTTGATTTTCTACCACTTGAACATAGCCACCCGAAACAAGATTTTCCAAATCGAATGCCATGCCTATTCCACTGTCACGGATACAGAGATAAAGAACTTCCTTATCGGTGTAATACTTGCCTTCCTCCAGTACCATGTTATGTACCCAAGGTATAGGATCATCCAATGTACCGGAGTGTTCTATCTGCACAACCTTGTACAAGGATTCCGTACCCGTTCCCGGCTTCCAGTCCTCCTGCGGTGTATGTTTCTGTACAACCTCGTAGAGTGTACCATCATAGCGGAACCGGAACGACACATCAACTTCCGTACCTATCAGATCTTCCCATGCCGGAAAATAGTCTTTCTTTAACAATGCTTCTTCTGTAGTAAGCCCGGCATTGTTGATATTCGCTGAGATATCATTGAGCAACGTATCCACACGGTCAAGTGCTTCAACGTCTATAGCCGCCACATCAATAAATGATGCTTCGGCAATCATCTGCTCCTTCTGCTTCGATGTGATCTCTTTCCACACGGCCACATCCTCAGGGCTGTTTATCAACACCTGATTTTCAAATCTTCGTTCCGACAGAGGCATATCCTCGGCCTGTGTCAGATAACAATCATAACCTGCTTGTAATATCATATCTTTTACTCAATTAAATCCATACGTGTTATATACCAATGGTTGTTAAAGGCCTTCATCTCCAAAACATAAGGCCTTGCCATCTGAATTTCTGTCTTATTGTTATATGATTCCGCCAGTCCGCAGAAATAGTTCGTAGCCTTGTACTTGTCCGGATTCTTAGCCACCCTTGATGTCATGTCTACTACAAACTCCAGTTTCAATCCGTTCCATGATGATGCGGGAGGAAGGGTTATGGTTCCGCCAAGACCATCAGCAGAAAAGAATGTAGATCCCTGAGTGGAAGGATTCACAGTCATGTTACCTTCCGAATCAGCCAGATTATCCATATCGCTTCCCGGTGAATAGAGAAGATTTGCGGTAATCGTACCTGTCACATTCGCCTTCGTGGACACAAACTCACCCAGTTGGTTCACACGATACGGTGCACTGCCCGGAACATCACCGCCAGCCCATATCCTTACAGGTGTCGTACCGGCTTCCTTGCTGCTTCCTCCTGTAAGACCGGCTACAATATTATTATTTGCATCCTTAATCAATAACTCATTGCCTTGGACGAAATCAAGACTGGCATTATTGGCTATTATCAGGCTGGTATAGATAGGACCGACATTGCTTAATTCCGTCCAATAGGTGGTATTGGCATAGGTTATGGAAGATGACGATGTATGGGTCTTGATACACTTATAAACATCCCATCCGTCCACCGCACTATTGTTTCTCACCATTACGATATCAATATACCGCGTGCCGCTTGTAAGGGCTTCGTCATTTCTGTACGTTACCCCGGTTGTCCATTCGGAATCCCGTATGATACAGCCCTGTATTCCTTGTACGCCCTGATCTCCCTTATCTCCTTTGTCCCCCTTTTCACCATCATCACCCTTGTCGCCTTTTTCTCCGGTATCGCCCTTCTCAGCCCATACGTCATATTCGGCTGTATTCACTTCACCCGTCAAGCAGTATCCGCCATCGCTGAACGTGAACCGGTTGCCGGCATTATCCGTCCAACACCACAAGGGAGGATTCGTAGTGGATGCCTTGGCTACATAAGAGCCACCACCCATCGAAACGACACCCATCTTGGGAACGACCATTCCGGTCTTGAACTGCCCCATCTGGGTGTAACCCTGTCCATCCACGCCATCCTGAATCATCGGCACGCTCTCTATATCAACCAATACACCTTTCGCATCATAGAATGAAAATATGATTTTGGAAGAAATGGATGAAGAAGGAATAGAGGCACCATTACTGGTACTGATTTCAGAACCGTTATCTATGGCGTATTTCAAGGTTCCATCCGTAGTGACTTCCGAAACACCGCCAACTGTTTTCATCCTCGTTGCAGAAATCCCGGAAACGGAATACGTACCGTCTTTCTTCTTCACAATATTGCTCGCCGAAGTGACCAGACTATACAATACCGCATTCTTACCGCCACGTACACCGGCAAGCGTGAACTTGAGTACACGTGACAGTTCCACACCGTCAGCCATAGCCTTCACGGTAATTGATATCTCAGTACGGTCAGCAAGAGCCGTTCCTTTCGCTACAGATAATGTAATATCACCCGTAGACAAGTCATAAGAGGATGTTACACCTGTCACGCTCTGCACGGATATGGAGGAAAGGGAAAGCTTTGTTGCTCCGTTCCACATGGATGCTGTTGTCGTAATTGACACCTCATCCACAGTTTTCCCATTTTCGTCCAATGCAGCATTATCCATCTGGTTATCCAAGTCGGCACTGATCGCATTGAACGAATGGTTAGCCCACGGTTCGGGAGTAGAGAAAGCACCCCATATACCGTCCTTCTTCGTTCTTTTGCTTACCCATTCATAGGGTATGCTTGCCGACACGCCTACAGGATCATCATTCCAGCCGGAAGGCACATAATCGTCAGTCTGTGATGTTTCCGGAGTGGAAGGTCTTGTATTCGTCGTGGTGTTCGTGAAGATAAACTCATGATCTTTCGCATCCCTTCCGTCTTTTCCGCTTTGGACAAGAAGTTCATATTCATCGGTATTTATCTCTCCTGTAAGACAATAACCGCCATCGCTGAACGTAAACCGGTTGCCGGCATTGTCCGTCCAGCACCATAAGGGAGGATTCGTAGTGGATGCCTTGGAAAGGAATGAACTTCCTCCCATTGTAACGATACTCATTTTGGGAACAACCAAGCCGGAATACCACGGACCGCTATTGGTCACGCTCACACCGTCCTTTCCCGGTGCTCCCGGTGTTCCCGTATCACCTTTAGACGCAATTTCCAGCCAGTCGCCATTAGATCCCGGTATAGAGGACGAACCATCCTCATTGATACACGCCCACATGCTTCCGTTATAAGACAAGCTGTCGTAGTAATCGTAATGTACGCCAGGTATATAGCCTTCCTCACGGAAATTCAAAGTCTGCACAGGTGTTCCATCCGGCTTTATCTGCTTGATGATACCTGTCATATATATATTATTCAGATACATGGAATAACCGTCCATGTTCAGTCCGAATATATTCAGATTGGAAAGGTCGCCATATTGTAGGGCAACATTGGCGGCGGAGATCTCCCATGTATTCTGTTTCCACAACATACGGGTGTAAGTCCTTGTTTCGTAGACTGAAGTCTGGCGCTCCGTATTAGTGAAACTACCGTATGCCACGAAAGTCATCATCTCAAAAGGGTCGAAAGAAGAAGACCACGATGAAGAAGTGGGGCGCAACTGGTACTTGAATGTTTCGTTTCTTTCACCCGTAACTTCCGTAATCGTGAAATATACTGTACAGAATCCGGCAAAACGTCTGTTGCCCTTTCCATCGTCGTAATCCTCCGTAGCGTTCCCGGTGATGTTATGATAGATACCCATACAGATATCGCCTACTGCGACAGCACCAATCTCACCATCTTCCAGCTTAAGTGTACATGTCTTGGTCCCTGTATCTACCGTTTCTATAATGCCGGCTCCGGGCGCACGCCACTTGTCGCCCAGCGTGACCATCACACGATTGTATCTTAATTCGGGAACTTCGAGAAACCGACGGATAAACATGCTCTCAAACTCCCCATGCCCTGTATCGAATATCTTGGCTCCGAATCCGGTTAAGCCGCTTGCAAAACCATTCTTTCCGAAAACAGCACCGGCAAACATACTGAGAAGAAATTTAGTGGAATCCGCCACATCCTTCCGCACGAATATCTCTTTCAGCTTCTCCGCACTGTTCTCTATCTCAGTCATTACACGCAATGCGCTCATCACATCCTCATCGGTGTAGGTGACATCCTCGTCACCCTGCTTTACGATGCGGTTTATCAGATTCCCGGCTATCTTAAGACCTTTGAGGTAATTAATGATCCCTTGCGCATCATCATCGTTCAATGCGGAAAGGAACCAGTTTTGTACAGGTGTGTCCTTATCCAGCGTGTATGCGGAGTTGGCGTGATCGGCGTTAGTGACATCACCCCCTCCGCCACCACTGCCGCCACCGCCGTTCTGCTTTATCTCTTCAACCTCAATGGAGATCTTGCTAAAGTTGCTGTTGATGCGGTCTGCTGTTTCGCTCCAAGTTCCTGTTTTGTTTATTGTATTAAGCTCCATATATCCTGTTCCACTTTTACCATTCCGCATCCGGATGCACTTCAACGGACAGATGGTTCATTATTCTGATGATTAATTTTCGTATCATAACTATACGTTTTGAGTGTTACGATAACTTTCCGGGTTACTCTATAAATAAATCAAGCATAGGTTTTCTAAGCCTGTATATTTCTCCTATTGGCTTAATATTAATTTTAGAATTAGCATATTCAATTATTTCCTTTAAATTGGCTAGTGATGGAGTTATTTCATCAATAGTACCACTGTCGTTAAAATCATAACCATGCGTTCCTAATATCAACCATGCCCCTTTTTCTACGGCTTCATCAATGATTGCTTTTATTTGTGTTTTAGTATTTGACACCGAGATACGAATAAAATATCGTTCAAGTTTGTAAGAGTTATGTATACCAACATTATACTTACCTACTGCCGTTATGCCAAATTCCAACCAAGTTTTAACCATTTCTACAGTATCTGAAAAATTTGAACTGCCACCTGGATAAATGATACAAGAATCATTTAATAAGCTATTGTCCTTGAAAACCCTAATGGTCTTAATAAGACTCTGTTCAGTCCAAGCTCTACCTTGATAAGTACCAGCGCTTGCAGATGTATACCATCCTTTATGAACTGGATGAATTTGCATATGGAATCCTTCAAGTTCATACTGTTTTATTAGTTCTAGCTGTTCTTCGCTAAAGCTATAAATGGAATCAATAGGATAATCTCCTGTACCTTGTGTATATTCGGGAATAAGTCCGAAATCACATTTACAACCAACTTCATCACAAATATTTTTAATTTTCGGTACAGATGTCAGATTAAAATCATCGTCCACCCAAGATATTGCAGGAGTGTTATACATCTTAATATATTCATCTTTTAAAGAAATAATTGTCTGTCTTGTAGACAAAGCTATAATTGGGAAATTATTTATATCAGATATATAAGATATATTCAGTTGATATTCTGATGATGTTGTAGCAATGACTGTTTTACCATCATCAACTTCAGACCAATCAATCAAACAATAATTTCCATCTTGTTCAAGTAATTCCAATGATCCTTTTTTATTGATAGAGCTAAATGATACAACTTCGGTAGTTTCACTTTTTGACGAGTCATATAATACTACATTCCATTGTCCTGCGCCAGTTGATGTTGTCACATTTCTTCTTATATTCCCAAGACTAATTGTACCTATTGACGCTTTTTCAGGCGTTATATATAATTCCTTAATTATCTTATTTATTCTCCTTTTTTCCTGTGAACGAATTGAATCATCTTCATATATTGAATGATAATATACTTTGTCTACTGCCACTGCCGAGGCTGTATTATTAATTTCTATGTGATTTTTAATAATTGGGAAATTATTTATATCAGATATATAAGATATATTCAGTTGATATTCTGATGATGTTGTAGCAATGACTGTTTTACCATCATCAACTTCAGACCAATCAATCAAACAATAATTTCCATCTTGTTCAAGTAATTCCAATGATCCTTTTTTATTGATAGAGCTAAATGATACAACTTCGGTAGTTTCACTTTTTGACGAGTCATATAATACTACATTCCATTGTCCTGCGCCAGTTGATGTTGTCACATTTCTTCTTATATTCCCAAGACTAATTGTACCTATTGACGCTTTTTCAGGCGTTATATATAATTCCTTAATTATCTTATTTATTCTCCTTTTTTCCTGTGAACGAATTGAATCATCTTCATATATTGAATGATAATATACTTTGTCTGTCTTTTTTTCTAAATCGGATATTTCTGTAGCTAGACTCTTACGCGTTTTGGGATTGACCACCGCATCATAGATGGTAGCCGGGTAAATGGTTTGTCCGCCCTTCGTCAACTTGTGCATTTTTACCATAATGTATTCTATTTTAGCCTAAGTTCCGCCGGAACTTGGACTGTTGTTATTTTATGTAATTATTTATTAACTATTAAAATCACTCAGCACATCATCATACTCCTTATCTGACAGAGATATGCTCTGCACCGCATTGTATGTGGCATAATCGGGATAAGATGTTATTTCCACCGTGCTTTCATCGGTTTTCCCAGTAGTCAGTACGATTCCTGTATCTTCAACGGAAACAAGGTTGCAGATGCCATCCTGATAGTCGGAATCGGATATGAAGTATTCCCGTTTTACTTTCAGCATACCGGGAGAAAAACAGGGATTGTCGAAAGCGACAAGCAGGTTGCCGTCTTCCATGCGGCTGCAACCGACATACTCATGCCCGTCAAAGGAGGCTATGAACTTTCCCTTGAACGGATTGAAGTAAGTGAACCGGAAAGGAGTATTCACATCCCCGTTCAAGTTCTTCTCTATGATTTTAAAATCGGACTGATAATTAATTCTCATAACTATAATATTGATGTTACATCGTCTATCTCCTCGGCTGTCAGGTAGCTGGATAAGTCAACACTGCCGCCACCTCCTGTCGTGCCAGTGGCACTCCATGTTCCCTTTGTTTTGCATTGATATATAGGACCCGGTATGGTGTCACCCACAACAGCCCAGTCACCTACAATTGGAGATGGAACAGCCGCTTTCAGTGATTCAAGAGTAGAGAACAACCCCTTGTTGCGGATACCGTTCTGCTTGACTTTTTCCACTTCGGTAGAAGTCTTGCTAAAGTTGTTGTTAAGACGGTCTGCCGCCTCACTCCAAGTTCCTGTTTTGTTAATAGTATTCAGTTCCATATCACTTCACTTTATTTGGGCAACATGTTCTGATCCCATACAATCTCAGAACCTTTAACCATAATTATGCGTCCTCCCATTATCTGGGTCTGATATATATAACCGTCACTTCCTTTTTGCTCGACAACCATACTATCCGGGCGGAAATATAATCTATCACTGCTAGAAGGATCGAACATGGAAATACTGGGAATCATCCCTCCAAGTCCGTACTGTAGGGAGATACTGAACAGTTCTTCCCCATTATAATCATACATTCTGATAGACGGTACGGAATACTCATCCTCAGGGGATATTACGATCTTGTAACCATTGGATGATATGACATTGACAGTACCACTAAACTCTCCCTCTCCTTTTATCCAGATATTGCCATCCTCATCAATTTTAAAATTGCCGTTAGGTGACTTTACATTTTTAAAGATTCCGCTTTCCGCATTGACTTCACCTCTGAACTTACCACCTAGAGCATAGATATATCCTCTCAAAAACACATCACCGCCATGAGTGGCAACGAAGTTCGCCATGTTCGCCCATTCCGCATCTGTGGGCTGGTAATTAGGATCATTACGGAACCTCATTACAGTCAGAATCGCCTGTTCAAGTTTTCCTCCTGCCCAAAACGCCACATCATCATCGTCATTGTATATGCCGCTAACTCCGGCTGTGACCTTCTGTAACTTGCCATTCTTGTAATTACCCAGTTGGATCATATTGGCCAATATCAAACCGCCAAGGATGTCCACAGAACCATCCTTAATCGCGCTGGCGATATAATTGATTGACTGGAAACCGGCTGTTGCCTTGTCATTGTCAAGAATTGAAGGCTTCCAGTCAGTAGCGATGGTTCCACGCTCTAACTGAAGGTCACAAACGGTTGCGGTACCACTGATAAGAAATATACCACTGCCATTGAAGGTGATCTTATGGGTATATCTCTGATAAGAGGATGTGAGAGGTTGAGAAACACTGAAAGAACCGCACGAAACAGACACAGACGTACCCTTTGCTTTATAACTGATAACATAACTTTCTCCTTTAATCAATGATACGGACTGGGACAAACTACCGATTGCGGCAGAGTACCCGGAGCCGGCATCACTGTCCGCAGATACGGTAGCCACTCCCGTCCAATATTCCAGTTGCTTGCTAAAAAGTTCGGTATCCGCCGATAGCTCGGTAGCGGCAGACAGGTCCTCTGTCTCATAATCTCCCGTAAACCCGGAATTGCGCAACAGATTAACACTTCCGACAGCCGCATTGTCTATCGCATCCTTAGCCTCTTGGGCCAGATCAGCCGCCGCCTGTATCTCATCCGGCAAGCCTTCCATATTCTTCCATCCGGTAGAACCCTGCTCGATATGGAACATACCCTTGATATCAACACCTTTATCCTGAGTGTATTCCATGTAAGTAGTCCGGTCCTTGTCGCCAATATACGTATCTCCGTACACCTTCATCCGGGCCTTGCCGGTAGATTTGTCAAAATCAAAAGATATAACGTCTTTCCCGGTCAAGGTAAAATCATTAATACCCTGATACATGATGATGGACGGAGAAACTTCGTTCACCGAAGAGAGAATTATCGCCGCCTGTCTGGTGATATCAGTCTTATGGCCCAATCCCACGATATCATCACCTGCCACCGGAACATCGTTCTCGACATTAGGATCACACACGGTCTTGGACAGGTCTATATAATTCTCACCTACTGCTGTGACCAACCGCCAGTAATAGCGGTTGCCGACATGATGCGAAATGCCTGTCTTGATATTGCACTCCTGTGCGATGGCGAGAGATCCCGGAGTAAACTGGTTCTCTATCTCAATTCCGTCTTCCTCTTCCTTGAAATAACAACGGTAGACATCATCCAACTCATCCACACGGTTGCATTTCATGCCTGCATGGGAAATCACCTGCTCGCCACCTACATACGTCTTCTTCTTTACTTCAAGCTCGTCAAAAACGGCTTTGACCTTGACATACAGATAATCAACAACAGCCTGTGACATACCGTTCTCAAGTACAGT
>OBWC01001687.1_pt1 | contig 9237 bp, 6 predicted proteins | sample 1501341 | NCBI WGS metagenome assembly OBWC01 (sample SAMEA2580033, study PRJEB22360) | human gut metagenome | biome: human gut; feature: human-associated habitat; material: faeces | place: Denmark | collected 2008/2010 | reverse complement strand
TTAAAGAGTTCTGCTGTCTGATACAAGAGGATAAATTGAATTGATAGAACTCACCATTACAAATAGAATGAATACCGGAAATCCGAATACAGCAATGATTGCAATGATTGCTACCAGAATACCTCCGCCGGCACTAACATTGTGGAAGGGGAAATCGCTGTCATCCGAATCGAATGTGAAGCTGGCTTTGCCATGAGTGGTGCTAACATTACTTGAGTTTGCATTTACGTCTGCAGAATCAGCATCTGCTGTGTCTACACCAATCACTGTGACAGCAGTATTGTTCGTATTTGCTTTATTGTCTTTGGTCACAGTTACTTTTACTTTCCCGATGGAATCACGAACAACGGTGGTCTGGGCAACAGCCAGTGTGCAAGTGGTCAGTACAACCATCAATGCTAATAGAAAATTTTTCATATCAATAGTTTTTTTATTTATTTCTTTGTTTGTTAGACGTAGTTAATATCATAGAAAGTTGCAAAGAGACGAAATATTTTTGATATTTGCGGAAATTAATAAACGAAAGATGGAATTACCTGCTTCTTTTATAGACTACACCCGCGCTCTATTGGGCGATGAAGAATACGACAAACTGGCTGTTGCCCTCCAACAGGAACCACCGGTTAGCATCCGGTTGAATCAATTGAAAATCAATCATTCTTTATCGGATAAAGTACCTTGGTCTTCCGAAGGATTCTATTTGGAGGAGCGTCTCACTTTCACGTTCGATCCCTTATTCCATGCAGGCTGTTATTATGTTCAGGAAGCTTCTTCCATGTTTGTGGAGCAGGTACTCCGGCAATATATCACGGGACCGGTGAAGATGTTGGATCTTTGTGCGGCTCCCGGTGGAAAATCGACTCATGCCCGTAGTGTACTTCCCGAAGGGAGCCTGTTGGTAGCCAATGAGGTAATCCGGAATCGTTCGCAGATTCTTGCTGAAAACCTGACGAAGTGGGGACATCCGGATGTGGTAGTGACCAATAATGATCCGGCAGATTTTTCGGCTTTACTCTCTTTCTTTGATGTGATTCTTACAGATGTTCCCTGTTCCGGTGAAGGTATGTTCCGTAAAGACCCGGTAGCTGTGGAAGAGTGGAGCCCCGAGAATGTGGAAATCTGTTGGCAGCGCCAGCGACGGATTATTGCAGATATCTGGGATGCGTTGAAGCCCGGAGGTATTCTTATATATAGTACGTGTACATTTAATACAAAAGAGGATGAAGAGAATGCACGTTGGATTCAACAAGAGTATGGGGGCGAACCATTAACTGTGCAGGTGCAGGAGAATTGGAATATAACAGGAGATCTTTTGTCAGATAAAGGGGATCATTCTAAATCTTCTATTCCCGTCTATCATTTTTTCCCTCATAAGACGAAAGGTGAAGGCTTTTTTCTGGTGGCTTTTCGTAAGCCGGAGACGGAAGAAGAGATCCCAGTATCTTCTTCCGCCAAAGAGAAAGCTTTCAAGAAGAAGGATAAGAAAGGAACAGCAGCATCTTCTCCTGTATCGAAAGAATATCTGAATATGGCTAAAAGTTGGTTGAATGATGAAAATTCGGACAAGTATATTTTATTGGCGGAAGGAACAAATATCCGAGCTTTCTCACAGTACTATACTAATGAATTGGCGACGATGAAACAAAGCCTGAAAATTGTGTCGGCAGGGATTGAGATAGGCGAGGTGAAAGGAAAGGATTTGATCCCTAACCATGCGTTGGCAATGTGTACCTCACTTTTATGCCGGGAAGCATTCGCTACGGAAGAAATAAGTTATGAACAGGCCATCACATATTTACGAAAAGAGGCCATTACCTTACCGGTAACAGCCCCTCGTGGATATGTTTTGCTTACTTATCGGCATATTCCTCTCGGATTTGTGAAGAACATCGGCAATCGTGCCAATAATCTTTATCCGCAAGAATGGCGTATCCGTAGCGGATACTTGCCGGAAAATATACGCATATTATCGGAAAGTACAGTTGATTAAAGAAGACCCTGCTGATTAAGGCAGTATTCCGGCAGGTATTTCCTGTTCGGAAAGGGTAAAACTAATTTGTTTGCCTGTGCCTGGTTCACCTCCAGCGATTTCTTCCAGCGTGTAGGAAGGAGGTGGTGCAGGTGATGTCCGCGTTTCTCCGATGGGTGGAGTATTCCAATTCAGATTCAAGCTTTTATCCAAGCGGTGAAATACGTATGCATTTCCCCACAAGATGAATTTATGATTGGAAATAGGCGTTGCCGCATCTTCCGAAAAAGTGAGAGTCAGTATAGCTTTCTCATTATTTCCTTCTTCTTTTTCCAGTTTGTAACTTCCTCGAGTTATTAAGGTTAGTCCGGATGAAAAAGCTGTTTGTTCTCCCTGTTTGAAAAAATAAGCATCCCGTGCGTGATTGTTAATTAGAAAAATGTCGGAAATGCCGGGCAGAAGATTTGCGTCTCCGTTGGGTAAGTTAGACAAGTAGCTGCGGAGCAACTTTATATCCTCGTAATTGTCGACAACCTTGATTGGCAGGGTGCAGGTTTCTTGTGTGGCGTTGTCCGTTACTGTCAGATAAGTTTGCCCGGTGAGAATACCGGTAACATAAATCATACGTCCGGCAGGTACTCCGGTCCAGCCGGTTTCGGTTCCTGCGCTTGCGATGCGTGTGTCTTTAACTTCAAGTGAGTAATCACCATTTCCGCTTTCCAGTCCAAGGTAACGTCTGCCACCCATGGGCACTTCATATTCACTGTTGTAAAAACGAAGTGGATTTTCTTCATCCTCTTTACATCCACTGAATAGTGTAAGGATGCAACATAACATGAATAGATAGAATTGTTTAGGTCTCATAATCTGTATTTTATGTTCGTTGCAAATGTAACATATTATTTTGAAATATTTAGTTGGAACTTGAAGAAAATGAGAGGGAGAGGGGAGAGATATTCAGGCACGGATTACACGGATTACGCTGTTGCTTTATGGTAATCATATTGCTGAAAAACGTGAAATCTGTGTAATCCGTGCCTGAAATTATTATATAAACATACTTACATCACTTAAAATAGAAATTAGTATGTTCAGCGTAATCCATGTCTAAAGGATTTTATGTACTATTTACAGCTTGCTCTTGTAAATCCGTGCCATTGCTTTCTGGTACTGATTTTCCAGTTGCAGATAATTCTGATGGCTTTGGTAGATGACAGAAACTTCAACGAAATATTCAATCATACTAATTTGTCCACCTGTCAGAGCTTGTTTCAGCAGTGACAGATCTTGTTGCGACTGGAAAGTCTTGCTGTATTCTTCCATCGAAGCGTGCAGTGTTTTCGCTTCCCGGTAAAGCTGTGCCAATTCGGACTCTACTTGCAGGGTAGCATTATCCTTTTGCAAGTCAATGTTAAGAGCCTGTGCTTTAGCGATTTTTACCTTATTCCGATTTTCGAAAAGTGGGAAAGAGAAGCCTACCACTACACCGTTGAAAGGTACGCCTGTTTCTGTATTCCGGCGGTAGCCGAGTTCCAGTTTGGGCAGCCATTGTGATTTATTGACAGCAATCTGTTTACGGGCAACAAGACTTTCGTTGCCGAGTGCCATAAGAGTACGGTCCGTTGCCATGACTTCCGACTTCAATATTTGATAATCAGTAGGGAAAGGTATAGCCGGATATTGGTTTTCCTCAAAAACTACCGGAATATTACCATTCAGCGTATTCAGCTCCTGCTGTTTGTTGCGGAGTGCTGTTTCGTTCAGAGACGCTTCTGTTCTGACATTCAACAGTTCCAGATTGATTTTGTTGGTTTCGAGAGCATTTGCATCTCCTGTTTGAAGACGCTTGGCATACATCTTTGCAAGTTCTTCCGCATTGCGGAGGCGTTCTTCCAGAATATGCTTTTGCTGACGAAGCATGATAATATCCAGGCAAAGTTCTTTCGCCTGTAACAGCTTCTCTTGACGGAAAACATCCGACTGACTGTCAAAAGCTCCGGCTTTCAGACGATTCAACTTGTTGCGTGTAGCATATAAACTAGGGAAATCAAAGCTTTGTGAAACAACCAGTTCGCCGATTGTTTCGCTTTTATCTTTCGCTCCCCATAGATGTGCGTAAGAAAGAGTAGGATCAGGCAGGTTATTATCCGTTTTAGCTTCCAGCTTCTGCGAAGTAATCAGTTGCTCGTTTGCCTGCAACTCCTTATTGTTCGTTTCGATATTCTTCAATACCTGTTCAATTCCGTTTTGGGCTTGCACTTCGCCTATGGTTAAGAAAAGAAGTGCAGCGCTTATGGTCATGATTTGTTTCATTTCTAATTTCTTTATTTATTACAAGCTATTGTTGATAGATACTTTATGATAAGACATCTATTTGTTTGGCACCGAGGAACGACCCGTTTCTCACCGAGAAACACTTGGTTCCTCACCGGGGAACGATGGTTTCCTCACCGAGGAAAAACATCACCTGCTACAGGCTTTCCTGGGCCTTTTTCCGATGCATCATCAGATAAACAATCGGAACGATAAAACCGTTCAAAAAAGTAGACGTTAATAACCCTCCTAAAATCACTTTTGCCATCGGACTTTGAATTTCGTTACCGGGCAAGTCGCCGCCGAGTGCCAATGGAATCAGTGCCAGTGCAGAAGACAATGCCGTCATCAAAATCGGATTCAGCCGGTCGAGAGAACCTCGGAGCACACTATCGTATACATTCAAACCTTCTTCCTTTTGCAAATGATTGTAGTGGCTGATGAGCAACATACCGTTACGCGTTGCAATACCGAACAAGGAAATGAAACCGATGATAGCCGGAATACTGACTTCTCCTGTTGTAATCACCAAAGCAAATACACCACCGATCAGTGCCAGCGGAAGATTCAGCAAGATAACCCCGGATTCTTTCACACTGCGGAACTCATTGTACAGCAACAGGAAGATAACCACGATACTGATAAATGAAGTCAACGCTAATGTCCGGCTGGCAGCCTGCTCGCTTTCAAACTGTCCACCATACTCGATATGATAACCTTCGGGTAATTGTACCGATGTGTCGATACGTTTCTGAATATCATTCACAACACTGCGCAAGTCACGATCGGCCACATTGGCGGAAATGACAATTTTACGTTTCACATTCTCGCGGTTGATCGTATTCGGACCCATGGCCGATACCACTTCCGCTACATAGCTCAAAGGAACTTTGCGGCCGTCGTTCGTGTCTACCATCAGGTTACGGATTTTCTCTATTTCATCCCGGGCATCATCCTTCACTTTTACGATCAGGTCAAAACTCTTGCCCTGTTCATACACTTGTGAGATCACTTTTCCAGCCAAAGCTACATTCACATATTCCGAAAATTCCGGCAGGGTAATACCGAACTTAGCCAGCATTTCCCGTTTAGGCTGTATTTTCAGCTGCGGACGTTCAATCTGTTGTTCCACGTTCAGGTCGGCAACACCGGGAATGTCACTGATCGCTCCTTTGATTTGATTACCGAGTGAAAACATTTTATTCAGGTCATCACCGAATAATTTGATAGCAATATTCGCTTTCGTACCCGATAGCATTGCGTCGATACGGTGGCTGATCGGTTGTCCGATTTCTATGTTTGCTCCGGTGATCGTACCTAATTTTTCACGTACATCAGCTACCAGTTCACTGCGCGAGCGGTCTTTCAATTCGAACGGAGCTTCTATTTCAGAAACATTGACTCCTAACGCATGTTCATCCAATTCGGCACGTCCCGTTTTCCGGGCTACCGTTTGTATTTCGGGAATTGTCATCAATAACTCTTCGGCACGATGTCCCATTTTGTTGCTTTCTTCCAGCGAAATACCTGGCAGAGAACTGATATTGATAGTAAACGATCCTTCATTGAACGAAGGAAGGAAGCTGCGTCCAAGTGTGAAAAACACTCCGAGGGCAACTACAAAAAGTCCGATTGTACTTCCGAGAGTCACACGTTTATGTGCCAGTACCCAAGTCAGTGCTTTTTCATAAATCCCTTTCATCCAGCGGGCAACAGGAGCTTCTTTCAGTTCCTTGTTCGTCTTATTGCTTCCTAATAGATAAGAGCAGAGTACCGGAGTTAGTGTCAGGGCAACTATCGTAGACGCAAACAGGGCCACGATAAAAGCAACACCTAGTGGAACCAACATTCTGCCTTCCATGCCGCTCAAGAAAAATAACGGAACAAAGCTGACTACGATAATCAACGTTGAATTAAGGATAGGCATGCGCACCTCTTTCGACGCATTGAATACCACTTCGAGCGTACTTAGTCTTTCTGCTTCCACTTTCAGGCGGTTCTCCCGCAGTCGTTTATATACGTTTTCCACATCGACAATGGCGTCGTCTACCAATGAGCCGATAGCTATCGCCATACCTCCAAGACTCATGGTGTTGATTGTCAGCCCCATGTAGTGTAAAGTCAGGATCGAAACGAGCAGGGAAAGAGGCAGTGTCACCAATGAGATCAGCGTAGTACGTACATTTGCCAGGAACAGGAAAAGCACGATGACAACGAAAATACCTCCTTCAAAGAGTGATTTCTTCACATTGCCGATGGAGCTTTCGATAAAGCGGCTTTGACGGAATATGTCCGTTGAAACTTTTACGTCCGGCGGCAGATTTTTCTGGAGGTCTTTCAGAGATGCTTCCAGTTTGTCCGTCAGTTCCAGTGTGCTGGTAGCCGGTTGCTTGGTAACAGTCATCAGGACGGCAGATTTGCCGCGTTCTGAAGCAGTACCCAGTTTCGGAGCCTTCGGGCCGATGGTTACGTTTGCAATATCTTCCAGCGTGACAGGGAAGTTATTCACTGTCTTTACTACCGCTTTGCCAAGTTGCTCTGTTTTCGAAGTGGAGAGTACACCACGTACAATATATTCATTTCCGAATTCATAGAGCACACCTCCATTGGCATTTAGGTTCATATCCTGTGTTACAGCCATCACTTCTCCCATCGAGATGCCGTAATGACGCATCCGTTCGGGATCTAGCTGAATCTGATATTCTTTGATATCTCCTCCGAGCACAGCCACTTGTGCCACTCCTCCGGTAGACAGCAGGCGTGGACGGATGGTCCAGTCCGCAATCGTGCGAAGATCGAGCATGGAAGTGGAGTCGGCAGTCAGACCGATGATGAGCATTTCGCCTAAGATAGAAGACTGTGGTCCAAGAGTCGGTTTGCCGACATTGACCGGCAGCGATTCGCTGACCACCGCTAATTTCTCACTAACAATCTGACGAGCGAGATAAATATCCGTTCCCCAATCAAATTCTACCCAAACAACGGAAAATCCGTTAGTAGAGGAAGAGCGGACACGGCGCACACCCGTAGCTCCGTTTACGGCAGTTTCAACAGGAAAAGTAACGAGTTGTTCAACTTCTTCCGCAGCCATACCGTTCGCTTCGGTCATGATTACTACCGTAGGTGCATTTAGGTCGGGGAATACGTCTACTTCCGTATGCATGGCGGTATACGTTCCCGCAATAAGCAGGAGGATGGCCGCACAAACTACCACCAGCCGGTTGTGTAGGGAGTAATGTATAATTTTATTAAGCATGATATTTCATTAATTGAGAGTTATAAATAACTTGATAGATGCGCCGCACAAAAAAAAACGGTTGCGACGCCTAGTCTCTTTAGTGTTCGTGGCTGTGTGCCGGGATTGCATTGCTTGCGCTTGCCAGTCGAACCTGATAAGCACCCTCGGTCACTACACGGTCGCCAGCCTTTACACCAGTTAGGATTTGAACGCTTTTGCCGTTGTCGGCTCCTATCGTTACTTCCTGTTTTTTATAACCCTCTTCGTCCAGTTGCAGATATATGAAGAATATGCCTTGTTCCTCTGTCAGCGCGGTGCGCGGAAGAGAAATCACGTTTTCCATTGCTGAAGAAAGCAGGAATACCTCCACAAATGAGCCGGGAATCACTTCCCCTTTGTTGTCGAACTCAAAAGTGACAGGCACATAAAAAGAATTGTCTCCGGCAGCTTTTCCGAAAGAGAGAAGTTTACCGTTCAATGCTTTCAACTCGTACACCTGATTATTATAAGGAGTCTGGAAATTGGCGGAACTGATGGTGCGGAGATACGGGTAATACTTTTCCGACACTTCGGCACGGAGGAAAAGACGACGGTTCTGCGTCACGCTTACCAGCGGTTGTCCGATTGTCACATAGTCACCTTCTTTCACGAGAATACTTTTCACATATCCGGCAATAGGAGCCGTAATGCTTTGGCCGATAGCCGAATGATTCTTGGAAAGAGCTTCGTAACTAAGACGGGCGTTTTCGTAACTTTGCTCCGCTTGTGCAAAATCCTTGTCGGATACGATTTTGTTTTTAACAAGCTCCTTCATACGTTCGTATTCCTTCTTGGATACCTCGTAGGCAATGCGGGCACGTTGCACCGGATCACCATCGGCGATATTCTTTGAAGAAATAGTGACTAGCGGAGTGCCGCTGCCGACGCTCATACCTTCTGTTACTTTTCCACGGAAAGATACCACGCCGGCTACTGTAGCTACGGCAACCGATTCATCCCCTTGAGCAGCCAGCACCTGTCCGCTGGTTTTAATCACTTGCTGGAAAGGTGCAGGTTCAATAACGCTCACCTTTACACCGGCTGCTTCAGCTTTCGCTTTCGGAAGAATGATTTCATCACTGTGGGCTTCGGCAGCTTCGTTGTATTCATCGGCTGCTTCATGATTGTGTTCTCCGCTACATTCGCCTTCATGGGAATGATCGGGTCCTTCTGCCTCGTGATTATGTCCTTCCGCGGCATGATCGTGTTCATCGTGTGTGTGTGTGACGGTACTATTATTACAGGATCCCAGCACGAATAAGCCCAGGATTCCCACGAAAATAAGTTTTTTCATAATGATATTTTCCTACTAAATTTTACTGTTTTCTTTTTACGCTACAAAGATAAGGTAGCGCAGATGCAACTAATTTGCATTTACGCTTTTACGCAAAAACAGAGTAGGGAGGGGCACGAAGAGAAGTGGTACGATGAGTATCCGTACCATGCAGAGAGTCTCGGTAAACGTAATAGTTTTTAATCCGTTTCTCTTGCGGTCGTAATAAATGCTCGATGATTACATCCGTGAATAAGGTAGCGATGAATACGTAATCCGGTCCGCTATCCGTATGTATGGATGGAGTGGGAGAGTAGAAACGAGTCATACATTCACTGCTGCAACATGAGTCGTTTCCCGGGTGATGATGATGCGTGGGACATTGCTGTTCTACAGGCAAGTCCT
>OBWC01001681.1_pt1 | contig 9322 bp, 9 predicted proteins | sample 1501341 | NCBI WGS metagenome assembly OBWC01 (sample SAMEA2580033, study PRJEB22360) | human gut metagenome | biome: human gut; feature: human-associated habitat; material: faeces | place: Denmark | collected 2008/2010 | reverse complement strand
TTTCGGGGAGCGCGACACTGCGGCGCTGCTTCTTGTGCCTCCGACTGCGGCTGCACTCCGGCAGACTCTGTGGTTTATGAAGTCCGCCGGAGCAGAACACCCTGCCACACAGCGCGAAAAACTCGCGGAGCGTATCTCATGCGGAAAGTATAAATTATAACGTGACCGCCGCCGGAAAGAAGCGGCGGTTTTCCGTTTGTAGATATATACAATTATAGGCTGCCCGTTTTGTGAAGTTAGCTAAAATGCGGCTTTGCGTAACGTATGTTATGCTAAAAATTAGCTTAAAACCTGCGGCTAATTCATAAAAATCTATTGATTTTTTGAGGAAAATGTGATAAAATAGTGATAACTGGTGTGGAGTTGTTCGTAGGCTCCTCCGGAATTAACTGCTATAAGGAGTGCCTGCATGTCTCCGAAATTAAGTGAGTTGATAACCCTGCTCAAAGGACACAGGGTGTTTATACAAACGCATAACTTTCCAGACCCTGACGCGATAGCCAGCGCATTTGGCCTGCAAGTTCTTCTGGAGCGTTTCAAGATACCTACGACGATATGCCATCACGGAAATGTTGAACGTACCGCGACTGCGAATATGGTCTCTGAATTCGGGATCAAAATGACCGAGGATACCGAACTTGAGGATATGACCAGCGACGATTATATAATCACGGTGGATTCTCAGAAGGGAAACGCGAATATACTCGACCTCGTGGGCAATGAAGTTGCCTGTATCGACCATCACCCGACTTTCTGCCAGGCTGATTACAAATACAAGGATATCCGCATAGTCGGAAGCTGTGCGACGCTTATCGCGGACTACTACATGTCCTACAAGATGGATATGCCGAAGGACGTCGCGACCGCGCTGCTGTACGGTCTGAAAATGGATACGGCGGATTTCACCCGCGGCGTTACAGAGCTTGACATTGATGTATACAAGTATCTGTTCCCGAGGGCGGACAATTCGCTGATACGCAAGTTCCAGTCGGGAGTTATACAGTACGACGAGCTGGAAGCGTTCGTTGATTCGATGAAGAACATCGACATTCTGAACGGCGTGGCATTCGCGTTCCTGAATTTCCAGTGCGCGGACGCATTCGTAGCTACTATATCCGATTTTATTCTGAATCTCGACGTTGTAACATTCGCAGTCGTGTATTCCCGCAAGGCGAAGGGCTTCAAATTCTCGGTTCGCTCTGAGCTTGACGAGCTGAACGCAGGGAAAATCGCGGAGCAGGCGCTGAAAACAGTCGGGAGCGGCGGCGGTCACAGCTCCATGGCAGGCGGATTCGCCGAGGAGAGCAAGGTACTGGATATCAGCATTGACTTTAACCGCGTGATACAGAATCTGTTTCTTGACGTTATCGACCCTCTGCGTCCGAAAGCCGACGAGCCGGAGGAAGTCCCCGTTGAGGAAAGCCAGAACACGATAGATTTAGAACAGACAAAACCGCAGCTTTGACAAGAGCTGCGGCTTTTTTGTGCAAAGTGGTTGAAATTTTCCATGATTTGTGGTAAAATATAATCTGTAAAAATATATAAGCGGGAAACCGCGAAAGGACGATTCCAGAATGAATATAGCAGTTGTAGGACTTGGCCTTATCGGAGGCTCTGTTTGTAAGGCTCTGAAGGCTAATACTTTCCATCATATAATGGGAATGGATACCGACAAGGAAACCGTAAGAAAGGCTCTCGAGCAGGGCGCGATCGACGAGGAGATCGACGAGTCCAGATTAGGCGAGGCTAATCTTACCGTAGTTGCGCTCTATCCGGTTCCGACAGTGGAGTTCGTGAAGAAAAACGCCGACCGTTTCAAAAAAGGTTCGATAGTAATAGATGTCGGCGGCGTAAAGGGGTATGTAGTCAACGGCTGCACCCCGATACTGGACGAGAAGGGCGTGTACTTCCTCGGAACCCACCCGATGGCGGGTACTGAAAACTCCGGCTTCGATTATTCCAAGGCGGATATGTTCGTGAAGGCAAGCTATATTCTGACCCCGACCGAGAGCACTCCGCAGATAGCCATAGACCTCGTATCCACGCTGGGAAGCTGCATGGGATTCGGTCAGGTGGTTATCGCAACGCCCGAGCAGCACGATATCAATATCGCGTTCACTTCGCAGCTTGCTCACGTTGTTTCCAACGCCTACGTCAAGAGCCCCTCGCTGCTCCGCGCGGACGGATTCTCCGCAGGCAGCTTCCTTGACCTGACGAGAGTTGCAAAGCTGAACGAAGAAATGTGGTCGAGCCTGTTCCTGTGCAACAAGGACGCCCTGCTTTTTGAGATCAACACGATAATCGAGAAGCTGTCGGAGTACCGCGACGCGATGGTGAACGACGACAAGCCCACGCTGAAGGAGCTGCTGAAGGTCGGCAGGGAGCGCAAGGAAGAAAGCATGAAGTACTACGGTCAGGAGAAGGCGCTGAATGGCTGAGAAACAAAGCCCGGGCATTGCCTACGTCGTATCCCTGTGCGGAATAATGTGCGGACTGTCGCTCGCGCTGATGTTCTGCCTGGGAATGATACCCGGTTTCGAGTATGTCAGCCCGGCGGTCGCCGGGGTCCTGATATGGGTCGTGAGGGAACGCCTCGGCGTGCGGTACGGGCTGGTAAGCTACGCCGCAGTCGGGATACTTACCATGCTGTTCACCGCGAATTACGAGGCGAGCATGATGTATATTTTCCTGCTCGGCTACTATCCTATCGTGAGACAGTACCTCATGAAGCTGAAATATCCAGTGCTGCGCTGGGTCAGCAAGCTGGCTCTGTATGCCGCAGCGGCGATCGCATGCTATTTTGTGCTGATAAACATTTTCGGGATGTCGCAGCTTCTTGAGGACATGGGCGAGTTCGGACAGTACGGTCAGTGGGTTCTGCTCGGGCTGGGCGCAGTCGCGTTCGTGCTATACGACATTTTCCTCGGGCTGTACTACCCGTTCTATGAAAAGGTACTGAAACCCAAGATATCCAAACGAATGAAATAAAGGAGAATTTGATATGTCAGAAAGGATCCCACAGAGAAACGAGATACCAGCAGAGCACAAGTGGTCGATCGAGGATCTTTACGCCACCGACGCCGCATGGGAGCAGGATCTCAGCAAGGCGAAGGAATTCTCGGCGAAGATCGCTTCCTATAAGGGGCTTCTCTCCACAGATTCTGCAAAGCTGCTGGAATACCTGAAATACGACGACAATATGACCGTCATTCTGGAGAATATGATAAACTACGCTCAGCGCAAAAACGACGAGGACACCCGCGAAGCGAAGTACCAGGACATGGTAAGCCGTCTTGAGATGCTGTTCGTAGACATTTCCGGAGCGTCCGCGTTCGTAACTCCCGAGATACTCTCCATCAATGACGAAACCATGGAGCGCTTCTATAAGGAGCAGCCCGGCATGGAGCTTTACCGCCTGTGCATCGACAGAGTACGCCGCAGGAAGGCGCATATCCTCTCCGAAGCAGAGGAGCGCATAATGGCTCTGGCAGGCGACATGACGAATTCCCCGGACACGATATTCTCAATGCTGGACGACGCCGATATGAAGTTCCCGGACGCAGTCGATAAGGACGGAAACAAGCACCAGGTAACTCACGGCAGCTATATCCCGCTCATGCATTCCAACGACCGCGCGCTGAGAAAATCCGCATTCGAGAGCCTCTACGGCGTTTACGAGAACTTCAAGAATACCTCCGCAGCGGTGCTTGCTTCCCAGGTCAAGTGCCTGACGTTCAACGCAAGGGCGAGAAGATACGAAAGCACCCTCGAGGCAGCGCTCAGCGGCAACGAGGTACCGGTCGAGGTATACAAGCAGCTTATCGAGGCGGTTCACGAAAACATGGATTACATGTATAAGTACGTGAAGCTGCGCAAGAAGCTGCTCGGCGTTGACGAGCTGCACGCCTACGACCTCTATGCGCCTATCGTAAGCGACATTGAGGTCAAGATCCCGTTCGACCAGGCAAAGCAGGAGGTCTACGACTCCCTGGCGCCGATGGGCGAGGATTACCGCGCGATATTCCGCGAGGGAATCGAGAACCGCTGGATAGACATCTACGAAAACGAGGGCAAGCGCAGCGGAGCGTATTCCGCAGGCGCGAGGGTACACCCGTACGTCCTGCTGAACCACAAGGACACTCTTGACAGCGAGTTCACTCTGGCGCACGAGATGGGCCACGCTATTCATTCCTACCTTTCAAATAAAAATCAGCCCGTTGTTTACGCGGATTACGTGATTTTCGTAGCCGAGGTTGCTTCTACCTGCAACGAGAGCCTGCTCATGCAGCACCTTCTCAAGACCACCACGGATAAGAAGCGCCGCGCGTACCTCATCAATTATTTCCTCGAGCAGTTCCGTACAACGCTTTACCGTCAGACTATGTTCGCGGAGTTCGAACTGATGATAAACGAGAAGGTCGAAAACGGCGAGAGCCTTACCGCGGAAGCACTCTGCGACATGTACAGAAAGCTAAACCTGCTGTATTACGGCGAGGATATCGTTATCGACCATGAGCTTGACATGGAGTGGGCAAGGATACCGCACTTCTATTACAATTACTACGTTTACCAGTACGCCACAGGATTCTCTGCTGCGATCGCGCTCAGCCAGCGCATACTCAAGGAGGGCGAGTCCGCTGTCAAGGATTACATCGGATTCCTGAGCGGCGGCTGCTCGAAGGATCCTATATCGCTGCTGCGCGGCGCGGGAGTGGATATGACTTCCAAGAAACCGGTGACGGAAGCGCTCAAGCTGTTCGGCGAGCTGATCGACGAGATGGAAGATCTCATGAAGTGACGGAGGCGGTATGCAGGTAACTTCAAAAGAGGAGATTTTCAAGCCGTATCTCTGCCTGTTCAGCGGAAGCAAAGTCGTGTGCCTTGACAACAGGTTCTGCGTGGTGAGCTGCGAAGGCTCCCTGCTTGAGCCTGGCGAGTGCGTGCTGAAAAGCGTCCGCGAAACGGTGCCGGAACCTCTTGGCATAGTGATGGATACCACGCTGTACAAAAACGAGCATTTCTACTGCCTGAGGCTCCACCCGATAAAGAACGGAATAGGTGAAACGATAGCGTATATCGGCGAGATCCTGGATTCCGGGTCGGTGCGCGGAATGATGGAGCGCACCGAGGGACCTTCTGACATACTGCCGCTTTATAACGCGGTGGAGATGAACTCCGCAGCGATCTGGAAGCACGCCGCGAATCTGCGCTACGGCATGGTCAAGGCGAAGGATTACACGCGCCTGACCGAGGTGCTCGGAATAGAAACGGCGATGTCGAATCTGTCGTCGGTGTGCGAGAATGCTTTCAACTACGCTGAAATGCTGTACCGCACCCAGCGCGAAACGGTCGTAGACGCAGGCGAGCTTTGCGAGAATCTCGCGAAACGCTGCAACGCTGCGCTCGCCAAGTGCGGAAGGCGCATAGAAGCGCTGATAGACCCGGGCAGTCTGTACATCTACGCCGACAGCCGCCGCGCCGTTGTCGCGCTGGTGAACGCAGTTCAGAACGCGCTGCTGTATTCCCCGAAGGAGACCGAGCCGATACTTACCGTGTGTTACCGTGAGTCCCGCGGCAGGAAGTTCGTAGAGATACGCGTCGTAAATGAAAGTTCCATGTTCAGCAGCAAGGATTTCAGCGGCAGCGTTGACGTAAATTTCAGCTACCAGCGGATGGGCTACGGAATTCCGATAATCAAGCGGTTTGTGCAGGTCAGCGGCGGGTGGTTCGACATGACGGAGGAAAACGGCAGAGTGACGGTGACGATATCGCTTCCGGCGGCTCATTACGGCTCAGGCGCGGAGCTTCCGCTGAGGAAACCGTCCGCTGCTCAGTACGATACTGGTATCCCGGATTTCACAGAGATAATGATGCGCGAGGTCGTGCAGTTCTTCGGCGAGAGCGCCGAAAGCGCGGAGTAAATTCACAGCTGATATTCAGTGTATTTTCACAGCGCTGTCATATTTTCTGTGTATAATCAAACTAGTTTGTAAGGCGGCGTCTGAAAATGGCGCCTGCTTTTAGCAGAAAAATTTATTGTGAAAAGAAACGGTTAGAATCAATACTTGACAGGAGATGAATCTATGTACAGAATTCTTGTTGTTGACGATGAGGAGAATATCCGCGAGGTGATCAAGGAGTACGCCGAGTTCGAGGGTCATCAGGTATCCGAGGCGTGCGATGGAATGCAGGCTATCGAGATGGTGAAGAACAACGATTACGACATCATCATAATGGACGTAATGATGCCGCGCCTTGACGGCTATTCCGCATGCAAGGAGATCCGCAAGATCAAGCAGATCCCGGTACTTATGCTGTCCGCCCGCGGCGAGGAGTACGACAAGCTGTTCGGATTTGAGATAGGCATTGACGACTACGTTGTAAAGCCGTTCTCTCCGAAGGAGGTCATGGCGCGCGTTAACGCGATAGTTAAGCGCAATCAGGGGGCTAAGCAGGCGCCAGCGGCTCCGGCGCCCGAAACCGTGAAGTTCGGCGGGCTGGAGATCAACTTTACCTCCCGCGACGTGTACATCGACGGAGTAAAGGCGAACCTCACCCCGAAGGAGTACGACCTTCTGTTCTATCTCGTGCGCAATAAGAACATCGCGCTCACAAGAAACAAGCTCCTAGAGGAAGTCTGGGGCTACGATTTCTTCGGAGACGACCGCACCATTGACACCCACATCAAAATGCTCAGAAACAACCTCGGTCCGTATCGCAACTATATTGTAACGCTCAGGGGAATGGGCTACAAGTTCGAGGCTGACTGATGAAATTCCGCAGGAGCATTAAATTTAATGTCTGGGCGCGCTTCGAAGCTATAGTCATTGCAATGCTGGCGTTCACCTATGTGTTCCTGATAGTGCTGTTTCCGTCGTTCTACGAGTGGATGAAAACTTATGAGATTGCCGAGTCTATGGCGTACATCAAAACTAGCTGGAGCCTCGGAGATTCCGACAATTTCGGCACTGTAGTGACCAACATTGCACGCAAGAATAAAATGTACATCGAGGTCTCAACGCCATACCGAATCGGTTACGTTGACTATCTCGGCGGAAGCCAGTCGCTGTCTCAGCTGTCGAAAACGCAGTACCAGCAGGCGGCGCTTGATTCGGACACCGGCGTATACTACGACCAGATAAGGGACGAGCGCGAAAATAACACCGTGCTGATGATGTGCACCTACATCGGCACCAAAGACGACCCGCAGGCGTATATATTCATTTGCAGCTATCTTCAGCCTATCGGTACAACAGTGGCTATATTCCAGCGGCAGTTCCTATTCGTATCGCTGATTATGATGATGTTGACGCTGTTCGTGTCGCTGTTCTTTGCGAACAAGATAACCAACCCGATAATCAACATCAACAAACATGCGAAGGATCTTCCGCAGGGAAAGTTTGATGCAGTGATTGACGATCACGACTTCAACGAGATCCAGCAGCTTGCTTCCACGCTTCAGGAGGCTTCAAAGGAGATCGCAAAATCAGACGACCTCCGCCGGGAACTCATGGCGAACATCTCCCACGACCTGCGCACGCCGCTGACGATGATAAAGGCGTATGCCGAGATGATACGCGACCTTTCCGGCGACAACCCGGAAAAACGCGCACGGCACCTTAAAGTCATAATCGACGAAACCGACCGCCTGTCCTCGCTGGTTAATGATATCCTCGACCTGTCGAAGCTTCAGGCAGGCGTTACCGAGATGAACATGACGGTGTTCGACCTGTCGGAACGGCTGTCCGGAGTTATCTCAAGATTTGACATTCTGAAAGAGAACGACGGCATAATAATCAAGCTGGAAGCGGAGGATAATATCATTATCAACGCGGATATAACAAAGCTTGAGCAGGTGGTCTACAACCTGATAAACAACGCCGTGACCTACACCGGGGACGACAACACGGTCATCGTGCGGCTGTTCCGTAAGGAAGGCGGGCTGATAAGGTTTGAAGTGACCGACCACGGCGACGGAATCGCGCCGGAGTACCTGCCGTACATCTGGGACAGATATTACAAGGTCAGCGAGCGCAACAAGACGCACAAGCGCGCCAAAATGGGAAGCGGTATCGGACTTTCCATTGTAAAGAACGTGCTGGAGCAGCACGGATTCAAGTACGGCGCAGACAGCGAGGTAGGGAAGGGGAGTACCTTCTGGTTTGAGGCTCCCGAGTATCACGAGCAGCCCGAGCCGCAGCCTGAGCAGCCGAGATTATCCCTCAGGCTGAAAAAGCAGACTGAAATTAAGGAGCAGTCCGATGATACCAGCAGGAAATAAATCCCGGCAGTTTATGGGAAACATCAAAGTAATATAGCTGCAAATCCGCATTATAAAAGGATTTGTAGTGACGTATAACCAACGCGCCGTACTTTGACCAATAAAAAGGACGCTTTTCACTGGAAGGCGTCCTTTTTCTATATAAATTATGAAACAATGACATAAGGTTTTTTTCAAGCTGCAAGCAAAGTGCAAAAGCACATTGTTCCGATTTGTCACGTCATGTTTATAAAAATGTGATATAATTTTATTGCGAAATTTTGCATCTGATGTAGTATTTGCCGCTAAAACCGTAGTATATAGGTGAAGCCGTAAAGGAGGCGATAAAATGATAGAAGATGAAAAAATCGTGGAATTGTTTTTCGAACGGTCAGAACAAGCAATACAGGAGCTTGGCAATAAGTATGGCAAAGTCTGCCGCAAACTGTCATACAATATCGTGAACAACATGCAGGACGCAGAAGAATGTGTAAACGACGCTTATCTGGGAGCGTGGAACGCGATCCCGCCTGAAAAGCCTGATCCGCTGCTGACCTACCTTTGCAAGATCGTTCGGAACATATCTCTGAAAATGTATTACAGGAAAGAAGCCGCCAGGCGAAACAGTACGTATGCAATCGCTATGGAGGAGATCGAAGCCTGCTTAGCAGCCCCGAATACAGTAGAAACCGAATTTGAAGCAAGGGAGCTGGCGCGGGTAATCGAAAGTTTTCTGGATACGCTGACCGCCGAAAATCGTGTAATCTTCATGCGGCGGTATTGGTTTTCGGACAGCTGCAAGGATATAGCCAAGTTTGTAGGCCTTACAGAGAAAAATATCTCTGTCCGGCTGACGCGCATACGTCGGAAAATGAAAAAGTACTTGATCGAGAAGGAGGTGTTTATATGAACTCAAAGAAGTTTACCGAAGCTATGAGCAAAATCGACAACAAGTATGTCGGCGAAGCGCTTTTCTACAACGGAACCCGTTTGGCGAAAAAAAGCTCTAAGGCAACACCGCACAATTAACGCCCCATTGCCATAAAAAGAGTGACATATTGT
>OBWC01001634.1_pt1 | contig 9621 bp, 6 predicted proteins | sample 1501341 | NCBI WGS metagenome assembly OBWC01 (sample SAMEA2580033, study PRJEB22360) | human gut metagenome | biome: human gut; feature: human-associated habitat; material: faeces | place: Denmark | collected 2008/2010 | reverse complement strand
AACTGTGCGCCCTGCAATGGCGGGACATAACCGGTGCTTGTGAACTGACCGTCCGTCGTTCCCGCAGCTGTGCATCCGGGAAAATCGTAGAGAGCGACACCAAGAGCCATCGGGAACGGATTGTAACCATTCCGCTGGGGATATGGGAGCTTCTGATGGCGCTGCGACAGCAACAGGTGCTGCATAGCGGCGTTCCGGATAGAGAGCAGCCGATTTTTACTGACCCCGACGGTCATGTGCCGCACCCGGATGCCTTTACCCGACATCTGCGTAAGCTGTATAAGCAATGCGGATTATCTGAGGAATACCACCTGCACACCCTGCGGCATTTCTACGCAACGTATCTGCTGCAGGAAGGCACCAGCAAACAGGTGGCGGCATCTCTGCTGGGTCATGCGGATACGGCATTTTTGGAGCGCACCTACTGCCATCCGCAGGACATGGCGAAGCGTCAGGCGGCAAACCTGATGCAAGATCTGCTGAACAACCAAAATCCGTGCTATGTTGCATTTATGAAAAATAGGAATAGAAAACCTAAGAAAGCAGGTTAAATAACAGGCGGCACCGTCAGAGATGGCGGTGCCGCTTTTGTCAGTAATACGCAGATATTTGGGCAAAAGATTGTTGGGTGTGGTGATAGCTTTCTGTCGCAGTTGTCGGTATGCTTTGTAGTACCAGAGGTCAATAAAACATACAAAGGAGCGTTGAAAACAATGGCGTCTATCAGAAAACGCGGCAGTAACAGTTACTTGATTGTGGTATCTCGTGGGTATGACTACAAGGGCAACAGGCTGAAATCCGTACAGAAAACGGTCAAGCCACCCAAGGAATATACACCGAAGCAAGCCGAGAAGTGGGTAAAGGAGCAGGCAATCCTATTTGAACGCGAGGTTCAGCATACGCCCGAACCCATCAACCGAAGCATTACACTGGCAAAGTACATTGAGTATTGGGTAGCTGATGTAGGACCGAAGAAGCTGGCGGACTCCACATTTCGACGTGACGAACAGGATATTCGCAGAATCTTGCCAGCACTGGGCAACTATAAACTGACGGATTTGCGCAAGGAAGTCATCCGAGATTTTTATGATGAAATGCGGCACACGCCGCGTCTGGACGGCAGAGGGAATCTATCCGAGAAGTCAGTCGAAGGCTTACACAACACGCTATGCGGCATCCTATCGGCGGCTGTGGACGAGGGATACCTTACTCACAATCCCGCATGGAGATGTTACAAACCGAAAGGACAAAAGAAAGAGCGCCCGGTAGCTGACGAGGAAACCGTCAAAAAGCTGATTACAGCGTTTGAAGGTCAGAGTATGAAGTACGAAACCTATTTCAAGCTGGTACTGGCAACCGGGTTGCGGCGTGGGGAAGCCTGTGGATTAAAATGGAGTGACATCAACTGGCGCAAGCGTACAATCCATGTACAGCGGGGTGTGATCAAACTTAGCCACCAAGAATCAATCACTAAGGATCCCAAGACCAGCAGCGGTGATCGTATGGTCTACTTGAGCAAAGAAATGTGCCAGCTACTCAAGGCGTGGCGGAAAGAATGCGAGTGGGATAGGCAGCAGACGGCGAACGAAACCGTATCTGAGGATGACTACTTATTCCGCCAGCCTAACGGCAAGCCGATGAATCCCTGCACATTTACCTATCGCTTTAAGCTGATATTGAAAGCAAACAACTTGCCACTGGATTTGAATGTGCATAGCTTGCGCCATACCAATGCCAGCCTGCTGATTGCACAGGGGGTGGACGTGCGCACGGTGGCTAGTCTATTGGGTCATGCGCAAGCAAGTACAACGCTGGATATTTATGCCCACGCCTTTGACAAGAATAAGCGCAAGGCGCAGGAAAAGTTGGGAAAGGCGATTGGACTATGATGAGAAAAATCAAATTGACCCGTGCGAACAAAAGTATCCTGTTGAAAGCGCTTGCACCTTATTACTACCGAGAGAAAGCGCTTGGGCATAGCACAGAAAAACTGGGGCGATTGATACTAAAAATCAATTCTCTCCCAGCTGATAAAAAGGCAAGTTTCTCCGCAGAAGAAATTCACCTTATGCGTACCACTGTAAATCAACTGAGAAATGAACGGCTGGCAAAAGGGCAATACACTGATGCCGCAGATGATATGCTACTAAAATTATTCTAAACCTAAATAACATTAAAACAAAAAGCGTATTGCAAAAGTACATTGCAATGCGCTTTTTGACGCGCCGAAGGGATTCGCCAAGCCGCGCCCTAGAAACGCCCCACCGGGGCGTTTCTGCCCCGCGGGACGCAAAGCGCGGGGCACGGGCTGTTCGAATCCCTTCTTTTACTGCCCCGTAAAATCCGTGCAAAACAAAAAGAGCAGCACCCCATAAGGTGCTGCTCTTGGTGCGACCGGGAGGATTCGAACCTCTGGCCTTCCGGGTCGGAGAACTACGACAGAGTGGTATAGACTGACGATGAAACGTGAATTTTGTTGGTTCTGCACATTTGCCGCCAAAACAGGAAAAAGCCCGTTGTTGGTTGTCACAACGGGCTTTTCCGACATTTTGTGGTGCTGCCTGCACAGTAGTGGTCAAATGGTGGTCAAAATGCAAATAAACTCTGTAAGAACATACGGTAAAAATACTTTTAACAAATTTCAAAAAGGCTCATTTAATTCTATTTTGAATATCTTCCACCGAAGGCAACTGCTTTTCCAATTTCCCGGTAAGGTTACTCGTAACCTTATATTCGCTCACGCCGATAGGCTTTGATATGTCTTTTAAACATCGGCCCGCCGACATAATACCGTATCGGTTTCTGCAAGGGAACTGCGTCACCTGTTTCGTTTATATCTATGCCTCATTTCTTGATGAGTTTTTTCACGCCGTTCAGCGGGTGACCGTTCGCCAAGGCAAGCATTCCCTCCGCCAGATTGGCCGGGAACATACCACAGCTGGACAGAACCGCCGCACGCAGCGGGGCATCCGCGCCGGACATGACCATCATTTTAAACGTGGGGTCGCTGTAGTCTGCCTTGCCGCCGAAGCTCTTGGCAATCGTTGCCTCGGTGCCCTTGAACATCTGCATCATAACGGCGGAAATATCCTTGAGCTCCATGGTGGAATGCTCCATCGTGAACGCGCCCTTTTTCGGCTCAGGGTCGCTTTGCAGGGGGCTGCCGCAGAGCTTTTCAAACTCGGCATCAGTGGGCAGACCCTGCAGCGTTTCGTACCAGCTGCCTTTTTGCCAATCGGGCGCGGCAAGGCTTACGCCGTCCACGGTCAGCGCGGTGCGCAGACGAATGTCCGCCACGGACGCGCCCACGCAGATCTCATAGCTGCCTGCGGGAATCTGCCATCCGTCGCACCAGACGGCAAAGCTGCGGTCGTTCAGTTCAAAGCGTACCGTTTGGCTCTCGCCGGGCTGCAGGCTGACCTTAGCAAAGCTCTTTAATTCCTTGGCGGGGCGGTATAGACCATTTTTGGGCGGTGCAACGTACAGCTGCACGACCTCGGCACCGGCGGTGCTGCCGGTGTTGGTCACCGCAGCGGTCACGGTGCGCCCCTCGATTTTCAAATCGGAATAGGCAAACTGCGTGTAGCTTAACCCATAGCCGAACGGGAACCGCACCGCCTTGCCCGCTTTATCGTAATAACGGTAGCCGGCATACAGACCCTCTTTGTAGTGGGTGGTCTTTTTCCCGAAGGTGTCGCGGCTGGGTACATCATCGTAGCAAAGCGGCCATGTTTCGGTCAGCTTGCCGCTGGGATTTGCCTTGCCGGTCAGCAGATTGGCGGCTGCCGCACCGCCCGCCTGACCGGCCAGACCCATATACAAAACCGCCTTGACCTTATCCAGCCACGGCATTTCCACAGCACAACCGCAGAACAGCACCACCACGGTGTTGGGGTTGGCGGCGGCGACCGTTTCAATCAGGCGGATATGTCCCTCCGGCATGGCCATGGTTTCGCGGTCAAAGCCCTCGGACTCGTAGATGTCCGGCAGACCCACGCAGACCACGGCGACTTTTGCCTGTTTTGCGGTTTCAGCGGCTTCGCGCAGACTTTCCTCGGTCACAATGCCCTTGACATCGCAGCCGGCGGCAAACGGCACGCCGGGCATAGCGTCGCAGAGGGTGGTCAGCTGTGTGGGGTTGATGTGGCTGGACCCTGCGCCTTGGTAGCGCATGGTGCGCGCCATCTCGCCGATCAGCGCAATGCCGCCCGCATCCAGCGGCAGAATGCCGCCTTCGTTTTTTAGCAGTACAGCGCCGTTTTCGGCGATTTTCTGCGCTAGTGCGTTGTGGGCGTCCTTGTCAAAGGCGCGGCCCTTGGGGCGGCTTTCGCCCTTGAGGGCAAGGGCAATCACCCTTGCGGCGCAGGCGTCTACATCACTTTCAGGCAGGGTGCCGTCCCTGACGGCGGCGGCGACCCAGTCCTCCATATAAGTGCTGCCGCCCGGCATACTCAGGTCGCACCCGGCGTGCATGGCCTTGACGCGGTCACACAGCGCGCCCCAGTCGGTCACGACCAGACCGGCAAAGCCCCAATCCTTGCGCAGAACATCGGTCAGCAGCCAGTGGTTGTCGCTGGCGTGGACGTTGTTGATGCGCGGGTAGCTGCACATAACGGTTTCGGGCTGGGCGGTCTTGATTACGGTTTCAAACGCGGGCAGGTACAGCTCGCGCAGGGTGCGCTCATCCACCTGGCTGTTGCCGTTGAACCGCTTGTACTCCTGATTGTTTGCGGCAAAATGCTTGAGGCTGGTGCCTGCGCCGGTGCTCTGCGCGCCCTGCACCCATGCCGCGCCCATCGCGCCCGCAATGCAGGGATCCTCGGAGAAATACTCAAAGTTGCGCCCGCACAGCGGGTTGCGCTTGATGTTGACGCCGGGTCCCAGCACCACATCCACACCGTAGGAAAGTCCTTCCTCACCGATGGCCTGTCCCTCGGCTTTCAGCAGCTCGGCGTCCCAAGTTGCGCCGCTCGTCACAGCTGTCGGGAAGCAGGTGGCAGGCTCGGACTCGTTGACACCCAGCATATCGGCGCCGTTTTTCTGGCAGCGCACGCCGTGGGGACCGTCGCTCATCGTAACGGCGGGGATGCCGTACTGCGCCATCGCCTTGCTGTGCCAGAAATCCGCACCGTTGCAAAGGCTGATTTTATCCTCCAGCGTCATTTTAGACAAAATATCCTGTACTTTTTTATCCATCGTGCTTACTCCTTGTCAGCTTGATTCATAGCTGCCAGCACCTGCTCAAACAGCGGTTTGATGGAATCGCCGTAGGCGAGCAGCGCGGTAACAGGCTCGTTCTTTACATATTCCAGCATTGGGTTCGACAAGAATTCGGGGGCGTACTGCGCAAAAATTGCCTGTGCAGCCGGATGCTCCAAAATGATATGCAGCGGGGTTTCCAACGAATAGCGGTCTATTTCCAAGCTGGTTTCGGTGGCGTACTCGTAGTGGTAGCTGCCGCTGCCCAGGGTCAGCATTTCGGTCTGTTCGGGCAGGGTCAGCTCGGCGGTGGTGTTAGCGGGTATCGTGGCATCCACCGTGATCTTGCCGCCCTCGCACCGCCACGCAATGGCAATTTTGCCGTAGACACTCTCGTAGGTCAGTTCGGCGTGGGTGATGCCCTTGATAAACTGCGGGCGCAGGGCAAATTTCTTGTAACCGGGCTCCAGAATTTCCAGTCCGCACAGCTTGGTGTACAGCCAGTTTCCGATGGAGCCATAGGCGTAGTGGTTCAGGCTGTTCATGTTGGCGGGGTTGAAGCTGCCGTCCGGGCGGATGGAATTCCAGCGCTCCCAGATGGTGGTGGCACCCATCTTGACCTCATACAGCCAGCTGGGATCGTCCTCCTGCAAAAGCAGCCTGCCGGCAAGGTCGTGCCTGCCGTTTTCGGACAGGGTCAGGCAGGCAAACGGCGTGCCGATAAACCCGGTCAGCAGATGCGTTTTATGCGCACCGATGTTCTTTTCCAGCGCGTCCAAAAGGCGCGGGCGGAACTCGTCCGGCACCATGTCAAAGTGCAGCGCCAGGATCAGGGCGGTTTGCGTTTCGCTGACAAGACGCCCGGTGGGGGTCACATACTCGGCGCGGAATGCCCGCACAAGCTCCTCACGGCGGCGGCTCCAGCGGCGCGCGTCCTCGGTGTACTGCAAAACGGCGGCGGTATCCGCAAGGATCTGCAAGCTCCACGCAAAGCAGACATTGGCAGCAAAGTAGTCATCCGTCGCGCCCTTGCGCTCATCACCCAAGGCATTCGCCTCGGCGTCCAGCCCCAGCCAGTCGCCGTACTGGAAGCCCGTCTGCCACAGCCCGTTTTCGCCGCACTGGCTCTCGATAAACTCGACCCAGTGCTTCATGCTGTCGTAGCTGTGCTGCAGAATGCGCTTGTCGCCGTAGGCGCGGTAGAGTGTCCACGGCAGCACGGTCACCACATCGCCCCAGAACGCCGCGCCGTCCTGCTGGTTGCCCAGAATGTTCGGCACGACCTGCGGCATGCTGACATCGGGACCCAGTTCACTGGCCAAGTCACGAAGCCACTTGGTCATAAACGGCATAATGTTCTCATTGAACGCCGCCGTGGGGCAGAACGCCGTCACATCGCCCGTCCAGCCCAGACGCTCGCTGCGCTGCGGACAGTCAGTGGGGATATCCAAAAAGTTATCCCGCTGGCTCCACTGGATGTTCTGCTGCAACCGGTTCACCCGCTTGTCAGAGCAGGTAAAATGACCGGTCTGTGCCAAATCAGTCGAGAGATGGCACGCCGTAAACTGCACGTTCTGCCCGTATTGCAGCCCCTCCACGCAAATATAGCGGAAGCCGTGCCATGTAAAATGAGGGTGCAGCGTCTGCTTGCCGCCGCTCAAAATATAGGTGTCGGTCGCCTTCGCCCAGCTGAGGTTTTCGGTGTAAAAGTTCCCGCTCTCGTCCAGCGATTCCGCGTGGCGCAGGGTAAGCTTCTGCCCCTTGTCACCGTAAATTTCCACCTCGACCCAGCCGGTCAGGTTCTGCCCAAAGTCAAAGAGGTGGTCACCGTTGGGAGCAGTAAATTCCTTGACAACAGGCACCCTTTGTAGGCAGCGGACCGGCTCGTTCTCCTGCCCGATGAGGGTGTCAAAGCCGTAGTCAAACAGTCTGGCGGGCTGCGGTGCGGCGGGGTCTGCCGTAAAATCCTGCGTTTCACCGTCATAGATTTCGGCGGACTGAATGGCCCCGGTCGTGCAGAACCAGCTTTCATCGGTGCCGATCCATTCCTCGTGCCCGTCCTCATAGGTGATGCAAAGCGCTGCCAGTGCGGCGGTGGTGTCGCCGTAGTGGTTGGGCTGCGGCATAAAGCCGAGCTTGCCCTTGTACCAGCCGTTTGCCAGCGTCAGCGCCAGATGGTTTTTGCCGCTGTGCAGCGTTACAGAGTAGGTCTGGTATTGCAGGCGCTTGCGGTAGTTTGTCCAGCCGGGGTGGAAATAAGTGTCATCCACAGGCTCGCCGTTGATCTCCGCCTCATACATACCCAAGGCGGTTGCGTAGAGACGCGCTTTTTTGACATTGCCCTGCACGACAAAGTCCTTATACAGCACCGGGCTGACGGGGCTGGCTTTGTCCGGCGCGTGGGTGATCCACTGCGCCTTGCCCTCAAACGCGCTGCCGTTCAGCAAGCCTGTTTCAAACCGGCTTGTGCCCTCGGCGGTTTCGCCGTGGTTGTCCGTCACGGTGACTGACCATGTATATTCGGTGCGTGGCGCAAGATTGGGACCGAGGTACTCGTTCAGAATGCTCTGCGCACTCGCCACCGTGCCGGAATCCCACACAACATCCCCGCCCTGCACGATTTGCAGTCGGTAGGACGCCTGCACGGTGTCCTGTTGGTTGCTGTCCAGCTTCCAGCCAAAGCGGGGCTGAATTTCATCTAAGCCCAGCGGTTCGTGCTTATATTCGATCGTAAGGTCGTAAATCTTCAGCATATCAATACCTCCTATGCAAATTGCCCCGCCGTACAAAGGCGGCAGGGCGGTGGCTGTTACTGTGCAGTCTTTTCTTTCTCGTTGCGCTCGGCGATGGCTTTCATCATATCGCCGTATTTTGCTTCCAAATCAAACTTGGAGATCAGGATAAACAGGCCTACAAACATCGCCAGCGGAATATACAGGCTGAAGGTGTAGATGCCGTAGCGGACGGCGGGCGTGATGACCTCCATATTGCCGGTAAAGCCAACGACAGCCAGGATCCAGCCGACCAGAGAAGCACCGATGCCGCTGGACACCTTGCCGCCGAAGCTGGAGGCGGAGGCGGACATACCGATGATCTTGTTGTGGTACTTGTAGTCGTTATAGTCCATTGCCATGCTGTTCAGCGTACCGCCAAGGCACATCATGGGGATGGTGGCAAAGCTGCCCAGCAGACCTACGGTGATGCAAAGGATAAAGCTGTCCGGCTTGAAGCAGCGGATGACATTGCCGATGATGCCCAGCACAAAGGCGATTTTCAGGGTCTTGGTCACGCCAAACTTTTTGGTCATAGGGCCGACCACGATGAAGCCGACAAAGGTCGGGATCAGGCCCACAGCACCCATAATGCCGATGAGGTTGTCATTGCCCAGAATGTACTTGGCGTAGTAGGTGCCGGAGGAGGCGGACAGCGCATAAATGACATTGACCAGCAGGTTTGCCAGCAGAACGATGACCCAGTATTTGTTGTGGAACAGCTTGTTGATGGCATCGCCGAAGGCAAGGCCGTCATCGGGCTTTTCCTCCTGTGCGGCAGTCTCCTTGCTGGTTTTGTAGAGGATGAACAGGAAAATCATGCTCAGCGCGCCGACAACAACCGCAAATTTAATGTAGGCAGCCTGGTCTGCTACGCCGTTGGAACCCAGCATATTCGTCAGCGGCACCAGCGCAATAGCGATGACCATACCGATGACATAACCGGCGGCTGCGCGGAAGATGCCCATCTTGTTGCGCTCTTCCAAGCTCTTGGTGCGCATGACAAGAATGGCGCTGTAGGGGATCATGATCGCCGTAGAAACAATAGCAGTCAGGAACACATTGGACAGGAACAGGTAGGCGACCTGTGCAAAGCCTGTCAGGCCTGCGGGCACGGTGAATAGTGCCACAATCGCAACGAACGCGGGAATGGCCATGCGCAGGAACCACGGGCGGCACTTGCCCTTGGGGCTTTTGCCGTTGTCCATAATTTTGCCCATGATCAGGTCGGTAAAGGCGTCCACGATTTTGGCTGCCAGCAGCACTTTGGCCGCCGTGGCGGCTGCAACACCGACTTTTTCAGTGTAGAAGTACAGCACGGCCGATACCAGACCGGTCATGGCGTTCAGCGCAAACTGACCGCCGCAGTCTGCCAGATAATCGCCGATGCGCATGGTCTTTTGGATACCCATCGAATCGGTGCCAAGAGGTTTCTTTGCCATAATGATTCTCTCCTTCATTTTTGCGCACCCGGTAGAGCAGATGCGGTTTTCTTGATTACAAGCTAAGTATACTGTGTTTTTGCGGCAGATTATATCAAGAAGATGATTTCTATGTCAAATTTCCGATAGATTTCTGCGAAATGGCATTGACTCCGCATCCGGTTGTGTGTTACTTTTTTAAGGGAAACCGATCTAAGTGCCGATACGGC
>OBWC01001626.1_pt1 | contig 9664 bp, 9 predicted proteins | sample 1501341 | NCBI WGS metagenome assembly OBWC01 (sample SAMEA2580033, study PRJEB22360) | human gut metagenome | biome: human gut; feature: human-associated habitat; material: faeces | place: Denmark | collected 2008/2010 | reverse complement strand
AGCAGCTGCCGCACCTCGCTCGCCGTATCGGCACTTAGAATTATGCGGTATTGCCCTGAATATTCTCTTACCCGCAGAGCATGACCTTGGCGGTGAAGGTGCCGTTCTGATGGGTAAAGGTACTGGTGCCGCCGGTTTTCTCCGCAATATGGGTGACGGACTGGATACCGATCCCGTTTTCCCTCCGCTTGGAGGAGCGGAAAACGCCGTTCTTTTCGTAGATCTCGCCGTCAAACGCATTTTCAACCTCGATCAGCAGAATCCGGTCGGCGTGAACATAAGCAGTCAATTCGATCTGCCGCCTGTCAGGTGCGGTGCGAAGGCTTGCCTCCAGCGCATTTTCCAGCAGGTTGGAAAGCACGAGACACATATCGATCTCGTCAACCGGCAGTGTTTCCGGCAGGTCGAGTCTGGCGCGGAAGGGAATCTCATCGCGCTTTGCCATGGCGCAGTAATAGCCGACGACACTGTCAGCCGCACGGTTTTCACAGAAGCACATATCAAGATTCGGGATGCGGGAGACGGTCTTTGCAAGGTAGCTTTTCAGGTCCTCGAGGTCACCTGCCTCGGCCAGCGCAGAAATTTGATTGAATTGGTGGCGCATATCGTGCCGTGCCTGCCGCGCTTCCTCGATGGCAGTCCTGAGGTTTTCATAGCGCTGCTGCTGCATCGAAAGAAACTGGTTTTCCTGCTGCAGCTTCGCATTGCGGTTGAGACTGGTTGCCATCAGCAGGAAAACCGCATTGAAGCAAAACATAAAGACCAAAAGTGCGCTGCTCAGCACAATATAGCCCTGCAGCACGCGGCCTGTCTGGAGCGTTGACTGATAGCGCGGGATCATGAAAAGGTTCAAAAGGATGAACGCCAGCGGCAGGACCCAGAACACATACCAGGTCTGCGCAAAATTGTCGTCCTCGACCATCGCACGCACCGTATGTGTCGCAGGATAATACGCGGCCAGCACGATGACCCAGCAAACGGCGTTATAGAACACGCAGGCGCCCAGGCAGAGCCACGGTCCGTCCGGCGGCAGCTGCAGATTCCGGATGATCGCGGCGCTGACGGCACGGGACAGGCTGTTCACGCACGCGAACACCGCGCAGACGGACAGCGCAATCGTGCCGGATTTCCAGAGGGATATGGTAAGCGTTCCGGTATACAGGCAGATCGCAGCCAGCGCGACCCCCGCAAGGGCAAAGACCGTGGAAGCATGAAGCCGATAGCAGGCAAGCCCGCTGCCGATGCACAGGCACGTCATCAAGGGAAAAAGCCAGGCGGCCAGCCTTCCGGGGGACTGCTTCAGATAGGTTTTTACAGGGAAATATCCAAGCAAAAGGCCGGGGAGTACGACGAGAAGCTCCAAAATCGGACGCAGAATATCCTTCATTTCATACGCTCCCTTTGCAGCAGAAATTCCATAAACGCCTGCCGGGCAGGCTTCAAAAGCTCCTGACTGACATAGACGCTGCTGCCGTCTGTCATGCAGAAGGCGCCGTCCCGAAAATCTGCGGCGTGCTCTAAATTGACGATCATGCCTCTGCCGCAGACGAAAAAGCGGGGATCTTTTTTCAGAGGCTCGGTGAACACCTTAAAGCTCTGGCGGGTGACCAGCGTTTTCAGGGCAATCGTGCGGATGTTGATCAGATGTGCAAAATGCTCTGCCGAGATAATGTCCCGGTAGCAAAGACGGACATCGCTGCCGCTGACCTTCACCGTCAGGACCGGCTCGGGGCGGGGGAGTCTTGCAAGCATCTCGGCCAGCAGGGCGGAAAGCTCCTCCTCGGAAAAGGGCTTCACGAGATAGTGGAGCGCACGGACCTGAAAGCCCTCCAGTGCATGGTCGGTTGAGGTCGTGGTAAAAACCAGAAGGCAGTCTGCGTCCGTTTTGCGCAGCTCCTTTGCAGCGTCCATGCCGCTCATCCCGTGCATGTAAATATCCAGAAACGCGGCGGTAAAGCGCTGCTCTTTTTCTGCGGCGAGAAAGTTCTCGCCGCTTTCAAATTCCAATAGTTCCGCCTCGGCGCCGCACAGGCGCAGCTGCCGCGCAAGGCGCGTTTTCAGCTGCGCGCGCTCGGTCTCAAGATCATCCACAATTGCTATTCTCATGCCGGACTGGCTCCTTCCGGAAAGTTTCTATTTAGATTATAGCACAATTGTTCGGCAGCGGCACGGCGGAAAAACCCGATTTCGTGCCGGAATTGGGGCTTTCGTGCCAAAAGGCTTGAAAAGCCTGCACCGTTCCGTATACTGAAAGCAGAAACAGTCAACGACGGCAGAAAGGGGGACGGAGCACTATGTACCACATTGCCGTGCTGACAAAGAGCGAAACGCAGGAGACCTTTTACAGAGAACAGCTTTCACGGTTCTGCGCAGAGCGCGGTCTGTTTCCCAGGGTGGACTGCTACCGCGGGCAGGAGGTATTCTTTGAGGTCGCGCGCAAAAATGCGCCGACCAACGCTGTAATTTCCCTTCCGGGCGTGGATGGGCTGAATGCAGTGGAGCACCTGCGGGCGCTTTTCCCAGAAACGCGCATCATCTGGTGCAGCGAGCTGGATTTTTCCCTGCATGCGTTCCGGCTGCGCGTAGACTACTTTCTGCTGGAGCCGATAACGGAAGAAGCGTTCCGGCATGGGCTTTATGTATGGGTAGAGGAAAAACAACCGTCTGCTTCGCCCCGAGCGGATCACAACCAACACAGCAAGGAGGATCACCGATGAAAAAGAGAAACCCGATTTATACTGCAGGCAGCTTCCTGCTGGCAGGAGCATTGACCCTGTCGATGGCAGCCTGCAGCGGAGCACAGGCACCGGCGGAGGCCACGCAGACGCCTTCCGCCACTGCAACACCGGCTGGCACAGCCGCCCCTGCCGAGGAAACGACCCCTTCCGCGCCGGAATCCGACGCACTCCCCGTGAAGGCCTTGCAGCCCAAACAGGTCGAGGAAAACCCCTACATGGCAAAGAGTGATGCGAATATCCATCACGACGGCTATAACACCGATTCAACCGACGAGATCCTGCCGCTCGGCATCTATCCGGAGATCCATGTCTCCTATGAGACGACAAACGCGAATGCGTCTCCCGCCATTTACTTTGACAGCTACGGCCATGCAGTTGTTCCGCTGCTCGGCGGCATCGCCATCCGCGATCTAAATGCGGAGGAGACAAAGACGCTCGGTTATTTTTCCCCGAAGCAGCATGACGGCGGCAGCTACCTGATCCAAAGCTCCTACACCTTCCTGGACGCTGAAAACCGCATCGTCTGCCCGACCAGCAACAACCATGTACTGATGCTTCGCGCAACGGACGAGGAGGGCAATGTCCTTCCCGAGTTTGAAAAGGTGCTTGACATCGACATCAAGGCGGCGGCAGAGGCCGCGCTCGGCAAGGAGCTGACGCAGAATCTTCTTTCCGTGGTATTTGACTACGACGGGAACCTCTGGTTCGCCACCGGCGGCTTCCGCATCTATCCCGAGCGCCAGCAGCAGGGCGTTCTCGGCTATATCGCCCACTCGGCAATCGAAGCGATCCTCAACGGTGAGCAGACCGACCTGTCGAAGGCGGTTTTCGTCTACGAGCTGACGCCCGGCGAGGGCGCGGAGAACGGCATTGCCGCCTCCAAGGACGGCGCGGTCATTCTGACCAATCAGAATTGCTATCTGCTGCGCGCCAACAACGGTGTCGAGGCTGTCTGGTGTACGCCGTATGAGAGCGTCGGCGCGAAGGTCAGCGGTGAAGGCGACAAGACCACCGGCGGCGGTCTTGCGTGGGGCGGCGGCTGCTCGCCGACGCTGACGCCGAACCTTGTGATGTTCACCGACAATGCAGACCCCGTGAATCTTCTTGCGCTCGACATGAAAACCGGTGAGGTCGTGGCAAAAACGCCGGTGCTCGATGATCTGCCCGATGGCTATCAGGTGGCAATCGAGAACTCTGCCATCGTCTACGATGACGGCGCAGGCACGGTCAGCACGATTGTCTGCAACTGGTTCGGCGCGGGCAACGCAGGCCTTGCCGACCCCAACAACGATTCTTCGATCCAGAGCTACGCCAACATTTATGACCAGAACTGGCTGATGAAGGGCAATGCCATGATCGCCCCCGGCGTCGAGCGCGTGGACACCGTGAAAACCGACAGCGGCTACGAGATGAAGAGCATCTGGACCCGAAACGATCTGAGCGACACCGCGATCATGAAGCTCTCCACCGCAACGGGCTATATCTATGGCTATGTGCAGGATCTGACCACGGGTATGTGGCAGTACATCATTCTCGACTTTGAAACCGGCGAGACTGTCTTTACGATGGATGTATCCAACAAGTACGGCTACAATAATATGGCCATTGGCATGTATACCGGCAACAGCGGAAATGCACTCTACTGCCCGACCGGCTATCTGGAGCTGCTCCGCCTGCAGGACCGCTTTGTCTACCTGCCCGAGCTTCCGTACCGCGAGGTCGATCTCGATCAGGCGGCAAGAAATGTGCTTACACAGGATCAGTTTGCACAGGACGGCGGCGAAGGTACGGTTGCAAGCTGGCGCAACACCGCGGCCATCCGCAATGTGCACCCCAATACCACGGTGGCCTTCCGCATGAACAACCTGTCCGGCAGCGCCTCCGATTTGACGCTCTACGCCTATGGTGCAGACGGCAAGCTGGTAAAGGTTGCCTCCGAGCTGTGGTCGATCACCGACGAGACCGGCGCGGCTGCGACCGAGCTGACGGACGGCGTGCTCTATGAGCTGCGCGTAACCGTGGCCGACGGCGGCGATTTCGACCTGAGCGAAACGGAAAAGGAAATCAAGCTGTCCGTTGTGCTTGGAAAATAAGTGGGTTTTGAGAGGCTGCTGCGCATTTCTCCCAAAAAGACCCCAAAAAGACCGAAGTAAAAGCCATAAAATGCTTGGAGGTTCACACCGTCAAGCAGACAGAAAAACAGTATTCGCTTATCGTTCGCCGTTTCCACAAGGAAACGGCGAATTTTTCGTGCAAAGACGAAACAGCCAATGCACGATCCTCTCCGAAGCATCGGGTGCAACACGGGTGCAATGCAATCTTAACGCAATCTTAATATTTCGGCAGAAAAGCTTAACACCATCTTTAAACGGGCGGCGCTATACTGTATTGTACGAAAATTTTGCTGGAGTGTGATTTCTCTTGCCATTTCATCGGCGTTTAGCCTGTAAGCTCAATTACTTTCAGTCCATAATTCTGATGTTTGCAGCGGTTATCCTTATCGGGGCGGCACTTCTGATGCTGCCGATTTCTGCGCAGGAGCGCACCGTCACCCCTTTCCATGAGGCATTATTCACAGCAACCTCCGCCGTCTGTGTCACAGGGCTGGTTGTGCGGGATACGGCTTCTCACTGGTCAGCGTTCGGTCAGGCCGTGTTGATGGTGCTGATCCAAATCGGCGGCTTGGGTGTGATCACAGTTGGCGCGTCTTTCTCGCTTTTATCAGGTCGGCGCATTTCCCTGTCCCAGCGCGGGCGGATGCAGGAGGCCATGTCTGCTCCAAAAGTCGGCGGCATTGTGCGGCTGACAGGCTTTGTGATCCGTGCCTCTTTGATGATAGAAGGAATCGGCGCGCTTTGTATGCTCCCGGTTTTCTGCCGGGATTTCGGCGTTTCCGGGATATGGAAAGCCGTTTTTCATTCCGTCTCCGCTTTCTGCAATGCGGGCTTTGATTTAATGGGTACCCCCGACATGCCTTTTGTCTCGCTGACCGCATATCGCGCAGACCCTGTTATCAACCTGACGATTTCCGCCCTGATCGTTGTGGGCGGCATCGGCTTTTTGACATGGGATGACGTGCGGACCAATCGGCTTTGCTTTCATCGCTATCGGCTGCAGAGCAAAGTTATTCTGACGGCAACAGCGCTCTTAATTTTGCTGCCAACGCTATACTTTTTCTGCTTTGAATTCAAAGGCGGCACACTGCGGGAGCGGCTGCTGCTCTCGCTGTTCCAGTCTGTAACGCCCCGCACAGCGGGATTCAATACGGCAGACTATACGTCACTGGTCCAGCAGCGGGCGCGGCCTTACCATTCTGCTGATGTTCATCGGCGGTTCATCGGGTTCTACGGCGGGCGGCATCAAGACAACAACGGCGGCAGTGCTTGTCGCCAATGCGTTTGCTGTATTCCGCAGACAAAAAAGCCCCGAAATGTTCGGGCGGCGGATGGAAGAAAAAGCGGTCCATGATGCCGCAGCTATTTTTACACTGTATCTCGTCCTTTCGCTGACGGGAGCGTTTGCCATCAGTACAGTGGAGACGCTGCCGCTGTCCGAATGTCTGTTTGAAACGACCTCGGCCATTGCTACCGTAGGGCTGTCTCTGGGGTTGACACCGCATCTTGGAATCGTCTCACAGGGGATTTTAATTTTCTTGATGTTCATTGGGCGCGTCGGCGGACTGACTATGATTTATGCAGCGCTCTCCGGCAGCAAAAGCAGCGCGGCACGGCTGCCGCAGGAACGCATCACCGTAGGATAAAGAAAGGTACATACCATGAAATCTATTTTACTGATCGGGTTGGGTCGATTTGGCCGCCACATCGCAGAGGAGCTGAACAAGCTCGGCCATGAGGTCATGGCGGTGGACGAAAACGAGGACCGCGTCAACGCCGTTCTGAGCATTGTGACCAACGCCCAAATCGGCGACAGCACCAACGCGGATTTCTTGGAGGCGTTGGGCGTCCGCAATTTTGATGTCTGTATTGTGGCGATCAGCGGAAACTTTCAGAGCTCACTCGAAACCACTTCTCTGCTGAAGGAGCTGGGCGCAAAAATGGTCGTCTCCCGTGCGGAGCGGGATGTGCAGGCTAAATTTCTGCTGCGCAACGGTGCGGATGAGGTGCTTTACCCGGAAAAGCAGCTGGCCAAGTGGGCGGCCATCCGCTACGGGTCCGACCATGTGCTGGATTATATCGAGCTGGACCACGACCACGCCATTCTGGAAGTAGCTGTGCCGTCCGCGTGGATCGGAAAGACCGTTGGCGACATCAATATCCGCAAGAAATATAGCATCAACATTCTGGGCATCAAGCGCAACGGGATTGCCGACGTCAACATTGACTCGGACACGGTTCTGCCCGGTGACGGCACATTGCTTGTGCTGGGCGAGGGCAAGGCCCTGAGCCGGTGCTTTCATATCTGATTGTTTGCAAGGGAAGTGGTTCATTTGAGAACGGCACTGCTGATTTTGCTGTTTCTGGCCGCAGGACTTTTTCTTGTTTTTATCGGTGTCCAATGTGATGCGTTCTGGCGCAGCGTTCGCCGCGCACAATTTGAGCGGCGTGAAGGCTTCCGGCGCTGGTAATGCCGCCCGAAATATGGTATGATACCCTTCAGAAGGGAGGATTTGCTGTGAATATTAAAAAGCCATCTCCCGATACAATGAAAGAGCAGGCCGTCCGACAGGCAAAGGATCTTTTGATCACAGTGCTGATTCTGACCGCTGCAACCGGCATCGGCAATATTTTCTGGTATTTCTCTTTTACCAAAAATATCATATCGGTGTATATTCTGGGGACATTGCTGACCTCGCTTTTTACCAAAAGCTATTTCTACGGCTTTTTAAGTTCGTTTTCCAGCGTGCTTCTTTTCAATTTTTGCTTTACAGAGCCCCGCCTGACGCTGCACGCATACGAGCGCGGCTACCCTGTCACCTTTGCCATTATGCTGATCGTTTCCATCATTACGGTCACATTGGCGATTCAGAATATCCGCAATGCCGAGGAGAAAGAGCGCGCTGCCGTCCGCGCTAAAAATGAACAGCTGCGCGCCGATTTGCTGCGCACGATTTCCCACGACCTGCGTACCCCGCTGACATCCATTTCCGGCAATGCCTCCAACCTCATCAGCAACTATGAGAAGATGGACGACCCCACCCGCAAGCAAACGTTTCTGGACATCTACGACGACTCTATGTGGCTCATCAATCTGGTGGAAAACATTCTTTCCATCTCCCGCATTGAGGATGGGCGGATGAATCTGTCCATCTCTACAGAGTTAGTAAGTGAAGTGTTTGAAGAAGCCCTGCGCCATACCAACCGGCACAGCGGGCAGCACACGATTACGGTACAGATGGACGATGATCTGCTGCTGGCGCACATGGATGCCAAGCTGGTTGTGCAGGTCCTGATCAATCTGGTGGATAATGCCATCAAATACACGCCTGCCGGGTCGCACATTGTCCTTTCCGCTGCGGCGCAGGGGGAAAGCGCCGTAATTCGGGTAAGCGATGACGGCCCCGGTATTCCCGACGAAGCAAAAGAAAAGGTCTTTGAAATGTTCTCCACCGGGGAAAAACGCATTTCGGACAGCCGCCGCAGCCTTGGGCTGGGACTGGCCTTATGCCGCACGATCATCGCAGCCCACGGTGGCACCATTACACTGTCCGACAATACGCCGCACGGCTGCATCTTTACTTTTACACTGCCCCTTGGGGAGGTTTCTTTGCATGAATAAACCCTTGATTCTGGTTGTGGAGGACGATGCGCCTATCCGCAACCTGATTACCACGACACTGAAAACGCAGGATTACAAGTACATTGCGGCGGCTACTGCGTCCGAAGCACTCCAACAGGCAACGATCCATGCACCGGATGTGATGCTGTTGGATCTTGGTCTGCCTGATCTGGACGGTATCGAGGTGATTCGCCGTATTCGCAGTTGGTCTGCGATGCCCATCATCGTTATCAGTGCCCGCAGCGAGGACAGCGATAAAATCGAAGCCTTGGACAGCGGCGCCGACGACTATCTGACAAAACCGTTCTCGGTAGAGGAACTGCTGGCGCGGCTGCGGGTAACGTTCCGCCGCATCTCGATGCTGCAAAACGCCGCCGGTTGTTCGGTTTTTACCAACGGTGATCTGCAAATTGATTTTGCGGCTGGCTGTGCCACCTTGAAAGGGCAGGAACTGCACCTGACGCCCATCGAGTACAGGCTGCTCTGCGTCATGGCCAAGAATTGTGGCAAAGTGCTGACCCATACTTATATCACCCACGAAGTCTGGGGCAGTTCCTGGGACAATGATGTGGCCTCGCTGCGTGTTTTTATGGCTACGCTGCGCAAAAAGCTGGAATCCGAGCCGGATTCGCCGCAGTATATCCAGACGCATATCGGCATTGGATACAGGATGCTGAAGGTGTAAAGAAATTTAGCCGAAAGAGGTATAATAAAAACTCGCAAAATTGCGGAAAAGTGTGGAGTCTCCTGTCCTTCGCTAAACTTTGATTTAGCGAAGTTGTGTATGGAGGGCTTTTACCCTATCGATTTTGGAATCGCAGCGGTTGCTATAGTCCCCCCTAGTGAGCAAGATAAAAGCACTTTCCCTTATTTGCAATGCAAATATAAGGGAAAGTGCTTTTTGGTAAGGGCAAAATTCCGCGTTTAAAGCTGTGCAAGACCTGCCGGGTGCCATTCGTCCCGGATGCCGATGTCGGCACAGACGATCTCACCGCAGAAGGGTGCGGAGCTTGGAGCTGTGTGCAGAGGCTTGCAGCTGTCAAACGTCACGGTCAGGTCTGCGCGGACGGCTCCCTCGGCGGCCTCACCCGTATCGGTGTTGATGCCGCTGGGCAGATCGACGGCCAGCACGAATGCGCCGCTTTCCCGCTGACGATTCATCAGCGTACAGGCAGCCAGCCCGGCCGGGC
>OBWC01001620.1_pt1 | contig 9703 bp, 8 predicted proteins | sample 1501341 | NCBI WGS metagenome assembly OBWC01 (sample SAMEA2580033, study PRJEB22360) | human gut metagenome | biome: human gut; feature: human-associated habitat; material: faeces | place: Denmark | collected 2008/2010 | reverse complement strand
CAATGATCTGAAGGCCGGGGCATTTGTTGAGGGCGGCAGCACCATTACCCAGCAGCTGGCTAAAAACCTTTACTTTACACAGGAAAAGAAGATGGAGCGTAAGGTGGCTGAGGTGTTTATGGCTTTTGCCCTGGAACATAAGTACAGTAAAAACGAGATATTGGAGCTCTATGTAAATACCATTTACTTTGGAAATGGATATTACTGCATTAAGGATGCCAGTGAAGGCTACTTCGGGAAAGCGCCGGAGGATATGACGGATTATGAGAGCACCATGCTGGCAGGCATTCCCAATGCCCCTTCCAAATATGCTCCAACTGTAAATCCAGTGGAGCGGCTGGTGGAGTGCGGGCTGTTTACCGAGAGGCGGGCGCGGGAAACCCTTGCCGCGGAAAATTAGAGAATCCCTTCCGCAGACATTTACAACCCGTATAGAATTTGATAAAATGGAAGAAATATAAGCGTTAGATACCCCGGTTCGGGGAATCTAGCGCTTGTGGGCGTGTCTGAAAGAAGCGTCCGTTCGGCAGTGAAGAGTATACAGAAAGAAATGAGGAAAAGATATCTATGTATTTGATCGTTGGTTTGGGAAATCCCACAAGGGAATACGACAGGACAAGGCATAACGTTGGCTTTGACACGCTGGATGTGCTGGCAGAGGAGTTGAATACGTCCATCGGAGAGAATAAGTTTAAGGGCTGCTGCGCAAAAGGCGTCATCGGAGGGGAAAAGGTGATCCTTTTAAAGCCTCAGACCTTTATGAACCTGAGCGGTGAAAGTGTCCGGGCGGCGGCGGATTTCTATAAAATTGATCCGGAACATATCATAGTGATATATGATGACATCAGTCTGGAAGTGGGGCAGCTGCGCATCCGCAGCAAGGGAAGCGCCGGGGGACACAACGGCATTAAAAATATCATTGCTCATCTGGGAACCCAGGAATTTCCCAGAATCAAGGTAGGCGTAGGAGCCAAGCCCCCAAGGATGGATTTGGCAGACTATGTGCTGAGTCGTTTTTCAGCGGAGGACCGCGTGAAAATGGAGGAGGCGTTTAAAGAAGCGGTTCAGGCCGTTCAGGTGATGATCACAGAAGGGGATCAGGCCGCCATGAACCGATTTAATGGCCATAAGGAGCAGTAAAAATGGAAAACCCGTTATTGGAATTACAGGAATATGAAAATCTTCTGGAGGCCCTGAAAAAGGCGAAGGGGCCTCTGCAGGCTGCCGGAACGCTGGAATCCCAGAAGGTTCATCTCATGCATGAGCTGGGAGAGGACGGGGGATTTCCCTGGAAACTGGTAGTGACATACGACGAACAGAGAGCAAAAGAGATCTATGATGATTTCCGCAGCTTTACAAAGCAGGTATGGCTCTATCCGGCCAAGGATCTGCTTTTTTATGCCGCGGATATTCATGGAAATCTGATGACCCGACAGCGTATCTGTGTCCTGCGCCATCTGATGGAGGATGAGGGCGGCGTGGTGGTTACGACGGTGGACGGGCTTATGGATCATCTGATGCCGCTGGCGTTCCTAAAGCAGAACGCTGTGACTGTAGAGTGCGGACAGGTCATTGATCTGGATGAGTGGAAGGAGCGGCTGACGGAGCTGGGCTACGAGCGTATGGGCCAGGTGGACGGTATGGGGCAGTTCTCCATCCGAGGCGGGATCATAGACATTTTTCCTCTTACGGAGGAGGTGCCGGTGCGGATTGAGCTGTGGGATGATGAGGTGGATTCCATCCGAACCTTTGATCTGGAAAGCCAGCGGTCTGTGGAACAGCTGGAGCAGGTGGTGATCTACCCTGCCACGGAGACGGTTCTGACAAAAGATCAGCTGGAAGAAGGCGTCCGCCGTCTGGAAGAAGAAACGGCCGCTTATGTAAAGGCTCTGGAAGGGCAGAAGCGCAGAGAGGAGGCCATACGGATCCGGGGGATCATAAGGGAAGTGACCGAAGGAATCCGGGAAGGCTGGAAACGGGGAGGACTGGACGGCTATATCCGGTATTTCTGTCCGGAAACGGTTTCATTTTCCGATTATTTCCCCAAAGGGGACTGCGTGGTTTACCTGGATGAACCGGGGCGCTTAAGGGAGCGCGGCGAGACCATAGAGCTTGAATTTCGGGAAAGCATGGTTCATCGGCTGGAAAAGGGCTATCTTCTCCCGGGCCAGACAGAGCTTCTTTACCCGGTGGGGCGCGTCCTTGCAGGGATTCAGGGGCCGTACTGCGTTATGCTTACGGGGCTGGATCAGAAGCTGTCCGGGATGAAGGTAAATGAAAAGTTTAATTTTGACGTAAGAAATGTAAATTCTTACCAGAACAGCTTTGAGATTCTGATTAAGGATCTGACTCGTTGGAAAAAGGAAGGCTATCGGGTAGTGCTTTTATCTGCCTCCAGAACCAGGGCCAGCCGTCTGGCAAACGACCTGCGGGAGTACGACCTGAGGGCCTACTGCCCGGACGGGGAGGATGAGGGCAAGGACGGCGGCAGTACAGGCCGCAAGGTACAGGCCGGAGAGATCATGGTCACCTACGGCAACCTTCACCGGGGCTTTGAATATCCCCTGATCAAGTTCGTTTTCATCACCGAGGGCGATATGTTCGGGGTGGAAAAGAAGAAAAAAAGAAGAAAGAAACAGAGCTATCAGGGACGTGCCATCCAGAGCTTTTCGGAGCTGTCAGTGGGGGACTATGTGGTTCATGAGGAGCACGGACTGGGCATCTACCGGGGTATCGAAAAGGTAGAGCGGGACCGGGTGGTAAAGGATTACATTAAGATCGAGTACGGCGACGGAGGAAATCTCTACCTGCCGGCCACCCGCCTGGAAAGTATTCAGAAATACGCCGGTTCCGAAGCCAAAAAGCCTAAGCTGAACCGTCTGGGCGGCACGGAATGGACCAAAACCCGCGCAAAGGTAAAGGGAGCGGTGCAGGAGATCGCCAGAGATCTGGTAAAGCTTTATGCAGCCCGTCAGGAGCAGAAAGGGTTCCGGTACGGCAAAGATACGGTATGGCAGAAGGAGTTTGAGGAGCTGTTTCCCTATGATGAGACAGAGGATCAGTTAGATGCCATTGAAGCGGTAAAGGAAGATATGGAAAGCCCTAAGATCATGGATCGGCTGATCTGCGGAGACGTGGGCTACGGAAAGACAGAGGTGGCTCTGCGTGCGGCCTTTAAGGCAGTTCAGGACAGTAAGCAGGTGGTTTACCTGGTGCCGACAACCATTCTGGCCCAGCAGCATTACAATACCTTTGTCCAGAGGATGAAGGATTTTCCTGTAAGGATCGAGATGATGAGCCGTTTCTGCACCCCGGCCCAGCAGAAAAAGACCCTGGAGGGACTGCGCAAAGGGCTGGTGGATATTGTGATCGGCACCCATCGGGTTCTGTCAAAGGATCTGCAGTTTAAGGATCTGGGACTGCTTATCATCGATGAGGAGCAGCGTTTTGGAGTGACCCACAAGGAAAAGATCAAGCAGATGAAGGAAAATGTGGACGTTATGACGCTGACCGCAACTCCTATCCCCCGGACGCTGCATATGAGTCTGGCCGGGATCCGCGACATGAGCGTGCTGGAAGAGCCGCCGGTAGACCGCACGCCCATCCAGACCTATGTGATGGAATACAATGAAGAAATGGTCCGGGAGGCTATTAACCGGGAACTGGCGAGAGGCGGACAAGTGTATTATGTATACAACAGGGTGACGGATATTGACGAGGTAGCAGGGAAGATCCAGGCTATGGTGCCGGAGGCGGTGGTTACTTTTGCTCACGGTCAGATGCGGGAGCATGAGCTGGAGCGGATCATGACGGATTTCATCAACGGGGAGATTGATGTGCTGGTATCCACAACCATTATTGAAACGGGACTTGATATTGCAAATGCCAATACCATGATCATCCATGATGCAGACCGAATGGGCTTATCCCAGCTGTACCAGCTGCGGGGACGCGTGGGACGTTCCAACCGCACCTCCTATGCATTTCTCATGTATAAAAGAGATAAGCTGCTTAAGGAGGAAGCAGAAAAACGCCTTCAGGCTATCCGGGAATTTACGGAGCTTGGATCCGGCATCAAGATCGCCATGCGGGATCTGGAGATCCGGGGAGCCGGAAACGTCCTGGGCGCGGAGCAGCACGGCCACATGGAGGCAGTAGGCTATGACCTTTACTGCAAGATGCTCAATCAGGCGGTGCTGGCCTTAAAGGGAGAGCAGACAGAGGAGGATCTTTACGAGACGGCGGTGGAATGTGACATCGACGCATATATTCCTCCGGCGTATATTAAAAATGAGTATCAGAAGCTTGACATTTACAAACGGATCTCCACTATTGAGACGGAAGAGGAATATATGGATATGCAGGATGAGCTGCTGGATCGTTTCGGGGATATTCCAAAGAGCGTGGAAAACCTTCTTAAAATTGCTATGGTGCGGGCGCTGGCTCACAGGGCCTATGTGACAGAGGTCTTCGTGAATCGTCAGGAAATCCGGCTGACCATGTATCAGAAGGCAAAGCTCAGGATTGATGGGATACCGGCCTTTGTACAGTCCTATAAAGGGGATTTGAAGCTGGTTCCCGGCGAGACGCCGGTGTTCCATTATATAGACCGCAGGAATAAGAACACAGACAGTATGGTGACGCTGGAAAAGGCAAAAACCATGCTTAAGGAGCTGACCGGTCTGAGACAGCAGGGAACGGGTGCATAGAGACGGTGCAGGATGAAGGGAAAGCTGTCCAACAGGCACTTGCGCACATCCGGGCCGAAGGCGTATAATAGGGCATATACGAAGCTGCCGGCCGGAGGGCACTTATGGAGGCAGCTGCTCCCAAAAGAGAGGACAGGAGGTAAATTATGCCGGATACAGAGTATGGATACGCATTAAAACAGGCAAGAAAACGGTATCAGGACGCGCTGGCAAAGGGGGAATACCCATATCTGCCGGTACTGGACAATATATTGGCAGATACGGATATTGTATCCACCGTAAGCCTTGGAATCATGGATATCCCCCTGGCAAAGCTGGTGGGAACAAAGACGGCAGAGCGTTCCAGCTCCTTTGCCAGCAACTTTATGCCCCTTCTGCCGGAGCGGTCGGAGTTTGGGTCAAAATGGGCCGCTCTTTATAAATATCAGGTTCACGAGGGAATACAGGATCCCATCGTAGCCTATGAATTTATGAACCAGTTCTATGTCCAGGAGGGAAACAAGCGCGTCAGCGTCATGAAATACCTGGGTGCCTACAGTATCCCCGGAAATGTGACCCGCCTGATCCCCAAGCGCACCGATGATAAGGAAAACAGGCTCTACTACGAGTTTTTGGATTTTTACAGGGTGTCCTTAAACTGTGATGTGTGGTTCAGCAAGGAGGGCAGCTATCAGAAGCTTCTGGAACAGATGGGAATGGAACCGGATCAGGTCTGGACGGAGGAGGAACGGCTGTTTTTCCGCTCTTCCTACGGACGTTTTGCCAAGGCCTACAGCATGGCCCACGGAGAGCAGCTGCAGCTTACAGAGGGAGACGCATTTTTAGTGTATATGGAGATCTACGGCTATGACAGCGTAAAAGGCCAGACGGAACGGGAGATGTACCGGGCGCTGATGCGGATCTGGGAAGAGATCCAGCTGGCCAACCGGGGCCGTAAGGTAGAACTGATCGAGACGCCGCAGGAGATGGAGACGGATCACAGGCCCTCTCTCTGGAAATGGTTTTTGCCGGCAGAGGATATGCCGGAGCATTTAAAAATTGGTTTTATCTATGCGGATACGGTGGAAAATTCCAGCTGGAACTATGGCCACGAACTGGGCCGCCTCTATCTGGAGCAGGCCTTTGAAGGACGGGTTTCCACCACGGTCATTGAAGGGGCGGATACGGAGGAGGATATCGCCGCAGCCATCGAAAAGCTGGTGGACTGCGGCTGCACCATGATCTTTACCACCAATTCAAAAATGGTGAACCAGAGCGTGCGCTCTGCCATCGGGCATCCGGAGGTAAAGATTTATAATTGCTCCATCAATATGTCGTATTCCTCCATCTGCACCTATTACGCAAGAATGTATGAGGCAAAATTCCTTATGGGCGCCATCGCGGCGGCTGTTTCCAGAGAAGATAAGCTGGGCTACATCGCTGACCAGCCCACCTACGGTATTCTGGCGGATATCAACGCCTTTGCCATGGGAGCAAGGATGATCAACCCTTACGTAAAGGTATATCTGGAATGGCGGCGGGTGCGTCAGGCCAGGACGGCCACAGAACGTCTGAGGGAGAAGGGAGTCCGGTACATTTCAGGAAAGGACATGATCATTCCCAGACATCCTTCCAGAGAATACGGCCTGTATGTTCTGGAAAAAAATGGGGAAGTTACAAACCTGGCATCGCCGATCTGGAACTGGGGAAAATTTTATGAACAGATGATCCAGCTGGCTTTTGAGAGCAATGAGGAGCTGGAGGCCAGAAAGGGAAAGAAGGCGGTAAACTACTGGTGGGGAATGTCGGCGGATGTGATCGATGTGATCTGTTCAGGAAATCTCCCTCACGGAACCCTGCGTCTGATTGAATTTCTTAAAAATTCCGTCCGGTCGGGAAGCTTTCACCCCTTTGACGGGCTGATCTATGCTCAGGATGGATCCGTCAAGTGCAGAGAAGGGGAGAAACTGCGTTCCGAGGATATTGTTACCATGAACTGGCTGGCTGAAAATGTAGAAGGCAGCGTACCGGAACTGGAGGAACTCAACGATGAAGCAAGAGAACGGATGCAGCTTCAGGGCATCCGGGTAGACGAAACTGCACAGACGGAGAAGAAATGATATGAATATTTTGATATTATCAGACCAGGAGTCAAAGCTTTTGTATGAATACTATGACCCGGAACGGATCAAGGATATTGACCTGATCATTTCCTGCGGAGATCTGCCGCCGGAGTACCTTACTTTTTTTGCCAGCGTGTGCCATGCGCCGCTGGCCTACGTCAGGGGAAACCATGACAGCAAATACGCCTATAAGCCGCCGGAAGGCTGTATCTGCCTGGAGGATGATATTTATGTATATAAGGGAGTGCGCCTGCTGGGACTGGGCGGTTCCATGGAGTATATTCCCGGTTCAGACAACCAGTATACAGAACGCCGGATGCGCGCCGGCGGCTGCGCTGGAAACTGTGGCGTCATAAGGGCTTTGATATCTTAGTGACTCATGCCCCGGCCTTCGGCCTGAATGATATGGAGGATCTTCCCCATCAGGGATTTAAGGCATTTCTTGCCCTTATGGACAAGTATCACCCCAAATACTTCTTTCATGGCCATGTGCACGCCAACTACGGCAGTAACTTTAAGCGAAAGGATACATATGGAACTACCACCGTGATCAACGGGTATGAGTTTTATGTAGTGGAGTATCCAGAAGGGTAACGAGATCCTCAGAAGATCCGTTTACCGATCCATCTGGAGCTGGAAACCGTTCTTTCCGCGGGTTTTTACGCTGTACATGGAATCGTCGGCGCGTTTGAAGGCGGTTTCCAGCGTATCCAGCGGATGGATCAGGGTTCCGCCGATGGATACGCCCACCCAGTCTTTTCTGTTTTTCCCCGCATCTGCAATATTCTTTAAGATCCGCTGCAGCAGTTCTTTTGCCTCTGTTTCATTATGGAGGTCATTGCACAATAAAAGAAATTCATCTCCTCCCATGCGGCATACAATATCATAATAGCGAACTGTGGACCGTAAAACGCCGGCAACCCGTATGAGCACCTGGTTGCCTTCCATGTGTCCGTAGGTATCGTTAATATTTTTGAAATTATCCAGATCAATCACAAAAATCCAGGCCCCCTCACGTGATTTCGTATGATACAATTCCTCAAAGGTGCGGTAGTTGATCAGATCGGTCAGACTGTCCTTCTGAGCCAGCCGCATCAGGGCGTCTACTTTTTTCCGTTCCTCAGCCACCTGCATGGACAGCGTTTTCGGGTAATATTCCCCGTCTTTCTGCTCTATATTCGGCACAGAATGGTGAATGTGCGTGATCTTCCAGTCATCATCAAAACGTTTATAAAGGATGGTAAAGCGGCTGTCCATGTTGATAAAAACATCTTTATCATCGCTTTCCCACCAGATGAATATGCCTCCGTATACCAGATAAACTTCCGGGCTGATCTGCCGTTGTTCACACCAAAGATCCTTAAACTGAAACGCGATATCTTTCCGATCAGCCATCTCATTTGCAAATGAACGGGAAAAATCTTCTAAATTCCGAAAAATTTCATGTTTTCCTGTGCCTATTACTACACAGTCCGGCGCAAACAGCTCCATGTTGGTATAGTTGTCGTCTTCACTTCCATGGAAATATATATTCCACAGGCTTTCTGTCTGCTTGATAAAGTCCATTCTGTTCCCTCCGTATAAATATATGATGTGGGTATAATATAAGCGTATCATTGTATTCGGATGACAAAAACGCCGTTTCTTCTTCTGTCTATAAAAATTTGGTCATATAAATCGATTATACCACATAGGCAGATATGTATCTACTAATAAAACATGAAAGTATAATTTATGACCACACAATTAAAAAAATGTTAAATTATGTTAACTGTATGAGCAGAAATGACCTTACAGTAAATCGACAATTATTTAAAATGTGAATACAATAAATAAACACAGAAGCAGACAGGAGGTAAGCGCAACAATGGGAGTGAACGAGGTAGATTATGTAAAAATCGGGCAGCGCATCCGAAAAGTCCGTACAGAACAAAGGCTGCAGCAGGCAGAGCTTGCTTATCGTGCCGGTATCACAACCTCTCATATGAGCCACATTGAAACCGCGCAGACAAAATTGGCGCTGCCGACGATTGTTAAGATTGCAAACGCGCTGTTCGTTTCGGTGGATGAACTGCTGTATGACAGTCTGGAACAGGTGCGGCCGGTGTATGATAAGAGGATTGCGGAAACGCTGTCTGACTGCGATCCAGATGAACTTCAGGCCCTGTCTGAAGTGATCGGAACCATAAAGACACTGGTTAGAAAAAAACATAAGGCTTCAGATACACTCTGATGTATAAAAATTCCTCTGTTTTCAAATACTACTTATTAAGAAATGGAAAGTACAGTCAATGGAGGAATTTATATTATGAAAGCTACGGGAATTGTAAGAAGAATTGATGATCTGGGACGTGTGGTGATCCCAAAGGAGATCCGGCGTACGCTTCGTCTGAGGGAAGGGACACCCCTTGAGATCTTTACAGACAGAGAAGGAGAGATCATTTTAAAGAAATACTCCCCTATGATGGAGCTGACTGCCTTTGCGGGCCAGTACGCCGATGCCATGGCGCAGTCCACAGGCCTGATCGTATGTGTTACAGACCGGGATCAGGTGATTGCCGTATCGGGAGGAGCCAGAAAGGAGCTTCTGCAAAAGACTATCAGCCGCGCTCTGGAACAGGTGATCAACGACCGTGCACCGGTGCAGACAGGAAAAGAGGAGAAAGACTTTGTGCCTCTGGTAGATGAGGAATTAGAAGGCGTTACCGCCCAGGTCATTGCCCCGATCATCTGCGAAGGAGATGCCATCGGAGCGGTGGCCCTTATGAGCCGGGAACCGCGGGTGCGGTTTGGAGAAATGGAGATGAAACTGGCTGTGACAGCAGCCGGATTTTTGGGGAGACAGATGGAAGGGGAAGAAGGAACCCGCCGCATATCAGGATGATCGTCCGA
>OBWC01001610.1_pt1 | contig 9788 bp, 8 predicted proteins | sample 1501341 | NCBI WGS metagenome assembly OBWC01 (sample SAMEA2580033, study PRJEB22360) | human gut metagenome | biome: human gut; feature: human-associated habitat; material: faeces | place: Denmark | collected 2008/2010 | reverse complement strand
ATAGGTAACAAAAAATGCCGTATTTATGCGGCTTGTGGCGTTTCGCAAACGCCTATATTTATAAAAACATGTGAGGTAATAATTATGAAGGCAAGAATTCTTGTGATAGAAGACGAAATGTCAATCAATGACCTGCTGTGTATGAATCTGGAGATTGCAGGGTATGAAACAGTAGGATATCTGGATGGAAATGAGGCATATGAAGCAATTATTCAAGATCATGCGTTTCAGTGTGCACTTGTAGATATCATGCTTCCCGGAAGAGACGGCTATAGCCTGTTACCGAAACTGAAGCAGTATGAAATCCCCGTAATATTTCTTACCGCAAAGGGAGATATCGCGAGCAAGATAAAGGGATTAAAAGACGGTGCGGAAGATTATATTGTAAAACCATTTGAAATGCTGGAAGTGATGGTCCGTCTTGAAAAAGTACTGGAACGTAATGGCACTGTACAAGAACAGATTCAAATTGGTGATGTCATCATTGATACTGCTAGTCGTACTGTTACAAAATTGGGCATGGAAATCTATTTAAAGCCAATGGAATATAACTGCCTCATGGTGTTCGCCAAAAACCCGAATAAAGCACTGACCAGAAATCAGATTCTGCAGGAACTGTGGAATGAAGAGTTCTGCGGAGAAACAAGAACTGTGGATGCACATGTGGGTCGTATCAGGAAAAAACTTGGCTGGCAGGATAAGATTAAAACAATTCCCAGAATCGGTTACAGACTTGAGGTGGATTTATGAAACTCTTAATAAAGATCTTTTTTCAGACTACATGTATCATTCTGTTGGTATCGTCAGGGATCTTTCTCTATACCACTTATTGTTGGAAAAATCAGAGTATACAGAATATCAACAGTTATGAAAGCAGTATATTCAGAACAAATATCTTACAGTTTGAAAATAAAACAAGCCTTTCTGAAAATCAGAAACAGAATGCCGACAACGAAATGCGCCCCCAAATAGTTACTTATGCTTTTCGGCAGGTTTTTCATGACAGCGCGGTTTTGTATCTTGATGGAAAAATGACCTATAATGGAACTGTTTATGAATTCGATGTAAAAAAGTTAAGAGAATTATGTGAAAGTAAGGCAAACATGGTGGATCATGGCAGCAACAGTGACGGTCATGGCCCTATGGTCAGTCAGATAAATGGAAGGACACTTTTGTTATATTACTATGGCAATGTAAATATGGGATATCAGATTGTTACTTATAAAGACATAACAGATGTAATAGAAAAAAGTCATCTGCTGTTTTTTCAGACGGGTGGATTTACTTTATCTTTGATCGTGGTGATGGGAATTATCCTTTATTTGAGCCTTCGAAAAATCACAGCACCGCTTACAAGCCTAAGAGAAGCTACGCTTCTTGTTTCTGAAGGTATTTATGATTTTAAAGTACCGTCAGAGGGAAATACAGAACTTGCGCAGGTAGGTGCAACCTTTAATTTTATGACAGGTAAAATAAAAGAACAAATTGAAAGTCTTTCTAACATAAACCGGACACAAAAACAGCTTATTGGAAGTCTGGCTCATGAGCTGAAGACCCCAATGACTGCAATCATAGGTTATGCAGATACATTGCTTACTGTGCGCCTAACCCCGGAAAGGCAGGAGAAGGCTCTTATTTATATTGAAAATGAATGTTGCAGGCTGTCAAGACTTTCTATGAAAATGCTGGAATTAACCGGACTCTATGAAGCTTCGGAAGACTCATTCAATCCAGTGGAAATACAGGTGGATAATTTCCTGAAAGAAGTAAAAGAACTTATTGATTGCAGGCTTCAAGAAAAAAACATCTCTCTTGATGTATTTTGTGAACCAAAAGAATTGGTAAAGAAGTTTGATCAGGACTTAATGATAAGTGTAGTGACAAATCTAATTGATAATGCAGTCAAAGCTTCCAGGAAAGAATCTAAAATTGTGCTTGAGGCAACCCCAGACCATCTGATGGTTCAGGATTTTGGAAAGGGAATACCGAAAGAGGATCTGGAAATGGTGACGGAACCATTTTATATGGTAGACAAATCTCGTTCCAGGGCAAAAGGAAGTGTAGGGCTCGGTCTTTCTTTATGTCAGAAAATTATAGAACTGCACGATTTCCAACTGAAGATTGAAAGCAATCCGGGAAAAGGAACTACCGTCTCTGTTTTCTGGTAATCACACTAACGTTTACATATCAGTTACAAATCGCGAAAGATTTGGTGTAATGCTCGATGATATACTTATAACAATCTTAGAAAGGAGATATTACCAGAAATGAGAAAAAACATAAAAAAGTTTGCAGGAATAGTGCTTTGTATTGGAATGTTTACAGGATGCGCACAGACCCCGGATTCTTCTTTGGTAAAGCCGAAGGGGAGCAAGGCTGTAGATGCTTATACGGAAGCGGATGATGTTAGCGGTTCTAAAGGAGAAGCATCTGAAAGCAAGAACGATGACGGTTCAGAGTCAAAGACAACCATCAGGAATCTCATTGATGCTCCTCAAAATTATAAAAGCCATGTGGAAGATGACAGTGCCAAGCTCGTGGTAAATACAGATGCGAGCGTAGAAATTCCGGAAGTGGAAAAGATATCTGCTATTTCTGTCACTGCGGCAGAAGTTACCCAGGAGCTTCTCGACCGTATTACAAACGCATTCTTCTCAGAGGCAAAACTTTATACCCTGGATAGTTATTATGTGAAGACAAAGGATGAAATTAAAAAAACTCTGGATGAACTAAAAGAAGACGTTGCTAACGGAAACCTGGATCCGTATAACTATGGAACAGACGATGATGGGAATTATGTCTATGATATCTATGAAGATATTGAGACATGGGAACAGGAATACGAAACTGCTCCGGAAAAGAAAACCCTGACAGAGGCAAAACCTGTTGCCGGAAATTATTTCAGTTGTATTGCACAAATGCCAGACGATTCACAATACTACTATATGATATCTTCCGATGGCTCCGATACCTTGTCAGTCAAGATCAAGAAAGCAGCAAACAAGGGCGGGGAAAAAATACCGGAGGATGCAATGTGGTGTGATTACGGATATTCTGAAGAGGAAGAAAAACCCACAGAAGAATCTATCGGGCTGTCCCTGGATGAAGCAAAAAAACTTGTAAAGGAAAAAGTTGAAAAAATGGGCATCACAGATTTACAGTTTTCTAACTGGAATTACGCGGTGTGCAAAAGTTTTGAAGGCGATAATAGTTCAGGTAATTTTGGAAATGGATATAGAATTGATTATGCACGTACCATAAATGGTGTGCCGGTAACTCAGACAATTGCAGACGGTGGGGCATTGGAAGATATGGACAGCACAATGGAAACATGGTCTTATGAAAGTCTCTGTTTCTATGTCGATAAAGATGGCATAGAAAGCATGACTTATTCAAATCCCTACACAATTGGTAAAATAAAGACAGAGAATTTAAATCTTCTTTCATTCAGCGAGGTTATGAAAATTTATGAAAAAATGATGGTGGTAACAAACGCTGATAATATGCAATATGAAAATTCCAGGGTCTATAATATTGATCGGATCGTTCTTGGTTATGCCAGAATATATGAGCCGTCTACTGACGCACACACAGGTGTTTTGATCCCCGTCTGGGATTTTTTCGGCAGCATGACTTCAGAAAGTGAATATAACGGAGAAACAGAATCAAATACCAGTAAAGATCCGAATGAAAGTTTCCTTACCATTAATGCCGTGGATGGCAGTATCATAGACCGGGATCTGGGTTACTGACATGAGACAGGTATTTGGAATTGTAAGGTACAATTTCTTCGGATTTCTACGCAATCCCAAAGTTGTTTTTATATTTCTGTTAGAATTTGTACTTAGTTTCCTGCTTACAGGCAGAATCATGGTTGTAATGGAGACCTACGATACACCGGTACAGGCCATTGAACCATTTATCTGGACATTTGGGGATGGGATAGCAGTACTGTCCAGTTCGCTGCTCTTGCTTCTTATGTTTTCTGACCTGCCGAAGATGACACCTATTACTCCATACCAGCTGACCCGGACAACCAAGAGGAAATGGCTTTTAGGTCAATTCATTTATGTTATTCTTGTAACTGTTTTATATACGGTTTTGATGCTGCTGTTTACGGCCGTGCTGTGTATGAAAAAGAGTTATCCAGGTAACCTGTGGAGCGAAACTGCGGCCATGCTTGGTTATTCAGAATTAGGAAAAAACCTGCAGGTCCCTTCTACAGTAAGGGTCATGGAAAGTATCTCACCCTATGGCTGTATGCTGCAGGTTTTCTTCCTTCTGTTTTGTTATTCGCTGACCTTAAGCTTTGTAATCCTTGTAGGGAATCTCTATAAAGGGAAGACTAAGGGGATGATTTTTGGCCTTCTTTACAGTGTCTTTGGTTTTTTATTGGACCCGAAAGTACTGGCTGCAATTTTACATAAAGAAAAATACGAAATGTATCAGGTAAATGTATTAATCTGCTGGATCAGTCCTCTGAACCAGGCAGTATACGGAAAACATAACTTAGGTTATGACCCATTGCTTCCGAAAATCTCGCATTCCTATATGTTTTTTCTGGGTATTTTAGTTCTTCTTGCAGTTTTTGCAATTAACCGGATGAAAAAATATACCTTTGAATTTCTTGGAGAAAAGACATGATCGGAAGGGGGAAAACCTATGTGGGGTGAAACAAAACGTATGTTTTTTAATAAGAATTTTCTGGCAGCATGGCTGATAGCCTGCATTTCCATAGCCATTGGACAGACTTATCCCAGCTTAAAAAAAGCACTGACATGTGGTACTTTTATCAGTATACTGGAAGGTTCCTTAAAAAGTCAGGCAGTATCTTTTGCCATTCCGGTAGCAGCCGTATTGCCATGGAGTGATTCCATTCTGCAAGAATATAAAAGTGGATTTTTAAAGGAGATACTTCCCAGAACGACTCGCAGACAGTATATCGAAGGTAAAGTTTTTTCCATTATGGTATCTGGTTTTATGGTCTGGACGTTATCTATACTAACGGTACTTTTTATCAATTTTATTGTGTTCTATCCGCTGGAGATAAAGGGTGCTATTCAGAAAGAAGCACTTCTGGACTTACTCATGAAGGCATTTCGGACAGGACTTATCGGAAGTATCATAAGTACTTTCGGTGGAAGCTGCGGGATTTTATGGGATTCTGCTTACATGGCATATGGAATCCCTTTTGTAAGCTTTTATTTCGGAATTATCCTTCATGACCGCTATTTTAAGAATCAGATATGGTTTTATCCAGTAGAATGGATACTGGCTGATGAAAATTGGGGACCGGACAAAATAGGAGTTTGGCTATTTCTACTGTTGTTTTTATTAGTAATGCTGGGAATTCTGGGAGGTGTTTTATATGGAAGATTGGAAGAAATCTGAAGGGACATTTAATCTGGCCTGTGATCTGGAAAGAGCAAGTGGAATGATGCAGAACACCTGCGTAAAAATAGAACACGTGACCAAACGTTTCGGTGAAGACATGGTGTTACAGGAAGTAAATCTTTCCCTGAAAACAGGGAACGTCTATGGGATTGTTGGAAATAACGGTTCCGGAAAGACCGTCCTTATGAAATGCATCTGTGGGTTTCTCCCTGTAACTACGGGCACTATTTTTGTATTTGGAAAAAAAATAGGCCATGATGTGGATTTTCCTGAAAGTCTTGGAGTTATTATCGAGACTCCCGGTTTTCTTACACAATATACGGGCTTTAAAAATCTGGAGATCCTGGCAGACATGAATGGCCGGATTTCGAAGGCCGATATCCGCATAGTCTTAAAAAGGGTAGGATTGGATCCGGACATGAAGAAACCAGTCGGAAAATATTCCCTTGGAATGCGTCAACGCCTTGGTATTGCACAGGCCATTATGGAAGATCCTCTGTTTTTGATTCTGGATGAGCCGTTTAATGGACTGGATAAACATGGCGTGGAAGAAATAAGAGAACTGCTGCTGGATTTAAAAGCAGCAGGAAAAACTATTTTGCTGGCAAGCCATAATGAAGAGGACATCAGAATCTTATGTGACCACGTATATGAAATGGATGGAGGAATCTTAAGAGAAAGGACTGCCTGATAATGAGAAATTTATTTGTAAAAACGGCATTAGTATTGTGTACGACAATAATATTTCTTCCAGCTACCGTTTTTGCCACAGAGCCTCAAAACACGGAGATTACATCTGCTGAAGAAGGATTTACGGACTCAGATCCGTCCGTATCTTATGAGAATGACAACTCGTTAACCCTTGATAAAAAAGAGGATGATTCTACGAGTAGCGAACCTCCGGCAGAGGATGAAAAGACTCCTGATAAAGCTGATACCGATAAAGAAAATCCGGATCCGGATATTTTTACATCAGGAGATGACTTTGGTGATGGTTCTAAATCGAATCCTTTTCATGTTGTAATAGACAGTGATAATCCGGAGGACGGTGACGCCCCGCAGATAACAGATCCGGTTATAGACAACGGAGGGTATTCGGGCGGTGGGGGAGGAGATAATTCAACATCAGACTCATCAAGTGAAAAAATATTACATAAACCGCAGGTATTATTAGAAGACAGCAATCTTTCAGGTGGACGATTGGAGGCTGGTTCTACAACAGAAATGTCGCTGACATTTCGAAATAAAAGCTGCAGTCAAAATGTATTTGGTTTAAAAATTTCCCTTTCTACAGAGAACAAAGGAATCGAATTTGAGAAAAACTCTTTTTATGTACAAGTCCTGGCTCCTGGTGAAGCAATTACTTTGGAACAGATGATTACTATAACAGAAAACTGTGATCCTGGCCAGGCTGTCATTACTTTTTCTCTGGATTATGAAGATTCGAAAGCAACGGCAACTACCGGTACAGAATTACTGTCTTTTCAGATCATCCAACCGGTTCGTGTTAAGCTGGAAGCTTCAGATATTCCATCTGTTTTGTACACTATGGATACAGTAGAGATCCCGGTAAAAGCAATGAATCTCGGAAGAGACAAAATTTACAATGCAAGTGTCAGCTTAAAGGCTGATGAATTAAGCTCAAACGATACTGCATTCTTAGGGACCATAGAGGCCGGAGATTTATCCCAGGGAAGTCTTCGCATATATGTAAAAGGAAAAACAGGAAAATGTGCAGGTCAATTAATTCTTACGTATGAGGATGCAGATGGCAAATCATATGAGGAAGAAATAAAATTTGATTCTGAAATCAAAGAAACCCAGATAAAGTCTTTAAAGGTTGAAGATGACCAGAAGAAAACCAATAACTGGTGGTATTCCATAGCTGCAGTTGTTGCAGTACTGCTTATTTCCATAATCCTGATTCTGGTCAGAAAGCTTCATAAGAAAAATATCCTTCTTGAAGAAGCGAGAAAGGCGGCTTCTCATTGAAAAGAAAAAAAATAGACAGTTTTACCTTATTTGTCATACTTCTGCTGGCATTGATACTTACATTATTAGGAATGCTGCTGGCAGGCATGAAAGAAGAAAAACGGCAATTTACTGTGTTGCTCCCACTTGGAGATCTGGCTTATGATGAAGATTTTTTGCAGAAAGCGAAGAAGATAAAAGGTATAAAAGAAATCTGGCCAGTCATAGAAGTCCCGGTTGTTATCAAAATTGAAGATTATACGGAAACAACGACTTTTTCAGGAATTGATATGAATGCGTTTGGAAAAAATCCAACTCAGAATGAACTGGGGAAGATGCCGTTGTTATTGCTGGGAAATGGTTCCCTACGGGATATGAAAGACTATAATAATCATGCCATTTCAAAAAAACAACAGAAAAAATTTTTAGAGATGGGTGAAAACCTGAATATTTTTTATTCCCTGGATGAAAAAGAGAAGGAAACTTCCAAAGCCACGGATGATCTTACCACTTTATCCGGCAATTCCGCAAGAGAACCGCAAACCTCATATATGCCCTGTAAAGCCGCTGTAGTAATAGAAGGCAACGAAATCTACATACCCATTTCCCAGGCACAGGATCTCTGCAGAGAAATAGGAGAGCCTTCTGAAATCAGTAAAGTATATCTAAAAATAAATGGAAAAAATAACCTGGAGAACGCAAAGAAAATACTTTCAGGAATTTAACATAATATTAATATATAGCAAGAATTCTCCTTCCTCTGCAGATGTGCAATGAATTGTAAAAGCAAAAAAGAACACTTGGTTGGTGATGCAGTTCATGGTATAATAGTATCAGTTGATAAAGTTGATAACATAAATGATAAAAAACTAATTTTGTAAAGGATCACAATGTACATTTGAATATCAGATTTACTGCCTTTTGATCATGTGGTTGTAATGTTCCGTGCATAGCCCAGAATGGAACTAAGTAAATTTATCAATGTCTGTCCCTTTTTCAAAATCGAAATTTAAGTGGCAGAAGTATATCACATGATAATGCTTATGGTATGGAAAAAAGCTTTCGTTGTAGCCTATGGTTCTGCATGGAAAGTTATTGGATAAAAGATACTGATTAATACTTGGTAAAATGAGGGAACTCACAAATGAAAAAAATTACAATTGCCTTAATTATGGTTATATCATTAATAACACCAATTCAGACAATGGCGGAGAGTGTTACCCAGACCGGTACAATAATAGAGCCTTTGGAACAGAATATTGAACAAATCATCGATGAAATCACTTCTGAACCGCATCCAATAAATTCTGATGCAATACAGAATGTAAAAGAATATATTAGTGAATATTTTGGCAATCTTGGATATGACAATATAGAATACAAGAAATTCGAATATAACGATGAAAACAATGAGAATGCAACAAGGCATTCCTCGCAGGCGGATGTGTTTCTGGCATCAACAGCCGAGAATGCAATTGTTGACGGCATTGGTGAAAATATCATTGTGACAAAAAACTCATCCATTGATACTACAAAAAAACTGATCATAAGTGCCCATTATGACAGTGCAGAAGATTCGGTGGGCGCCAATGATAACGGTTCCGGAGTGGCAGCAGTGCTTGAACTGGCAAGGATTTTAAAAGATACAGAGATGCCGTATAATATAAAATTCATCCTGTTCTCGGGCGAAGAGAAATATATGCTGGGTTCAAGATGGTATGTTGGTAAGCTGACGGAGGACGAGCGGAAACAGATCATTGGAGTAATAAATATTGATACTATTGCAGAAAAAAGTGATCTGGGTTATATGGTGATGATCGAAGGAAACAAAAGACCAGACAATGCGGAATATGATGATGAGGGATTGAAAAAACTGGCAGAATTAAAGGGCATTGATATGAAAGTATCGGTGCCCTTTTTCTAGTGTGCCGAGCATGGCACTAATCTTACTGGTGAAAGTCGTGTGTTCTGCAAGCTGTTAGCAGCTTGCCAGTGAAAGTCTGGTTAAGGTAATCGCCAGTGAGCCTTGTAGTGAACCTCCAATGCTTTTGGGTGACCGATTGTGTTGAAGCGAGGTATGCCTGTGAGAAACAGGTGCAAAATAGCAGTCCGTAACATAAAGTGAATCCTGTAGCATCGTTACGTTAGACCTGTAAGGGACAAGAGGGAGTCGAGTCATTGACCTTCTGACGAAGACCATGGAAAATGTGGGGATACTGGAGTACAGCATTGAAGAACCCTTCGGTGTAGAGGGAGCGGAATGTTATGAAAGTTGATAACGGAACAGAAGAGATCTCATATCATCATATAACCACAAATAGTGCCTATTTCTGCACTTGCTATTATTCGCCATACCGTATATAATTACACTGATAAACTTTGAAGAAAGGACGGGTGGCTTATGGAATATATGTCTTGTGCAG
>OBWC01001604.1_pt1 | contig 9822 bp, 7 predicted proteins | sample 1501341 | NCBI WGS metagenome assembly OBWC01 (sample SAMEA2580033, study PRJEB22360) | human gut metagenome | biome: human gut; feature: human-associated habitat; material: faeces | place: Denmark | collected 2008/2010 | reverse complement strand
AGGCTGGCGGGGTCGCTGCGCAGCTTCCGGAGCGCCTCCACGCCGGACATTCCCGGCATCATCGCGTCGAGCATTATCAGGTCGAAGCGCCGCTCCCTTGCAATCCGGAGCATTTCTTCGCCGCTTTCCGCAGTCGTTACTCCTGCCTTGGTGCGCCGCAGCAGTTTTTCGATCACCACGCGGTTGTAGCGGTTGTCGTCCACGGCGAGTATTTCGGTCTCCGGGCATATAAAGTGCGATGCGCTGACATGCGGGCGCACCGGAAGCTCCGGCGTGAACTCCCCGATGGGGGACGCGTCCGCGATATCCTGCGGTATTTTCAGCGTGAATGTGCTGCCAGCTCCCGGGGAGCTTTTTGCGGTTATCGCGCCGCCCATGATCTCCGCGATGTTTTTCGTTATCGGAAGCCCCAGCCCCACTCCGTCGCCGACTGCGCCTATCCTCTCGAAATTGTTGAATATCAGCGGAAGCTTCTGGGGCGGTATGCCGCAGCCGCTGTCTGCTATCTGAATTACCAGTGTGTCGGACTCCATGAATGCGGTCAGCCTTACGAAGCCGGTTTGCGTGTACTTCACGGCGTTCGTCAGTAGGTTCACCGCCATCTGCTTTATTCTCGCCTGATCTCCGACCAGCTTCCTGGGCAGTCCGGGGTCGATGCGGAAATCCAGTTCCAGACCCTTTTCCTCGGCTTTCTGTATCACCAGCAGGCGTATTTCCCGGAGCATTGTGAGCGTGTCGTATTCCGCACGTTCTACCGTCAGCTTTCCGGCTTCTGCCTTTGAAATGTCGAGTATCTCGTTTATCAGGGTCAGCAGCATGCCGCCCGCGTCCGCTATGTCAGCGGAGTACTCCAGCACTTCCGGGTTTGTGGACGTCCGCATTACCATTTCGTTCAGACCCAGCATTGTGTTGATAGGCGTGCGTATTTCGTGGCTCATGCGCGCGAGGAACTCGGTTTTTGCGGTGTTCGCGGCGTTTATCTCGTCAATCCGGTGCTGATATTTCGTCATGTTTATCAGCCAGATAACGTAGCCGCAGGGGGAGCTGAACTCCTGAATACGCTCGACGCGCAGCTCGTAAACATTGCCGTCAATGCTGACGGTGCTCCTGCCGCCGGAGAGCGCTTCCTTTACGACCTTGTGGCTGGACGGGTTTTTCATCTCGGAAAGCTCCGGGAGTATCCGCTTGGCGGTGGCGTTCATATAGATAAGCCCGCCGTGTTCGTCGAGCATGAAAACGCCCTCGTCGCCGATGTCAAGAACGTTCGCCGGTGCCGATACTACCGAGGAGAAGTACCCGTAGCGAATCATGGACTCATACATGCAGAGCACCAGCACGAAGGCTCCGAACGCGAAGGGGTTATAGCTGCCGAACAGACCGCACCACTTCATTACAAGCTCCAGCCCCATCGCCGAGATACCGCCCAGAATAAGCGCGATACGTCGCTGCTGTATTTTGTTGGTGGTTTTCCGGAGCGCTAAGATGAGGTTGACGACGATATAAATTATGATGAAAAGAATTATCGCATAGGTTACTAACCAGAAGATTCCCTTGCCGACTTCAATGCGTGAGTAAATACCGTCGGATTCTATTCTCATCGTGGAATAGAACAGCCCGTGGTTTTCTTCCTGGGAGGTCCCGGTGGTCTGCATGGCGATAAAGCTGGCGCAGTCTAGCACGCCAAAGGTTATCCACATCGGCTTCGGCACCCTGAACCCGCCCATGCTGGAGGTGAAATACAGCAGTGAAAGCGAGAACGGATACATGCCGATATACTGTATCCTGAGCGCGCTGATAGCGGCTTCGGTGGTGTCGGAGTCCACCATTTCAAGGTACATTCCGAAAATCAGAATGAACAGCGAAAAGCAGGTCAGCATGAACGAGAGCTTAGCCGGTGAGGTGGTGTTCCTGACGCACAGCAGGAACAGCACGAAAACTCCTATGAGCACCACAATGTGGACGCCGCAGAAAACAGCGTACATATCAGCCCTCCGATCTTCCCGCGGACTTCATCTGCTCCTTTACGGAGCGGCGCAGCCTGACCGGAACTATGAGTGATTCGCCGCCCTGGAATGTGAGTTCGCCGGAATCCGCGTCGAAGCTTTCGACAGCGGAAAGGTTCGCAATGTAGCTTCTGCCGCACATCAGGAAGTCCGGCTCGCCCTCAAGCTGTCCGAAGAAGCTGCTGAGCGGCAGGTAAACCCTGACCTCGCCGCCGGAGGTGTGGAGCACGGTGCTGTGTCCGACGGACTCAGCGAAGCGCAGCGTGTTGAGGTAGATGTTGACCTCCTCGCGGCCCTGCATAACGGTGATATACCGCCGTGACTCCTCGAAAAGTCGGCTGAACCGCTTCATGGCGCGGACGAAATCGTCATGGGTGAACGGCTTGTGGAGATACCCGTCGGCACCGATGCTGAACGCCTTGACCGCGTGAATCTCAGACGACGTTGTGAAAACCAGTCCGTTTTCCATGCCGAGTTCAATGAGCCTTTCGGCGGCGTCCATGCCGTTGGTGCCGTCCATGTAGATGTCAAGGAAAATGACCGCGGGCTTCTCCGTGGAAGTTTCGTACTCCCTGAGGAGTGCGTCTGCGCTGCTGAACAGCTTCACCGTGACCGCCGCGCCCTTTTCCTTTGCGTAGCTTTCTATGTTGTGGACCAGCCGGAGCTGGTCTGCCCTTGAATCATCGCATATGTATATAAGCATGCAGCCCTCCGTATTTTATGTTGGAATATAATATATAAATATTTTACCATAAAAAAACTGAGTTGTAAAGAAATAAATCGACATAATAATCCGCCCTGATTTGTGCATAATAACAGCAGCGGGAATTTCCGCGTATTTTTGAAAGGTGGGAAAACTATGTGGATAGATAAACTGGCGCTCGTTCTGCTGATCATCGGCGGGCTCAACTGGGGTCTTGTCGGGGTCTTCAGCTTTGACCTGGTGGCTTGGCTCTTCGGTGGGCAGGGCGCCGTTCTCAGCCGTATCGTCTATATACTGGTCGCGCTGTCCGCAGCGTGGTGCATTTCGCTGCTGTTCCGGGATACGACTGCGGCTGAACAGGCGTGAATTCCGTACGCAGCCTCTGCGCAGATATTGAATGCGGCTTTGTTTTTACAGAGCCGCTTTTGTCTGGAAAAAGCGCAAAAAACTGCCCCGGACGATTCGCCCGGAGCATTGAGTCTGAAGTCAGTCCGTTATCTGTTCTGGTTCTGATTCTGGCGGTTCTGACCCTGATCGTTCTGGTTCTGACGGTTCTGCTGATTCTGCTGATTCTGCTGGTTTCTGTTCTGATTCTGATTGTTCTGGTTATTCTGGTTGGACATTGTTTTTCCTCCTATGGAGCTAGGCTCCGTAAATATCCGGCTTTTCGCCGCACTGATATTTTGCTCCGGGGGCGCGGTATTATTCAGGAAAGTTGTGCCAATATTATTTCTGACCGCACTTGATTTTTTGCGTACCGTGTAGTATAATTAATTAGAATACACGCCGCGCGGCGTGCGCCTGGGGGAGATAATATGAACATAAACTGGAACAGAAAATACCTGACGATAGCGGTCTACGCGACCTGCGCGGTGATCGTCAGCGCCATCGCGGTGATGGTGATATTCAATTTTGATTCGGTGATGGCTAAGCTGTCGGTGCTGGGCGCGGTCACAACTCCGATAATCATAGGGATATTCTGCGCCTACCTGCTGAATCCGCTCATGACAAAAATCGAGACCGGCCCATTAAAAAAGCTGTCGGATTCCCCGGACAAGAAAAAACGGAGCAAGGCGCGGGGTATCGCGCTTACGCTGACAATGCTGCTGGTTCTTGTGATACTTGGTCTGATAGTTATAATGGTGATACCTCAGCTTATTGAGAACCTGATCGTGATCTTCAGCAACATGGATTCCTACATCAACACCATCAAGGAATGGCTGAGCAACATTTTCGACGATAATCCCACGCTGGTGGAGTTCTTAGGGAACCCGCTGGACGATTTCAACAAGTTCATAGCGGGAATATGGAAGGAGTATTCCAACGAGCTGATGAACATAGCCGGAAACGTAGCGTCGACGGTGTGGGCGGTCATCGACACGATGAAGAACGTGCTGATAGGGCTTATTATTTCGATCTACCTGCTGGCGCGCAAGGAAATGTTCATCGGTCAGACCAAGAAGCTGATATTCGCGTTCCTGAAGGTGGAGCGCGCACAGCGGTTCCTCGGCGTATGCCGCGAGGCAAGCAAGAAGTTCCTCGGCTCCATCGTGGGGAAAATAATCGAGGCGTTTATTGTCGCCATGATATGCTTCATCGGCTGCACTATACTCCGCCTGCCGTATTCACTGCTTATCGCGGCGATAATGTTCGTGTTCAATCTGATACCGTTCGTAGGTCCGTTCATCGGCGCTATCCCGTGTACGCTTCTGCTGCTTCTGTCCGACAAGCCGATACAGGCGCTGTGGTTCGTTATTTTCATTGTGGTGCTACAGACTGTAGACGGGAACATCATTGCGCCGTGGATACTGGGAGATTCCACCGGACTTCCGGCGGTGTGGATACTGATCGCGATACTCGTAGGCGGCGGTCTGTTCGGCATGCTGGGAATGTTCCTGGGAGTGCCGGTCTGCGCGGTGGTTTACATGCTGTTCAAGGATTTCATCGAGGGCAGGCTGAGAAAGCGGCAGCTACCGCAGAAGACTTCGGATTACGCCCGGGACGTGGGGTATATCACGCCGGATTACGTCTGCGACGAGCCGGAGGAGGTTCCTGCGCCGGAGCCTGAGAATAAGCACTCTTTCAAGGACGTGGTTACTAATCGGGTGCAGCTTTGTAAGGAGAAGCTCCATATTAAGGATAAGAAGAAATAAAGGCTGCACCTGAGGCGGCGGATTATAGAAAACGGGCAGACAAGGCGAGTCTGCCCGTTTTTTTTAGGTAAACTATAAAGCAGCGAGTGTTCCGCTTGTTGTAACCTGCATTAATTTATGAAATCTTACTCCTCTTTTTTCAGCAGACGGGGTGCGGTGAGGTCTATCAGGAACGCTCCCGCTGCGGCTGTTACGAGTATCGCAAGCACTGCTCCGGAAAGTATCACGTTTCCGCATGCAAGCCCCATCGCGAGTGGGACTCCGCCGATGGCAGCCTGCACCGTTGCTTTCGGAGTATACGCGAGCATGCAGAACAGCCGTTCTTTCAGGCAGAGCCGGGTTCTCAGCAGGCAGAGGAACACTCCCGCGCAGCGGAACGCCAGGGCGCCGAGGATAACTCCAAGTACTGGAAGCCATATGCCGCCGATGGAATTCAGGTCGACTTCCGCGCCGACCAGCACGAACAGCATGAGCTCCGCCGCAGTCCACAGTTTGGAGTATTTTGCGGAGATACGCACGGCGCGCTCCGGCTCACGCTGGCGCAGCGCGATACCCGCCGTCATGACCGCCACAAGTCCGGAGAATCCGATGAAGTCCGGCAGGAAGTCCTCCAGTGTTACCAGCAGGAACGCGAGGCTCATAACCAGTATCACCTTTACGCTGTCGCGCATGTGGAGCTTCCGGAACAGCAGCGCCATGATAACTCCGCAGACGGCTCCCACGGCGGCTCCGAGCAGAATGGACACCGGAATGTTAACGATGGAGACCGCCGAGACTTCGCCGCCGGCGCAAAGCCCTGAGAATACCGAGAACATCACGATAACGAACACGTCGTCCATTGAAGCTCCGGCTAGTATCATCTGCGGTATCTGCTTGTCGGTGCCGCGTTTTTCCTCCATGAGTTTCAGCATTTTCGGAACGATAACGGCAGGGGACACCGCCGCGAGCACAGAACCCATCGTAGCCGCTTCCGCTATGTCAAGCCCCAGCAGAAGCTGCGCGAGCAGCGTAACTCCGACGATTTCACATGCCGCCGGGACGAAGCTCAGCAGCAGTGCGGGTCTGCCGCATTTTTTCAGGTCTGACAGCTCCAGGTTAAGCCCGGCGCGGGTCAGTATAATGATCAGCGCGATCTTCCGCAGGTCGGCGGAGATTCCGAGCAGCGCCGGGTCGAGCCACCCGAGCGAGCCGAGGAGTATCCCGGCGGCGATCATTCCGGTGAGCTTCGGCAGCCGCAGAAGCCCCGCGAGTTCCCCGAGCGCCAGCCCGAAGATAAGGATAAGTGCAATGCTTAGTAACATAAAAGCCTCCCTGCCGGGGCGCGGCGTAACAAAAAGGGCTGACAGCCCGCAGATACCAAAACCGCGCCGGAATATTCCCGGCTGATCTGTATTTGCAGATGCCATCAGCCCGTAAGGGTGGTTCGGGGCGATTGCCCGCGGGGAGGACGTCATTCCCCGTATTGTCCGGTTCCGTGCGGAGTCCGGTTATCGCCGGATTTGAAGTCGGCGTTTTTTTATCCGCCATACGGTAGCCTATGCCGGTCTCAGTGAAGATGTAGCGCGGGTGCGCGGGGTCTTTCTCGATCTTGCGGCGTATGTTCGCCATGTTCACGCGGAGTATCTGGTTGTCCTGCTTCGCATTGGGACCCCACATGCGGCGTATCAGGTCAGCGTAGGTAAGAACCGTTCCGGCGTACTGCCCCAGCAGCGCGACCAGGCGGTATTCATTCTGGGTGAGTTCAACGTCGTTTCCGTCGACATACACGCGGTACTTCGCGTAATCTATTACCAGCCCGCCGACCTCAAACCGGGAATCCCGCGCTATGGAGAGGTTCGTGCCGCTGTTGCGGGAGTGCCGGAGCGCTACCCTGATCCGTGCGAGAAGCTCCTGCGTGCTGAATGGTTTCTGTACATAATCGTCGGCTCCGTTTTCGAGGGCGCGTACCTTGTCCTGCTCCTGTTGGCGGGAGGACACAACGATCACCGGCACAGCCGACCATTCGCGTATTTTCTTCAGTACTGCTACGCCGTCCATATCCGGAAGCCCGAGGTCAAGCAGTATAATATCGGGGCAGTGCGAGCTAGCGAATATTTCGGAATCCCTGCCGTTTTCGGCAACGATAACGTCGTACCCCTGGGCTTCCAGAACAGATTTTATGTAAAAGCTGACGCTGCTGTCGTCGTCAATTACCAGCACCTTGTATCTGAACTCCATGTACTCGCCTCCGGAATTTTACATTTATTCATCATTTATTCATCACTATTATATCACATTTTTTTAATGATTGGAATATTTTTTATTAACAAAAGGCAATATAATACACAAATATGTGCAAAGTCGAGTAATAAAAAATGAATAAAGATATGCCTCCAGGAATAACATCGTAACAGGCTTGTCAGGCGGTGAGTTCGGGAGGCTGCAATGAATGTCATTTTTTCACTTGTTGAGGAAGCAAATTCCATATTGTGGGGAGCGCCGATGTTAGCCGCTCTGGTGTTTTCCGGAGGATATTTCACGCTGCGTACCGGCGGGCTGCAATTCAGGCGGTGGCTGTTCTGCCTGAGGTCCACGGTGTTTTCAAAGAGCAGTCGGAACAGCTCAGGGAGCGGGGTCACGCCGTTCCAGGCGATGGCGTCGTCGCTTGCGGCGACCCTGGGAACTGGGAATATCGCGGGAGTGGCGGCGGCGCTGACCTCCGGAGGCGCGGGGGCGGTGTTCTGGATGTGGGTGACGGCTCTTCTCGGAACTATGACGGGATATGCGGAGAACGTACTCGGCGGCTATTATCGCAGGAAAAACGGCGGGGAAAGGCACGGCGGGCGGGGGTACTACATCAGGTACGGCCTGGCTGAGCGCAAGCGCACGAGCCGCGCTGCGAAGCCGCTTGCGGCGGTATTTGCGGGAGCCTGCGTGCTTGCGTCCTTCGGAATGGGGAACATCGTGCAGATGAATTCGGCGGCTCTGGCGCTGGAATCCGGATTCGGGGTACCTGCATGGATAGCCGGGCTGGCGCTCACCGTGTGCGCGGGGGCGGTGATATTCGGTGGAATGAAGCGCACCGCGAAGGTCTCGGAGAAGCTGGTGCCGCTGATGTCGGGGCTGTACATAATCGGCTCGCTGATGATAATTGCGGTGAATTTCCGGAGACTCCCGGAGGTGATGGGGGAGATTTTCCGCGGAGCATTCGGGCTGGAGCAGGCGGCGGCCGGGGTCAGCGGTTATATGGTGAAGCAGGCGGCCGGCATGGGGATACGCCGAGGGGTGTTTTCGAACGAAGCGGGGCTTGGTTCGTCGCCGTCGGCGCATGCCTCATCAGAGGAAACAGAGCCGTGCATTCTTGGCATGTGGAGCATAGTTGAGATAACCTTCAACACGCTGATAATGTGCTCAATGACGGCACTGGTGCTGCTGTGTTGTCCCTGCCGGGCGGCTCCGATGGACGAAGTTTTTCAGAACATCACTGCGAAGCCGCAGTACTTCCGGCTTACGGAGCAGGAGGGGTTGGTTACGCCTGGGGCGGAGCTTCTGGTTTCAGGCGGCGGGGAGCTTCGTGAGTTCCGCACGGTGGACGGCGGTATGTTCAGCGCTCCTGTGGAGCATGGGGGGATCACCTGCACGAACATCATGAAGATCACCGGAGTAGGGCAGGGCGGTGAGATCTCCGGGGTGGTTATTGAGGAAGTGAGCGGCTCAGAGCTTGTAACGGCGGCGTTTTCGTCTGTTTTCGGCGGAATGGCTGGGAAGCTCATCAGCGCGGCGGTGGTCATGTTCGCGTTCACGACGGTCATCGGCTGGAGCTGCTTCGGGAGCGGCGCGGCGGAGTACTTGTTCGGGAAAGGCTCTCGGGTGCCTTATCTGGTGGTATTCACGGCGGTTTCGTCAGTTGGCGGCATGCTGGACGTTTCTGCGGCCTGGGGCGCTGCCGACCTGTTCAACGGCGTGATGGCGGCGGTGAATCTTCCGGTAGTTCTGCTGCTTTCCGGAAAGGTGGTTCAGATAACACGAAATTTCTCAGCGCGGAGGTTCCATGGCTCCCGCGAGGAAGCGATGATCTCCGCTCACGGAGCGCTTTCAGCGGAGGAGCCTCCGGATTAGCGGCAGTGTTCGGGGTTTTCCGCAGGAATTTCCTGGAGCGGCGTTCCGGGGTCTTGACAAATCTGACCAAAGATGATATAATATATTCGTGAGATGCGGATATAGTTTATCGGTAAAACATTAGCTTCCCAAGCTGAGGTGGTGGGTTCGACTCCCATTATCCGCTCCAAAGACTTAATCCCCGCCAAATGGCTTGATTAGCTGTTTGACGGGGATTTTTGCTATCCGGAATCGCGACGCGCAACGAATGTATTTTACCACATTTTTGCGTATTTTTTCGCAAGTATGGGTGTCAACATGGGTGTCAAGTTTGGCGTTAAAACTGTTTTTATCGTGACAAGTAGGGTAAATGCAACTGCCAAAAAATTCAAGCTCTGTTTTATGCAAAATAACGAATTCCCCGGAGCCAACGCCCCGGGGATAATCATTATTCGATTTTCACAGAGCAGCCCAGCGCCTGGAGTGCCTGGCGGTAACGCTCTACTTTGCTCTGGGCGACTGAGATCTCGGCAGTGATCCTGACCTGCTTCTCCGGCGCGACCTGCCCCCGGAACCAGTCCATATTCTTGCCGAACCTGGCGAGCCAGTGCTCCGGGTCGCCGTGGTTGGAAGCGTAACCACGGGCGCAGGCTTCCTTGTGGCTGATGATGTTTTCCGGCTTGATAGTCGGATAATTCTTCATGAGGCGCTGGCAGAGGTCAGCGGCAAGCCCGAAGGCCTCCTCGAAGTAGGCGCGGTCGTTCAGCGCGTCCTCGCAGACTTCTATCTGTATGTATGCCGGGGCGTAGTTGTAGCTGCCTTTTGAGCCAGAGCCGCAGCCCCAGCAGCAGACGTTCCAGGGAAGCAGCCTAGCCGCTTTCACTTC
>OBWC01001599.1_pt1 | contig 9854 bp, 5 predicted proteins | sample 1501341 | NCBI WGS metagenome assembly OBWC01 (sample SAMEA2580033, study PRJEB22360) | human gut metagenome | biome: human gut; feature: human-associated habitat; material: faeces | place: Denmark | collected 2008/2010 | reverse complement strand
GGCTGCCCCTTCTGCCCCGCCTCTGCATTGGGGGCTTGGGCGCTCTGCTCGGCAGCGCCCCCGCCCACATCACTCCTCCAGGCCAGGAGCTGACGCAGCCACGCCACGCGCTGCTCCTCAGCAATGGAGGCGCCGTTGGAATTGCCCGCCTCTTTGTAGCGCCAATGCGCAGCAACACCGAGTTCGGCAAATTCATGCATGGCTCGAGTGCGGATCTGAATTTCAATCGGCCGGCCGAGCTGATCGGTAATGACGGTATGGAGCGACTGATAACCATTGGGCTTGGGATTGGCAATATAGTCATCATACTCCTTCGACAAAACCGTGAAGTGCTCCTGCACAATCGAGAGCGCTTCATAGCACTGCTCGACGGTTTCGACGATGATTCGAACCGCACGGACGTCAAAGAGCTGATCAAAGCGCAGGTGCTTGCGCTGCATCTTTTTCCAAATGGAATAGATATGCTTCGGGCGGCCCGACACCTCAGCCTGAATACCGTGAGAAATCATCAGCGCCTGAATCTTCTTCACCGCCAAAGCCATGAATTCCAAACGTTCCTCACGAGACTCATCGAGTTCAGCAGCAATCTGGTGATATTCGGCCGGATGCGTAAAGCGAAGCGAGAGGTCTTCGAGCTCCCACTTGATCTGCCAAATACCGAGTCGATTAGCCAAGGGCGCATAAACGGCGAGCGTTTCCTCACCGAATTCCACTGCGCCCGGCGCCTGTGAAGAGACAAACCAGCGCAGCGTCTGCAGGCGGCTTGCCAATTTGAGCAGTACGACGCGCAGATCCTGACTCATCGCCAGGAACATGCGGCGAAGCGCCTCGGGCTGCACCGCCGCACTGGATTCTTTGTTTTCCGAGCGTGCGCGCTTGGAGAGATCATTCATCTTCCCGAGCTCGCGCACAAGCCCTGCCACATTCTCCCCAAAGCTCTTTTCAATCCATTCATCGGGCTTCTGCACGAGCGTGGGCACGCTGAAAAGATACGCCGCAGAAATGAGCTCCGGATCGTTTCGAATGGCCCGCAGAATGTTGGCAACACCGTCGGCATGCGCCATGACCGACTCGCCCGTAGAAAGCGTCCTGCCGTAATAAAGCGGTTCCACCGAGCTGCGTGCAGCAGCCGGATCAGCGGTTTTCGTGAATTGGGTGGCATCCATCGCCGCCTCCAAAATCTTTTTCTTCTTTTGGCTGCTCGGGTTGGTTCCAAACCCGCACAGCACCGTAATTGATTATTGGCCGCAGGCAAACGTCATCCGCACAAGGACTCTTTAAACCTCATACAGCTTCCGTCGCTACTCGGTGAATTGTAGGTAAGCAAGAGCGCCTTGCGCAGAAAGCGGACTGAAAGGAATCAAATCCTTACCGACTGGCCGCTGAAATAGCACAGCCGGAAGGATTAGGGTTTTCACTGTGTTTGCGTAAATTAGAGCAAGTTCAGCCGCCAGGACATCTTCACGGAGCCCCCTGCAGAGCGAACGCTGGCTCCGGCGCGTGAAGCAAAACCGGAAAAATCCAATCTGGAATCCCGCCATTCAATGCCGGCAGCGAGTTCGGCATTCCATTGGAAGCATTCGGGCTCAGCAGTCGTCATGACAGTTGCTGACGATGTCGAGCCCCCGGCGGGCCCTTGAACCATCACATCGCGGTCGCCGCCGACCGTACTGTTCAACGCTGCAGTCAACGACACATCCAAGCGCCTCGGCTTCACCTGCCCCCAATATCCGGCTCCCGGCGCAAAATGAAGCGCCCCCGTTATGACGCCGCCCGCCGTTGCCGCCACAGCCTGCGCGGAAGCTTCACGAATGGTGAGCACAGCTCCTGCCGGTGAGCGCCATGTTCCTTCAGCCGTATCCACCCGCAGATACCGCAGTCCGGCAAAACCCGAAATCACCCATGAGCGGTCAGGCCCGCTGCCCGACAACGCGCTGCCGGCGAAAAGCGGCTGCTCATAAAGAAAGCCGCTGGAATAAATGCGCCGCTTGAGTTTTTCCATCTCAAGATACTCACGGGCCGCCCCCATGCGATAACGGTCGTCAGCCTCAAGCCACGTCAAATCTACCGTTCCCCAGCCGCTGCCGAGCCGTCGGCGCACAAAGAATGATGCGGAAGCTTCGTCGGACTCGCTGTCTACCCCGAGTTCCGCTGCCGCTCCCTGTTTATAAAGCGTATCCAGACTTCTTGTTGTGAAGCTCCCCATCAAGCCGACACGCCAATCCTCCCGCCCGAAAATGACAGCGGCGTCAAAAGTGGTGTCTTCGCTTTTGACCGTAAAGGGTTTAGAGACCGGCGTCGATACATCAACCTTAGTGCTGCCGGCTGAAGCGCCGATAAAAACAGGCACATCCTGCACTACCGCCGGCAGATGCTCCTGCAGGTTCGTGCGCCAGGCTTTCAGACGTTCCGTCCAGTCAGGATCGGCCTTTTCCGAATCTGCGGAAGCCTTTCGGCTAGCCGCCCTTTGCGCTTCAAGCGAACGAATTTCTGCAGCACGCGCCGCCTGCGCCTCCGCCATTCTGGCGGCCGAAGCCAGCCGCATGGAGGTCGAGACGGCGTTTTGCATCAGTCGCTCATTGGTACCCGTTGAAGAGGCGGCCGTAGCAACAGCCATCATCGTGCCTTCAACCACGTCGGACGTATTGGTAAAAAGCGTGCGGTAAAAGCTGGGCACAAGGAGCGATGTTCGGTTTTCATAAAGCTCTTGAAGCACTGCCGCGAGCGGCCCCTCAAACGTTGGGCTGCCCAACACCCCGACCACCGCGCCTGACGCATCGAAATAAAGTCCTCCTGTTTCCAGAAGCCCCTCTACTTTCAGCGTCAGATTTTCCAGTCCGGAGACCTCAGCGCGGCTCAAATCAAGCCCTTCAACTTTAAAGGTCGTCCCCGCCGCCGGAACGCCGGATGCGGCTTTGCGGTCAGCCGATTGGGATGATGCCGGTAAATCGGCTCCGTCTTCAGCGTCCTGAAGAGTGTCGTCTTCATCCGTGCGGGTGAGTGAAGACAAAAGAAGCGTTGAACCCGCCTCAAAGCGAGCCTTCGTACCATCCTCGAGCGTCAGTGTGGTGTGTTCGCCCTCGATAGAGAGCACGCCGCCCTTTCCTACCCAGAGATTCCAACGATTGGAGGCTGCCTCCCGTTCCGTACTGCTCCCGCCCACCGCAATCGACATCCCGCGCGTGAGTGAAGCATTCTTTTGCACGCGAACCGCACCCTGCGGCGCCGCGGCGGGCGTGAAAAAGAAATTTTCGATTGGATCCGTTCCGGCCTCGTTGCCATCATCAAATGCCGCATAGGTCCACACAAAAGCGCCGCCCGAACCCACACGAATGTCAAGATGACCGCCACTGCTCACCGAGAGCTCTTCAATCATCAAGGTTGAAAACTGATCCGCCTGAGCATTGTCTTCGCCCACCGTCACCAACGTGCATTCCGTATCCGCCGTCAGTTTTTGAATATGTACTTCTGCGTTTGACGTGAATTCAGACGCCTCCGTTGCCGTAGCGCTGAGAATCAGTGACCCGCCGCGGCTGACAACCTCCCAAAGCTCTGCATAACCGTCGACTTCGACCTGCAGGCGGGCGCCGGAGTGAAGCTCAGCCGTCCCGACAAACTCTCCTGCCGGCCCATACACGTTCTCAAAAAAGGCGCCGCTCCCGACAGTCAGCCGACCGCTCACTTCAAGATTGTCCGTATAAAAATTGGTATCCAACAGCTCGAGATGTCCTGACTGCGTCACGTTCGTTGAGCTGTGATCTGCATAGTCCTCTATAACAACATGATCGGACACCATGTAGGGATCAGAGATATCGCCGTAGACACTATTGGCCAATACCGGCGAAGCGGCCCCGCAGAAAAGAAACCCTGCTGTCATTAAGCTTAGAGACAGAGCGCTCAAACACGGCAGACCGCCCGAGCGCAAGCCGCCGCGGGATACGAGACGCACTCCTAAGTGATGAGGGAAGACAAAAGTGGAGTGCACACTGCGGCCCACGCCGCGAGCACACTCGGAAGTGCATTCTGTTGTTTTCATTATTTGAAGAGAATGTAGTTGAGAGGTGCCCGCAAAGGGGCTCAAAGATTCTCGCTGCTCTTCAAAGCTTTTGCTCCAACGCCTGTGCTCGCAGCCTTTTAGCTAAAGGAAGCCGCATTAATGCATCACGTTTTCAATATTATCACTCCATTAGTTGAAAACAATTAACGATATGCCTCATCACTTTAGAGAAAATATCAATCAAATATATATGTAAACTTTGAATTGACAGGTTGATACCTGTCAATCGCAATCAAAAGACTATAAATTTTGATTGTGTATTTTTTGAGTATAAAAAATCCCTCCCATGCAAAAAGCATAGAAGGGATCGCGTTATCTTCGGTTATGAAGGCGCTGTGACCGCGGTTAGTTGCGCAGACTGTGGATCGGCGCCGGGATGCGGCCGCCAAGCTTCACGAAGCCCGACGCATCGCCGCCCGGAACGCGGATGATGGACGCTTCACCGAGAAGACCGCCGAAATGAGCAACGTCGCCCACGGTCTTGCCCGGAACCGGAATCACACGGACCGCAGTGGTCTTGCCGTTGATCATGCCGATGGCGGATTCGTCGGCGATCATGCCGGAGATCGTCGAAGCGGGGGTGTCGCCCGGGATGGCGATCATGTCCAGACCCACAGAGCAGACAGAGGTCATGGCTTCGAGCTTTTCGAGCGTCAGGGCGCCCGAGCGCGCAGCGGCTTCAATGGCACTGTCTTCGGACACCGGAATGAAGGCGCCGGAAAGCCCGCCCACGTGCGAAGAGGCAAAAACACCGCCCTTCTTCACCTGGTCATTGAGCATCGCGAGAATGGCCGTCGTGCCGGGAGCACCGATGGAAGAAAGGCCGAGAGACTGGAAGATCTCGCCCACGCTGTCGCCCACTGCCGGCGTCGGGGCAAGCGACAGATCAGCCACGCCGAACGGAAGGTTCAGGCGGTTGGCGACTTCATTGCCGATGATTTCACCCACGCGGGTCACCTTGTAGGCGGTGTGCTTGATGACTTCTGCCGCATCCGTGATCGTCAGGAATTCACCCTTGGCCTTAAAGGCACGGTCAAGAGCCTTTTTCACCACGCCCGGGCCGGAAACACCGACGTCGATCACCACATCGGGTTCGCCGACGCCAAGATAGGCACCTGCCATAAATGGCACGTCCTGCGGAATATTGCAGAAGACAACGAGCTTGGCGCAGCCGATTGCGTCGCGGTCACGAGTTGCTTCCGCCACATCCAGAATGCGCTGCCCCATGAGACGTACGGCATCCATGTTGATGCCGGCCTTCGTCGAACCCACATTGATTGAAGAGCAGATACGGTCGGTGACAGCCAGCGCCTCGGGAAGTGCATCAATCAGATTCTTTTCGCCCGGCGTCATCCCTTTTTCAACCAAAGCGCCGAAACCGCCGATAAAGTCAACGCCCACTTCTTTAGCCGACTCATCGAGCACGCGGCAGGCCGCCACCATCTCATCACGGCTGAAGCTCGCGCCGACAGTGCCGATCGGGCTCACGGAAATGCGCTTGTTGACGACGGGGATGCCGTAGCGGTCGCCGACGAGATCACAGGTCTCAACGAGTTTTTCGGCATAGCGGAAAATCTTCGAACGCACTTTGTAGGCGAAAGTATCGAAGTCCGAACTCGCGCAGTCAAAAAGATTGATGCCCATCGTGACGGTGCGGACGTCGAGATGCTCCGAACGAAGCATATTGATGGTGGAAAGTACCTCGCGGTCAGTCAGCATGTTTTGTCTCTGTCTCAAAAAATTTGGAATGGGTTGCGGTCGCGTGATGGTTGACTTACTCCACCTTGACGCGGTGAATGGCTTCGAAGATGTCGCGGTGCTGCAGATTGCAGCGCAGGTTCATAGCGCGGGCACGATCAATCATGACGCGGTGCAGCGCGCGGCGATCAACATTGAGCGGAATAGAAACTTCAAAGACCTGCAGCGACATGCCGTCCTCAATCGGGAAAGCACGCAGGGATTCGATGTTGATCTTCTGTTCGGCGAAAATGCGCGAAAAATTAGCGATGATGTCGTTGCGGTCCGTACCCCAAACGCTCACCACATAGGGCTCGCTTTCCGGCTGCGGCGTCGGCGCCTTGAAGTCAATCACCATAACGGCCAGATCAAACTTGCGGCGGGCGATTTCGGCTTCAAGCTCCTGCTGGATCTGTTCGTTAGAAAGACCGGCGGGCTTCTGAATGACACACATCAGAGCGAACTGGCCGTGCAAGGCCATCTGGTTCACCTGCTCGAGATTAACGCCGCGGCGAGTAAGCGCATTGGATACAACGGCGACGATGCCCGGGCGATCGAGGCCGAAAACCGCCACATTGGTGCGGTGCAGGCCGTCATTGATTTCAGTTGTCTGAGCAGGTTGAGCTTCAGTCACTTTGTTTCTCCGGAAGGCCGCCGTTTGAAAACATAACGGCGGACGCTGGCACTGGTGCCGGCTTTGCTGTATGGGGATTGGGATGAGTCCATGCCGGAAGTGAAACCCCATCCAAGGGAATCCGGCATGGCGGCAGATTTTATCGAGTGTATCGCGATGGCCGCCGATCATTGGTTGGAATTGAGCTGTGTTGCATCTGATACAGCGCAAAACGCTCCGTAATCAGACCGTATATCACTCGGTCTGCCGCCCAAAGCTTTCTGGCAGACGCAAAAGTGTCTCGAGCCTTGGAAACGCCGCAATCGCAGCAGCCCGAGCACTCGCGGCTGCAGCGGCAAGCGTTGTGCCGCGAAGCTGAGCCGCCGTACGGGCGGCTTCCAGGATGTCCGCTGGGCGTGTGTCGAGCGTTGAGTGCCCGAGAGCAAAAGCATCCCGTCGACTCGACGGCGGCATATCAGGCGCGTCGGTTTCAAGCACCCAGTCCCCGTCGGCAAGCTCCGACAAATGCCTGCGAATGCGCTTGCTTCCGTCGTAAGTACAGGCACCGCCGAAACCGAGCACCAGTCCGAACGCTAAAAAAGCCTCGCGTTCAGCATCCGAGCCGTTAAAGGCATGGACGGCGCCGCGCACGGGCTGAAACCCCGTTTTGCCCGGCGAACCGTAGACTCTTCGCAGCAGTCCGAGCGTCTTTGAAGCTGTCCGGCGAACATGAATAGAGAGCGGAAGGTCGAGGTCGCGGGCGATCTTAAGTTCTTCGAGAAACACCTGCTCGGCCTTATGCTGATCAAGCCCGGGCTCAAACCCGTCGAGCCCCACCTCTCCGAGACCGATGAAATGCGGATCGTCGAGCAGAGACTCGGCCAGCTCACGCAGCCCGACGAGCTCTGCGGGCGTTGTCGAGTCAAGCCAAAGCGGATGGATGCCAAGCATCGCCCCCAGGCCCCACTCGTGTGCCGTAGAGAGCGTTCGCTCCCAGTCTTCAGGCGCCCCGGCGCAGAGCAGGATATTCTCGAGGCCCGCCTCTCGTGCTTGAGCGAGCCATTGAGCACGATGGCCGTCCAGACGCTCAACCTGCAGATGCGAGTGCGTGTCAATGAATTTGATGGCGCGAGCGGTCATAAGGAACCAACCCGTTAAAAGCGGTCTGCATCCACAATCACGCCGCCCTTGAGCTCTACCGCACGATCGCAGCGGCGCGCGAGCTCTCGGTCATGCGTGACGATTACGACAGCCGTGCCTTGGGTATGCGCCAGTTCAAGAAGCGATGTGAAGACCTGTGACGCGGTTTCGTGATCCAAATTGCCCGTCGGCTCATCCGCCAGCACGCAGGCGGGCTGCGTCACCAACGCACGCGCAATAGCTGTACGCTGACGTTCGCCGCCCGAAAGCTGCGAAGGCAGATGCTCGAGACGATCGCCCAAACCCACGGCTTCCAAAGCCTGCTGAGCTCGAGACAACGCTTCACGCTTAGGCAGACGGCGGATGAAAAGCGGCATAGCCGCATTTTCCAAAGCGGAAAACTCCGGCAGCAGGTGGTGAAACTGATAAACGAACCCGAGGGAGCGGTTGCGCAGACGATCGAGCTCACTCTCTTTGAGCGCGGCGAGGTCCTCGCCGGCAATGGCCACTCGTCCGGCATCCAAACCGTCAAGACCGCCCAGCACATGCAGGAGCGTTGACTTCCCGGAACCCGAAGCGCCGAGTACGGCCACCGCTTCGCCCGCATGAATCCGGAGATTCACATCTTTAAGCACCGGCAGCGCACTCGTCCCCTCGCGATAGCTCTTGACCACATGACTTGCTTCCAGAACAACGGAACGCTGCGGATGATTTTGCGCATTATTCATAGCGAAGAGCCTCCGCGGGGTGAATCTTCGAAGCCCGCCAGCTCGGATAGAGTGTGGCGGCCAGAGAAAGCAGGAAAGAGAGCACCGCAATCGGTACGATGTCGCTCATACGCGGATCGCTCGGCATGCTGCTGATGAAATAAATTTCCTGAGGCAGGAATTCAACCCCGAGCATCGACTCGATGGCCGAGACGATGGCGCCGACGTTTTCGGCAATCAAAAGGCCTGCAGCAACGCCCGACAGAACGCCCACCAACCCAACAATCGTGCCTTCCACCACGAAAATCGACATGATGGAAGCACGCGAAGCGCCGAGCGTACGGAGAATCGCGATGTCAGACTGCTTTTCCTTCACGGTCATCACCAATGTGGAAACGAGCCCGAAAGCGCCGACCAAAACAATAAGAAAGAGGATGATCCCCATCATGCGTTTTTCGACCTGCACGGCTGCGAACCACGTGCGGTTTTGCCGCGACCAGTCCGTCGCATAAAGTCCGGATGGAAGCACCGACACGAGCTTGGCCGCGATCTGCGGCGCACGGTCCATGTCCGTCGTCTTGACGCGCAGTCCCTGAGGACCGCCCGTACGATAGAGTGCAGCTGCATCCTCAATATTGACCAAGGCATAAGTCGAATCGTATTCGTAGTGCCCGCTCGAAAAGTAACCCGCTACCGTGAGCTGCTTCATGCGGGGGATCAGTCCCGCCGGCGTCATATTCCCTTCGGGCACAAGCAGCGCCACTTTGTCGCCGATATGCACGCGCAGCTGCCGCGCCAGCGCCTGGCCGAGGATGACCTGAAAGGCCTTGGGTTTCAGGTCAGAAAGCTCTGCGCCGGAAACGCTTTGCGCAAGTTCGCTCACCCCTGGTTCCTTGGCAGGATCAATCCCTTTGACGACTGCGCCGCGCACGACTGCGCCGGAACTAAAGAGCCCCTGACCTTCCACGAAGGGAGCAACGGCGACAACGTCACTTTGCGCCTGAAGTACCTTTTCGACGCCTTCCACGTCGGTGAGTGCACCTTTGCTCGCCCTGATCTCAACGTGAGGAATCACGGAAAGCATGCGGTCGCGCACTTCCTTTTGGAAGCCGTTCATCACCGAGAGCACGATGATGAGCGCGGCAACGCCAAGCGCGATGGACGCCACCGACATGCCTGAGATAAAGGACATGAAGCCGTCTTTGCGTCGGCCTCGCCTCCCGCGCCGGGTGTAGGTGAGGCCGATCATGAATTCAAATGGCGTCTGCATCGTGCTCTTGGAAATCGCTCTTGAGGCGGAATAATTCAACGCTTCGAACACCCTTTCGTTTTGCATCCGGCATGACGAAAGCGTGCGTTCGACAAAAACTGCATTCTAACGGCGCAGGATGCTTCCCCCGCGCCGCAGCAAAAGATCGAAACGGTCGACAGAAGAATGTTAGAAGACACCAACACTCCTCAATGAAGACGAAGCACCTGCAGTCCCCAAGGCTACAATCACGGGCACTATGACAACTTGCTTTTATCTCCTGCCCGGCGCCCGGCTCCCTGAGGCCGCCGCCCGCGAGACTGCGGCCGTGCTTGCAAAGTCCGACCCCGC
>OBWC01001577.1_pt1 | contig 10061 bp, 9 predicted proteins | sample 1501341 | NCBI WGS metagenome assembly OBWC01 (sample SAMEA2580033, study PRJEB22360) | human gut metagenome | biome: human gut; feature: human-associated habitat; material: faeces | place: Denmark | collected 2008/2010 | reverse complement strand
CAAGGCGCACCATGCCGCCGGAAGGGCGGCGCTTGCCGTCCAGCACCTGCATCAGGGTGGATTTGCCTGCGCCGTTGGGGCCGGCGATGATGAGCCGCTGGCCGCGGCAGACCGTATAGGTGAAGGGTTCCAGCAGGGTGCGGTCGCCGATCTTAATAGTCAGGTTCTTGAGCAGCACCAGCTCATTCCACGGCTCCACGTCGTATTCGAAGCGGAACTTGAGCTGGTTGGTCTCGTCCTGAGGGGCCTCGGTGATCTCCAGCTTTTCCAGCTGCCTGCGGCGGCTCTGGGCCATCTTGGTGGTGGAGGCGCGGACGAGGTTGCGGTCGATGTAGTCCTGTAATTTTTCGGCCAGCGCCACGTCGGCGTCGTGCTGCTTCTGGCGCAGGGCGTCGGCGGCTTCCTTCTGGGGCAGATAGGCCGAGAAGTTGCCCTTATAGGTGGTCATGGTCTGGAACGAGACTTCCCAGATCTTGGTACAGACGTTGTCGAGGAAATAGCGGTCGTGGCTGACCACCAGAACGGCACCGGAGTAGCCCTTGAGGTAGTTTTCCAGCCACTCCATGGTGGCGAAGTCCAGATGGTTCGTAGGCTCGTCCAGAATGAGGACGTCCGGCTTCTCGAGGAGGAGCTTGGCCAGACGGAGACGGGTCAGCTCACCGCCGGAGAGGACGCCCACGTTCTTGCTCCAGGTATCCTGCGCAAAGCCCATGCCGGACAGCACCTTCTTGATGTTGACGTCCATGTTGTAGCCGTCGGCGGCGTCGATGATGTTCTGCAGTTCGTCGTGCTTTTCGAGAAGGGCGGCGTCGTCGGGAGAGGCCGCCATCTTCTTTTCCAAGATCTGCATCTGGGCCATGGCGTCCAGCACAGGAGCGAAGGAAGAGCGCATCTCCCCGTAAATATCCAGCGTGACATCGAGCTTTGCGTTCTGCTCCAGATAGCCCAGCGTCACGCCGTGGGTCACGCTGAACTCGCCGTCATAGTCGGTGTAGACGCCGGTCAGAATTTTGAGCAGGGTCGTCTTGCCTGCGCCGTTCTGGCCCACGATGCCGATGCGGTCTTCTTTTTCCACGCTGGCGCTCACGTCGTGCAGGACGACTTTCTCGCCAAAGCTCTTTCCGAGTTTTTCCAAATGAATCAGCATATCGTTCTTCCGTGTTCTTTTCCAGTAGGGTGGATAGGGACATTCCCGCCGTTACAGCTGATGACGGCGGTGCTTGAGGCCGAGGTTCGCCAGCTCTTCCGGCTCCATCACCAGCGGGTAGAGCTCTTCCAGCGAGGCGATCTCGTAGGTAGGGCTCACCTTGCCCGGGTTCTCGGCGTGGCCGGGGTTGAACCAGCAGGTGTCGAGGCCCGCGTTCACGCCGCCCTGAATGTCGCTGGTGAGGCTGTCGCCCACCACCAGGACGTGCTCCCGGTTCTCCACGCCCAGAGCGCGGAGGGCGGAGTCGAAGATGCGGCGGCTGGGTTTCTCGCTGTCCAGCTTCTCGGAGATGAAGACGTCCTCAAGGTAGGCCCCGATGCCGGATTCTGCCACCCGGCGGCTCTGCACCTTCTCGAAGCCGTTGGTCACGACGGCCAGCGTCGCCACCTCGGAAAGCTCCCCGAGGACGTCCAGCACATTGGGGGTCATCAGGTCGGGGTGGGAGGACAGGTGGTCGAGGTAGCAGCGGTTCATCTCCACGCCGTCACCGGCTGCGTTGATGGCCTTGAGGAAGCGGGTGAAGCGCTCCCCCATCAGCTTGTCGCGGCGTATCTGGCCCTTTTCCAGCTGACGCCAGAGCTCCGAATTGATGTCCCGGTAAGTCTGCACCGTCCCGGCGTCCGGCTCGATGCCGTATTCCACCAGCGTCTCAGCCAGCGCCTTGTTCTCGGCGGCATCAAAGTCCAGAAGCGTATTGTCTGCATCGAAGAGGATGCAATAATATTTTGCCATGTTTCTTTCCCTTCTCTATCATTTTTCGAGCCGCCTGCCGCCTTGAGCGGGCGCGGCTGCAATGCGGTTTGAGAACAGCGAGAAGCCAGCCCCGCCCGGCAGAGCTGGCTTCTCGCATTTTTTATCATTCCAACGTCATTTCATAGGCTTCGTCGTCGGACTGGTCCGGCAGGTTCCCGCTGCACTTACAGCGCGACGTGCAGGCGCACTCTTTTGCAATGCACTTTGCCATCTGCTCCTCCGTCACGCCGTTCTCGAAGTTTTCCCAATCCATGTCGTAGTAGTCCACGCTGCCGTCGGTCACATCTTCTGCGCCGGGCAGGCCGAGGACTTGCATTTCTTCACGGAACATCCGCTCGCCTCCTCTCGGCTCAGCCTATGCGGCTGCGCAGAGGAAGGTGCGGGGCGTCATTCTGCCTTGCTTTCGGCTTCCTTGCTGGCGGAGGTTTCCGACTTGCTTTCGGCCTTGGACTCTGCTTCGCTCTCGGCCTTGGACTCAGCTTTGCTCTCAGTCTTGGATTCTGCCTTAGACTCAGCCTTGCTTTCGGACTCCGACTCGGCCTTGGAGCTGCCAGACGACGTGCTGGACGATGCCGACGACGAATTGCTGGTGCTGTGGGAAGAGCTGCCCGAACTTGCAGAGGAAGACGAAGAGGATGTACTGCCGGAAGAACCGGCATGGGACGAGGACGAACTGCTGGTGGAGCCGGACTCGCTGGTCACACCGCTGCCGATGGTGATGGTCAGGGTGTTGCTGCTCACCTTGCAGTCGTTGTAGGTGACGACGGCGTGGATCTTATAAGAAGCGTTGGCCATGGAGCTGTCTACCACCACAGTGATGCTGGATTTGCCGGCGGCCTGCGTGACCTCCTGACCGTTGGCGTACCAGCGCAGGTTCTCGGTCTTGGCGTACTTGCCGCTCAAGGCAGCCTTGAAGGTGTAGGAGCTGCCCACAGCGCCCTTGCCCTCGCTGGTGATGTGGACGGAGGCCGTGCCGAAGACTGCCGTGACGTCCAGATTCTGCTTGAAGTCGGTGTCGGTGCGGGTCTTGCTGGTGAGGCCGTCGCTCCACTTGACGAAGACATGGCCCTCCGCCGGGACAGCGGTCACGGTGATGGATTTGTCGGGGTCGGTGACGGTGTAGGTCACAGAGCTGTTGCCGGTGTCATTGCCGACGCTCAGAGTGCCGCCGCCGTTCTTGTCCACACGGTAGTGGGCCTCGTACTTTTTGTCCCCGCTGGTGCTCTCGCTCGAAGAGCTCTCCGAGCTGCTGGCGCTCTCGGCCTGACTCTCGCTGGAGCTGACAGCCTCCGAGCTGGGAGCGGCCACGGCGGAGCTGGGGTTGGAGACATACTCCATGGTGCGGGTGGGAATGTTGTTGGTGTCGGGGCGGCGGTCCTCGGTCTGCAGGGCGTGGGTGCGGAGATAGTTCAGCACTGCCTTGAGGCCGGCGCTCTTGAGGTGGATGTCGCCGCTGGTGTAGTAGTCCGCGATGCCGTAGCCGTCGCTGCCCTTGAGGGCCTCGGCGGAGTTGAGGAAGCGGACGCCCAGCTGCTCGCACAGATCCAGAAGGGCCATGTTGAAGTCGTCGATCTTGGCCTGGTCCATGTGGGGGTAGTTGGAGTGGTCAGCCGGGACCGGCGGCACCGTGTTGACGATGATGTCGGTGTAGGGGTAGCTCTGCTGGATGGCCTGGATGAGGGCCGTGTAGTGGGCGATGAAGTCCGGGACTTCCATCCCGGTGTCGTTGGTGCCGAAGGTCATGACCACACGGCGGGGCTTCATCATGGCCACCGCCTGAGGGATGGTGTAATGGTTGGAATCCTTCTTAAAGGTAACGATGCCCTCGTTGAGCGCGACCTGGGTGCCGATGCCCTCTTTGGCGCAGAACTGCTGCAGGGAGATGAGGCCGTTGTTATAGAGGCGGACGGTGTTGGAATCGCCCAGAAAAAGGGTGTCGTTCAGATAGTCCGTGCCGGCGTCGGCGGTCTCCGTCAGCAGAGCGGTGGAGGCGTTGTCGATCTGGTAGTGGCCCGACAGGTCTTCGCCGGGGGCAGCGGGTCCCTCTGCAGGCTCCGAGACGGAGGGGGCAGGCTCCTCGCCGCCCTTTTTGAGAAGGGTGGTGGTGATGCCGAAGGTCAGCAGCACCGCCAGCACGCAGAGGATGCAGACCAGAACGGCCCGATGCTGCATGGGAGTCATGGTTTCATTTTGTTGTTGTTTTTTTCGACTCATAGATTCAGTCCCTCTCGTTTCAGGAATGGGAAAGCTCGTCCACCGGGCGGAGAGCCCAGTCCGTCAGCTCTTTGCAGTCAGCGGCCATGAAGACCGGCGCAAAGGGGGCGACCTCTTCCCTGCCGCCGTAGCCGTAGAGCACAGCGGCGGCGTCCATGCCGCAGTTCACAGCGCCCTGCATATCGTCCCGGCGGTCGCCCACCATCAGCACCCGCTTGCCCTGCATGACGGGCTGGGCGAGGACGTGGCGGATGACGTCGGTCTTGTTGTCGCGGCTCTCATCCATGGACGCACCGCCCACGAAGGAGAAGTAAGGCGCAAGGCCCTGCTCTTCGAGGATGGGTCTCACAACATCGGTGGGCTTGCAGGTGGCCGTGCAGAGGGTCAGGCCCGCAGCCTTGAGACGGCCCAGCATCTCCACCACGCCGGGGTAGACACCGCCCTCGTGGCAGCCCTTGGCGGCGTAGCTCACGCGGTAGCGCTTCGTGGCCTCCTCGATTTTTGCAGGGTCGGAGAAATGCTCGCCGAAGCTCTTGCGGAGGGGCGGGCCGATGTAGCGGCCAAGGTCGCTCCGGGCGACGTCAACGCCCATGGAGCTGAAAACTTCTTCCAGTGTATTGAGAATGCCGGGGGCGGAATCGATGAGCGTACCGTCCACGTCAAACAGGATCGCATCGTAGTGCAGCAAGGTCAGGTTCCCCTTTCTCTTTGGATAAACATTATATAGTATAGCACAGATTTCGATATTCAGCAATTCCAACAAAACACTTTTCCGACTTTTATACATATTTTTAGGCAGCCCCGCCCCGGAAAGCAAAAACCGCCCACCCATTGCGGGCGGGCAGTCGCATTTTGACATCAGCTCTCGGTGGTGGTGCTGTTCCCCGTCGAGGGGTAGTAGAGGTTGTTGGCGATGAATTCCAGCTTCTCTTTCAGAACCAGCTCAAGGTTCGCCACGGCGTGGACCATGTTGGTGGCGGAGTCGTTGACTTCCAGCAGCTTGCACAGGTCCAGCTCCTCCATGCTGAGGGCGGCTTTCATCTTCTGGGTCTCGGCGCAGAGGATGTGGCTCAGGGCCGACTCCTGCAAAGCGATGCTCTCCATCAGGTCGATGACGGCCTGGTCGAAGGAAACTCTCGGCAGCGCGGGGCAGCCGCAGGAAACGCAGGGGGTGCAGTTGGTGGTATCAGCCATAAGAAGGACCTTCCTTTCTATAATAGGAATAGGGCGCAGTCCATCCTATGTGCCTCGCCGCCCGGATGTCACTCCGGCTTTGCGCTCTTCTGTACCTTCTCGATGGTGTCGCGGTAGCCGCCGGAGCCGTACTGGATGCAGCGGTTGATGCGGCTGATGGTGGCGGTGCTGATCTCCACCGCCTTTACGATCTGGTCGTAGGTGCTGCCGCTGAGCAGGAGTTTGGCCGCTTCCAGACGCTGGGCCATATCGGAGATCTCCTTGACCGTGCAGAGGTCTTCGAAGAAGTTGTAGCACTCCTCCCTCGTCTCAAGACTCAGGATCGCGTCGAACAGTGCGTCGGTGGTGGGGTTTCTTCTGGGGTTCTTGTCCGCCATAGCTGCCTCCTTTAGGGCAAAGTGCCGCAGGGTGCGGCAGGGGGTCTTTCTATTACTCTGTTACTTTAGCACTTGAAAGTATAAAAGTCAAGTATTCGGTCTTTCTTTCCGGGAGTTTAGCAGATTTCACCTGTGGAGGCATTCAGTTTTATTCACCTCACATCTGAACAAAAATCGCCTAAATTTTCTTAGTTCCTCCCCCGCAAAAATGGCACAGTCTCCTAACTTGCCCAAACTATATTGACAAATTATGAAATCAGGACTAAAGTATACACAATCATTCGGCAAATGCAATGAACAGGACATGACTTTTCGCATTCCCTGCGCTCAGAGAGCCGCCACTCCGGTGCAAGACGGCAGCACAGTGCGATCAGCCCTCACCTGCGAGCAGCCTGTGCGAACCCGCTTGCGGCAGTAGTGCATGGTCGTTCAGCCTACGTTACAGGGCGGCGTATCGGCGGCAGGAACGCCTGTACGCGCAAGCGGCTGCTCCCGAAAGCAGCAAACGAAGTGGTACCGCGGAGAACGACCGGTGCAGATGCACCGTTTGGCCTTCGTCTTCGAGGAAGATGGGATACATCTTTGTGTCTCTATCTTTCATGAGGACGGAGGCTTTTTTCACCCCTCCGGGCCGTTTCGCCTGCCCTGCTTTTGGGCACAGCCGTCCTGCTTCGGCCATTGCCGGTGTGAAAGAAAGGAAAGAGGTATAAAGAAATGAATACGCTGGTCATCGTTTTGATCGCAGCCGTGTGTCTGTTCGGCGCTTATACGCTGTATGGCCGCTGGCTGGCCAACAAGTGGGGCATTGACCCCACCGCCAAGACCCCCGCAGTCGTCCACGAGGATGGCCGTGACTATGTCCCCACCAACGGCTGGACCGTGTTTGCACACCAGTTCAGCTCCATCGCCGGTGCAGGCCCTGTCACCGGTGCCATCCAGGCTGCTGCTTTCGGCTGGCTGCCTGTCCTGCTGTGGGTGCTGCTGGGCGGCATCTTCTTCGGCGCTGTCACCGACTTCGGTGCTCTGTACGCTTCCGTCAAGAACGACGGCAAGAGCATGGGCATGCTGATCGAGAAGTACATCGGCAAGACCGGCCGCAAGCTGTTCCTGCTGTTCTGCTGGCTGTTCTGCGGCATCGTCATTGCAGCGTTTGCTGACATGGTGGCCGGAACCTTCAACGCCTTCGGCGCCGACGGTGCTCTGGTGGAGGCTGCTCAGACCAACGGCGCTGCCGGTATGGTCTCCATCATGTTCATGGTCTTCGCTGTCGTCTTCGGCCTCATCCAGAAGAAGTTCAACTTCTCCGGCTGGAAAGAGAGCGTCATCAGCATCGTTTTCATCGTGCTGTCCTTCGTCATCGGTGCGAACCTGCCCCTCATTCTGGGCAAGGCTGCATGGAGCTACATCACCTTCGTCTACATCTTCTTTGCCGCAGTTCTGCCCATGTGGCTGCTGAAGCAGCCCCGTGACCACATGACCACCTTCATGTTCGTGGCCATGATCGCCGGCGCTGTGGTCGGCCTGCTGGTCGCTCATCCCACCATGAACCTGCCCGTCTTCACCGGTTTCACCAACGAGAAGCTGGGTACCATGTTCCCCATCCTGTTCGTCACCGTGGCCTGCGGTGCTGTCTCCGGCTTCCACAGCCTCGTCTCTTCCGGCACTTCCTCCAAGACCGTCGAGAACGAGAAGGATATGCTGAAGGTCGGCTATGGCGCCATGATCCTCGAGAGCCTGCTGGCTGTTCTGGCTCTGTGCGTCGCCGGTGCTGCTGCCGCTGCTGACGGCACCCCCGCCGCCGGTACTCCCTTCCAGATCTTCAGCCGCGGCGTCGCCGGTTTCTTTGAGATGTTCGGTGTCCCCGCCTATGCCGCTACCGTCTTTATGACCATGTGCGTTTCCGCACTGGCTCTGACCAGTCTGGATGCCGTGGCCCGTATCGGCCGCATGAGCTTCCAGGAGCTGTTCAGCGTGGACGACATGGAGCACGCTGAGGGCTGGCGCAAGCTGCTCTGCAACGTCTACTTCTCCACCTTCATCACTCTGGTGTTCGGCTTCATCCTGACCAAGATCGGCTACGCCAACATCTGGCCCCTGTTCGGTTCTGCAAACCAGCTGCTGAGCGCTCTGGTCCTGTCTACCCTGTGCGTCTTCCTGAAGGTCACCGGCCGCAGCAACAAGATGCTCTTCCCCCCGCTCATCATCATGCTCTGCGTCACCTTCACCGCTCTGGTGCAGCGCCTCATGGCGATGGTCAAGGCCATCAGCAATGCCGCTGCTGTCACCATCCCTGCCGGTGAGACCACTTGGGGCGCTGTGTTCATCGCCAACGGCCTGCAGCTCATCCTGGCTGTGCTGCTGATCGTTCTGGGCCTGAACATCGTGTTCCACTCCTTCTCCGCCTACAAGAAGGCAGAGCACAACAGCGAGGCCAAGGCCTGATCCATTGACCGCTGTTGACTGAATAAGCGCAAAACGCCGCTGACGGCTTTCGAACCGTCGGCGGCGTTTTTGTTCTGTTCCGGTTACAGCATCTTCACCATGATGATCTCATCCCGGTAGGTGCCGTCCTTCAGCTTAAAGGCCCGGGGCTGGATGCCATAGCGCTCAAAGCCGAACTTTTCATAGAGATGGATGGCACGGCTGTTATCGCTGTACACCCCCAGCTCCAGCTGCTCAAAGCCGTTGGCCCGGGTCTGGTCGATGGCAAGCTGCATCAGGTAGCTGCCCAGACCGCAGCCCCAGTATTTTTGTTCAATCGAGATGCCCATATATGCACGATGGCGATATTTCAGCATACTCCGAACACAGCAGACACCGATACGCCCAACCTGCTCTTTCCCGTCGAATGCACCGACCTCAAAGTCAACGGGACTCTCCTCGCAAGCTGCCAGACTGGCTGCCGTTTCCGGACTATAAACACATTCCTCCGGGTAACGCGCCATAAAGTGTGTCTCACCGGAGGTCATGCACTTGAATTTGATGTGTACCTCAGCATCTGCGGCAGTTACACTGCGGACGAGCAGTGCTTTTCCGCTGGGCAGCTCATATTCTCTGGGTTCGATCTTCATGATTTCTTCTCCCCTCTTTTATATAGCCCTTATAATAGCACATTTGCCGCGCAAACACCAACAAAAAGAGCCGCAGCGCCCTGTTACAGGCACTGCGGCTTTCTTCAACTTCAGCAGTAGAAGCTGGCTTACTTCACCATGCTTGCGACTTCAGCAGCGAAGTCGTCAGAACGCTTCTCCAGGCCCTCGCCCTTGACGAAGTGGGTGAACTTGATGACCTTGATGTCGCCGCCCAGATCCTTTGCGACCTTGGCAGTGTACTGACCGACGGTCATGTCGCCGTCCTTGACGAACTCCTGATCGACCAGGCAGTTCTCCTTGAAGTACTTCTTGATCTTGCCCTCGATCATCTTCTGCTTGACAGCGTCGGGCTTGTTGGCGTTCTTGGGGTCGTTAGCCATCTGAGCGAGGAGGATCTCCTTCTCCTTGGCGACGACCTCAGCGGGGACAGCAGCCTCATCGACGTAGCTGGGGTTGGCAGCTGCGACCTGCATGGCAACATCCTTGCCGTATGCAGCGAACTCGTCCTTAGCCTCGATGCCGTTGGTGGTCTCGAAGTTGACCAGGATGCCGTGGGTGCCGCCGCCGTGGACGTATGCAGAGCAGACGCCCTCGTAACGGACGAAACGGCGAACCTTGATGTTCTCCTTGATGACCAGGATGAGGTTCTTCAGAGCCTCATCGACGGTCTCGCCGCTCTCGGTCTTGCATGCCATCAGAGCCTCGACATCAGCGGGGTTCTGCTTCATGATGACCTTGGTAGCCTCCTTGACGAAGGCGACGAACTTGTCGTTCTTGGCGACGAAGTCGGTCTCGGCGTTGACCTCGATGACGACGCCCACCTTGCACTCGGGGCAGTAATCAGCGTAGACCATGCCCTCGGCAGCCACGCGGCTTGCCTTCTTGGCGGCGGTAGCCAGACCACGCTCACGCAGGATCTCGATCGCCTTCTCGAAGTTGCCGTCAGCCTCGGTCAGAGCCTTCTTGCACTCCATCATGCCGCAGTCGGTCTGCTTGCGCAGTTCCATAACGTCCTTTGCAGTAATAGCCATTTTGGTATTCTCCCTTACACAGTATTTGTTGGTTTGTGAGAATTTCGGGAAATCAGGCGTTTGCTGCGTCCTCAGCGGGAGCGGCCTCCTGGTTGCCCTGCTTGCCTTCCAGCACAGCGTCAGCCATAGCGCCAGCGATCAGCTTGACAGCGCGGATAGCGTCGTCGTTGCCGGGGATGACGTAGTCGATCTC
>OBWC01001573.1_pt1 | contig 10100 bp, 8 predicted proteins | sample 1501341 | NCBI WGS metagenome assembly OBWC01 (sample SAMEA2580033, study PRJEB22360) | human gut metagenome | biome: human gut; feature: human-associated habitat; material: faeces | place: Denmark | collected 2008/2010 | reverse complement strand
CTTTTCCCCACTTTCGGTGACAGCGGACTGCACTGGCTGGTATAACTTTCTTCCTACTACAATATATTTATGGTTAATATCCCTTACATCCAGTAAGGAATTATCCATCTTGTTGCTTAAGCTGTTAGAATGTAGGTAGCAATTGGATATCTTTTTCTTCCTTGGACTTCGCGTCCGTAAAACAGACTGATAACCAGTTCCTCATTCGCAGCGTTCGTTTTATGCAGGTTGAATCACCTTAGGTGCATTCGTGTCACACCACAGTAGATTGAATAGGCAATGAGTAAAACTGGTACTTATCCATTGCAATAATCTTAAGGAGTGACAATTTATGAACGCAGTAGGTATCGATGTTTCTAAAAGTAAAAGTGTGGTTGCTATTATGCGGCCTTTCGGTGAAATTGTTTCCACACCTTTCGAAATCAAACACACAGCCAGCGATATCCATTCACTTATAGAACTCATCAACTCTGTTGAAGGTGAGTCTCGAATCGTAATGGAGCACACAGGACGTTATTATGAAGTCCTCGCTCATCAGCTTTTGGAGGCAAATCTTTTCGTCAGTGCCATTAACCCAAAACTTATCAAAGACTTTGATAATGATTCTCTTCGTAAAGTGAAATCTGACAAAGCGGATGCTGTTAAGATTGCCCGATATGCTCTTGACAAATGGCAAAACCTTAAACAGTATAATGTTATGGATGAATTACGCAATCAGCTCAAAACCATGAATCGCCAGTTCGGCTTTTACATGAAGCATAAGACAGCTATGAAAAATAATCTTATCGGCATCCTTGACCAAACCTATCCTGGTGTTAATACTTACTTTGACAGTCCTGCACGCAGTGACGGCAGCCAGAAATGGGTTGATTTTGCATCTACATACTGGCATGTGGACTGTGTCCGTAAAATGTCCCTGAATGCCTTTATCGACCATTATCAAAACTGGTGCAAACGCAAGAAGTACAACTTCAGTCAGTCAAAAGCTGAAGAAATCTATGGAAAAGCAAAGGAACTTGTTCCTGTACTTCCAAAGGATGCCATTACAAAGCTTATTATCAAGCAGGCTGTAGACCAGCTTAATAGTGCCTCTACAACTGTTGAGTCACTACGCACTCTCATGAATGAAACTGCATCCAAACTCCCGGAGTATCCTGTCGTTATGGCTATGAAAGGTGTTGGAACTTCACTTGGTCCTCAGTTGATGGCTGAGATTGGAAATGTTTCCCGTTTCACTCACAAAAGTGCTATTACTGCATTTGCCGGTGTAGATCCCGGTGTTAATGAATCCGGAACCTATGAACAAAAAAGTGTTCCTACCTCAAAACGAGGTTCCGCTGATCTAAGAAAGACTTTATTTCAGGTAATGGATGTCCTAATTAAAACGCATCCTCAAGATGATCCTGTTTATCAGTTCTTAGATAAGAAACGTGCTCAAGGCAAGCCTTACTATGTCTATATGACTGCAGGTGCCAACAAGTTTCTAAGAATCTACTACGGACGAGTGAAAGAATATCTCGCATCTCTTCCAGAGTCTTAATTATCCACCAAAATTTTCAGACCAGCACTGGCGTGGTGGTCTAATTTTGATACCCAATTTTCAACCTGTATAAATTTTTCAATATTCTTTCAATTTAGCCTTGACTTTTTATTTGCAGGCTACTACTTTTACTGGATAACTCCATGCCCCAAACCTTTTCCCAGACACTTTTCCATCATAATAATCCCTGTTGTACGCATGGATTCCCAGATAATACGTCCCGTTTTTTACATTTGTAAAGGTGATGGTCTTTGCATCCTGATACCTCGCCACCTTCACATAATTCTCAGGTTTGTCAACCCAGCTTTTCTTTGTCAGAACCGCATCGAAACCTTCGCTGTTTGCGCAGTCATAAGCCACTGCCTTAATAGTTGCCCCCTGTACTTTCACATCTTTTATCGTTGCTCCTTCCGGATAAGGCGGTGCAATATGAGGACAATTCTGGGAAATTATATAAGATAATTCTATTCCTCCTGTGATGGAAACCTTAAAAATATCAGTAGCTACCTGTTCTTCTGCTTTCGGAAAAACCTGAATTATCGTATTTTCCCCCGGCATAACAACTCCCGTGTCTTCGTCAATATAGAACCATGCCCTGAAATGTTCCGTATCCTCAAAATCAACTGTGACAGGTTTTTGCCCATTGTTGCATATTGTAATCAACCGTGATGGGCACATCAACATATCCGGCTCTGGTTCTACATCATCCCATGAATCGTACTCTTCCTGAGTAATTGTGAGAAATCTCGTACCACTATTTGGTACACAGTTAACCTCGTAATCCTCCTCTGATTCCCCACGAACGAGAACCCGTATCCTGCACTCTGCCTGAATTCCTTCTTCTGTTTCCATGACAAAAGTTTCTTCATGAATCCCCTGAGAAAGATTTGGCTTTACATAAATATCCACTGCAACAGCTTCTCCGGGCTTAACCTTATTCCCAACTTTCATCGGAAGTCTTCCCTCATATAATAATGGATGCTCTAAATGTTCAAGTCTAAAATCATTCAATTCTGAAATGGATTTGATCTGCCAGCTCTCTGTACCTGTATTTTTTATCTCTAGCCTTTCCCAACCGCCGCCGTTTACTCCAGTCTGTCCCAAATCAAGGATTTCACTAGAAACTGTCGCCTCATATTTCTCATATCTCATTTCACTGTCTGAATCCACAGTATCCTCGAAAATAGCTGAAGCTTCCGATACATCGCCTTCCTGCTCTGTGGTTTCCGAAATAAATGTTTCCTCTCCAGCAGAAAAATCGGCTGCCAATACCGGCTGACCGGTAACGATCACAGCAGAAAGAAACAGCGATAAAAATGTTTTGCCTCTCCTTCTCATAATACTTTGCCTTCTTTCCATCATTATACCTCGTTATCATGTTACGTTTATGTTAACAATTGTATCATATATGTAATATTTTTTCAACAATCTTTTTTTATTTAACATATTTAACTATGCAGAAAAAGCGGCTTGAAAAGCCGCTTTTTTCTACCTTCATCCATACCATTACTGGTACCGACTTGTGGTTCACTACACTTGGCGGTAAATACCCGTGACTGGACTTTCACCAGTAAGATTAGTGCCATGCTCGGCACACTAGAAAAAATGCCGTAACCCTTGTGGTTGCGGCATTTCTTTTCCTGTGATCGGCTCTTCTTTTTGTTTCCTTCGCTCTGTTGCCTACTTGTTACCTACCTGTTTGCCTATCTTGCCATTTTCAAGGCTTCTCACCGTGTCTCAAATTACTTTCTCATTTTTTGATCTAAACTAAGAAAAGTACCGCAGCCCTTGGAACTACGGTACTTTCTAGGTTTGTTGACTCTTTGATTAAAAAGGTTTGATTAGAACTTTCCAGCCTTAGCAGCTTCCTCAATGGAAACAGCTACTGCAACTGTCATACCAACCATCGGGTTGTTACCAGCGCCGATGAGACCCATCATCTCTACGTGAGCCGGTACGGAAGAAGAACCAGCAAACTGTGCATCAGAGTGCATACGTCCTAATGTATCTGTCATACCGTAGGAAGCTGGACCTGCTGCCATGTTGTCCGGGTGAAGTGTACGTCCTGTACCACCACCGGAAGCAACTGAGAAGTATTTCTTACCTGCTTCAAGACGTTCTTTCTTGTATGTACCTGCAACTGGATGCTGGAAACGTGTCGGGTTTGTGGAGTTACCTGTGATAGAAACGTCAACGTCTTCTTTCCACATGATGGCAACACCTTCCGGAACGCTATTAGCGCCGTAGCAGTTAACTTTTGCACGAAGTCCTTCGGAGTATGCTTTTCTGAATACTTCTTTAACTTCGTTCTTGTATGGATCGTATTCTGTCTCTACATATGTAAAGCCGTTGATACGGGAGATGATCTGAGCAGCATCTTTTCCAAGACCGTTCAGGATAACACGTAATGGTTTCTGACGAACTTTGTTAGCTTTCTCAGCGATACCAATAGCACCTTCAGCTGCTGCGAAGGACTCATGTCCAGCCAGGAAGCAGAAGCACTCTGTTTCTTCTTCAAGAAGCATCTTGCCAAGGTTACCATGTCCAAGACCTACTTTACGTGTATCAGCAACGGATCCAGGAATACAGAATGCCTGAAGTCCTTCACCGATAGCTGCTGCTGCATCTGCTGCTTTCTTGCATCCTTTTTTGATTGCGATTGCAGCACCTACTGTGTATGCCCAGCAAGCGTTCTCGAAACAGATTGGCTGAATGCCTTTGATCTGATCGTATACATTAAGACCTGCGTCTTTTGTGATTTTCTCAGCTTCTTCGATAGAAGCAATGCCATAGCTGTTTAAAACAGAATTGATCTTGTCAATTCGTCTCTCATATGATTCAAATAAAGCCATTTCCTGTTACCTCCTAAATTATTCTTTTCTTGGGTCGATAATTTTAACAGCGTCTGCAACACGGCCATACTGACCTTTTGCTTTTTCCCATGCAGTATTCGGGTCATCGCCTTTTTTGATGAAATCAGTCATTTTTCCAAGGCTTACGAACTGATATCCGATGATCTCATCATCTGCATCAAGAGCAATACCTGTTACATAACCTTCTGCCATTTCAAGGTAACGAGGTCCTTTTTTCAGAGTTCCATACATTGTACCAACCTGAGAACGAAGTCCTTTACCAAGGTCTTCAAGTCCAGCACCTACTGGAAGTCCTTCTTCTGAGAATGCAGACTGTGTACGTCCGTAAACGATCTGAAGGAAGAGTTCTCTCATAGCTGTATTAATCGCATCACAAACTAAGTCAGTGTTCAGTGCCTCCATAACTGTAAGTCCCGGAAGAATCTCGGAAGCCATAGCTGCAGAATGAGTCATACCTGAACATCCGATAGTCTCAACCAGTGCTTCCTGGATGATACCCTCTTTAACATTTAATGTAAGCTTGCAGGCACCCTGCTGTGGTGCACACCAGCCAACACCGTGTGTAAGACCGGAAATATCTTTGACTTCTTTTGCCTGTACCCATTTAGCTTCTTCTGGGATTGGAGCGGCGCCATGATGAACGCCCTGTGCAACTGGGCACATTTCTTCTACTTCGCGTGAATAAATCATTGTAAAACTCCTTTCAAGTATAGATTAACTTCATGTTGTTATACTCTCCACTGTACAGAACTGCTGAATGAACTGCACAGGATAAAACTCCGATGTCTGCTGAATGACTTCAGAGGAGTATGCCTAACAACCTAGTGTTATTTTCTCACAAAAGTGCTGATTCGTCCAGTCATAAATTGTAAAATTTTTAACCATCTTTGATTTTTTTGTGGTAAAATAGTTCTAATTTCTATTAATGAAGGGATTTCTATTATGACAACAAAGTTACCTGCTTCCTTTCTCCCTGCAAAATTTCAGGTTCTGAGCGGAAGCGCTTTAAAATTAATTGCTATCACCCTGATGCTGATTGACCATACCGGCTTAATGATCCTGTATAATTATCCTGCCACAACTGCAACCCTTTTCAGTTTCGGCGGCGTGGATTACAGCTGGTATCGGATTTTCCGGGATATCGGCAGGGCCGCTTTTCCAATTTTCTGTTTTCTGTTAGTGGAAGGATTTCTGCATACACATAACCGTAAGAAATATGGCCTGAATCTGTTTCTATTTGCATGTATCTCTGAGATTCCATGGAACTTCATGTTTACCAACACCTGGAGATATGAAAAACAGAATGTATTTTTCACCCTGTTTCTGGGATACCTGGCATTCTGTACCCTGGAATACTTCTGGGATAATCAGAAAATGCAGCTTGTCTGCGTGCTGGCACTGCTGACTGTCTCTGTGTTTCTGAAGGCAGATTACGGATGGCGGGGATTTGTATTCCTGCTGATCATGTACTGGTTCCGCAACGATAAAACCGCCCAGGCAATCATCGGAAGCTGCTGGCTTTACTATGAATGGAAAGCCTGCTTTGCTTTTCTTTCCATTAATATGTACAATGGTGAACGTGGATTTGTAAAAGGAAAATTTCTGAAATATGTTTTTTACTGGTTTTATCCGGTGCACATTACCATTCTGGTAATCCTGAGAAAACTTTTATTTCATATGTAATATCAGTTACAACAGATATCTTCCGTATCTGACAGACAAAAAATATAAAAGGGCAGGCTGTATGACTGAAATAATATCCTTCATACAACCTGCCTCTTCTATCCTTTGAATTATCTTCTAAAAAATACCTTGTCAAACGGATATTCGCAATCCCCTTCGCTACTTGATTCGGTTAAATCATTTCTTTTCTGCAACTTCTGTTTTTGACTTATAAATGTGATTTGCAGGTACGCAGCCTCTTACTGAGGAAAGTGGGTAAATGTTGCAGCAGCGTCCGATCACAGTTCCGGGATTTAATACAGAACCGCAGCCCACTTCTACGTTATCTCCAAGCATTGCGCCGAATTTCTTCAGACCTGTTTCAATCTTCTCGTCACCGTCTTTTACAACTACCAGTTTCTTGTCAGATTTTACATTGGAACAGATGGAACCTGCACCCATATGGGATTTGTAGCCGAGAACTGCATCGCCTACATAATTGTAGTGCGGAACCTGTACCTTGTTGAAAAGTACCGCATTCTTTAATTCCGTAGAATTACCTACTACTGCACCCTCACCTATAATTGCTTTTCCGCGTATAAATGCACAGTGGCGTACTTCTGCTTCTTTACCTATGATGACCGGACCGTTGATGCAGGCTGTAGGTGCTACTTTGGCACTCTTGGCGATCCATACATCTTCTGACGGGTGGTCGTATTCTTCTTCACTTAAGGTCTGTCCCAGTTTCAGAATGAAATCTCCGATCTCCGGTAATACTTCCCATGGATATGTTTTTCCTTCAAATAAATCCTTTGCGATTGTTTCGTTCAGATCCAGAAGGTTTGCAATTGTAAAATCTTTTAACATAATATTTTCCTCTTTTCTCTCGCTATGATGACATGTTTTCTTTTATCTGTCACAAATGCACACTACTTTGAAGCAGACGGCTTTCTGCAGGTACGTGATCGTCCCGTTGCGGACGTTGATCTGCCTGTTGTTTTCGCACTGTTTTTTTCAGATGAATCCTTATAATTCACTGCTGCAGCATCAAAGAACTGTCTCAGATATGGCTGGATATTGCTGTCCTCCACCTGTCTGGTGCGAAGGCGCACAAAATGTTCCAGCTTATCCATATATTCCTGTTCTGTAATACTGCCCTCTGCCACATAATTCAGTCCTTTTTCCCAGCTTGCAGTCAGTTCCGGGTTCAGAAGCTGTCTGATGGAGCAGTTTACCACATCAAAGATCATCTCTCCAAGAAGGGTTGGAGTGATCACCTGGGTTTTCTTATTGAGTGCCAGATATTTGATATTGCACAGTTTCTTAAGAATTTCCGCTCTGGTGGCACTGGTTCCAATTCCGCAGCTTTTAATCTGGGCACGAAGCTCTTCGTCCTCGATCAGCTGACCTGCATTCTCCATTGCAAGAATCATAGAACCGGAATTATAACGCTTTGGCGGCGATGTCTCGCCCTCTTTGATACTCAGGCTGTCCACAGAGAGTATATCACCTTTTTTCAGGTTCTGCAATGCGGCAAGAAGTCTGGTATCACATGCCATATCCTCAGCCGAATCATCAGCTTTGTTCCCGCCGTTTTTTCCTGTATCCGGATCTTCCTCTTCACTTCCCTCATTGCCGGCTGCGCCGGCTCTGTTTCCACCACTCATGGCATCTGCTGCTTTTCGCTTCGCAAAAGAATTTGTGGCAACTTTTAAGTACCCTTCATCCAGCAGTACTTTAAATGAAGAAAAGAAGCTCTCATTCTGAATTTTTGTCACAAGACTGATCTTCTGATATACTGCAGGAGGATAAAAAATACATACAAACCTTCTGACAATGGTCTCATATACACGCTGCGCAGTAAGAGAAACACTTCTCAATGCGTTTAAGCCCTGGCCTGTGGGTACGATTGCATAATGGTCTGTGATCTGCTTATCATTAACATATCTGGTCTTTGCCAGATTTTTGTAATTTCCCTGTTCAATAATGTGCTGTGCGATTTCCGCTGTATGTTCATAATTACGCAGACCGGAAATATTCTTATAAATTTCCTTTGCAGCCGCAGTAGACAACACACGGGCATCTGTTCTGGGATAAGTGACCAGTTTCTTTTCATACAGTTCCTGTACGATTTTTAATGTCTCATCCGGGCTGATCTTGAACAGCTTGGAGCACACATTCTGAAGCTCCGCCAGGTTAAATAAAAGCGGCGGATTCCTGTTCTCTTTTTTCCGCTCGATTTTCTCTACTGTACATTGCAACGGCTGACTTACCAACAGCTCCTGTATCAGTTTTTCAGCATAGGCTTTCTCTTTAAATCCGTTCTCTTTATACAGATAAGGAGTCTGGAAATATCTGCTGCCTTCCACAGCTCTCCACTCTCCCTCAAAGTTTTCTCCCTCAAGGGCAATGCTGCTGAGTACGCGGTAAAACGGAGTTTTCACAAATGCACGGATCTCGCGCTCTCTTCGCACTACCATTCCAAGTACACAGGTCATAACCCGTCCTACAGAAATGGCCTGATATTTCGTATTTAAATAATTTGACACACTGTTTCCATAACGCAGTGTCAGTATACGGGAAAAATTAATTCCCATGAGATAGTCTTCTTTCGCCCGAAGATAGGCTGAAGCAGAAAGATTGTCATATGCCGACAGATCCTTTGCCTCTCTGATTCCTCTCATAATCTCTTCTTCTGTCTGGGAGTCGATCCAGACTCTCTTTTCTTTTTTTCCATGAACACCTGCCATCTGTGCCACCAGACGGTAGATGTATTCTCCCTCCCGTCCGGAGTCGGTACACACGTAAATAGTGTCCACATCCTCACGGTTAAGCAGTCCTTTGACAATCTCAAACTGCTTCTGCACTCCGGGGATCACTTCATATTTAAATTCGCGCGGCAAAAAAGGCAGGGTATCTAAACTCCACCTTTTATATTTGATATCATATTTTTCCGGGTAGCTCATGGTGACCAGGTGTCCCACACACCAGGTCACCACGCTGTCCTGAGATTCCAGGTAGCCATCCCGTCTTTGTCCGTTGATTTTCAAAGCTTTTGCGAATTCCTGTGCCACACTGGGCTTTTCGGCTATGTATAAAGCTTTTGACATATTATTTATCTGCACTCATCTTTCTGAGCGGCCATGCCAGCAACAGGGCACCGCCCACCATATTTCCTAAAGTTACTACTACCATGCTCTTTACCATGGCTCCAAGGGATAATCCAGGTACCAGACAGTATGCGGTAACAAAGATTCCCATGTTTGCGATGCAGTGCTCAAATCCGCTTACAACGAATCCTGAGATACACATAACGATCATCAGGAATCTTCCTGCATCACTCTTTAATTTCATACCACAGAGTACACCAAGACAGACGAAGAAGTTACAGAGTACTGCTCTGAAAAACATCTGTCCGAGCGGAATACTCAATTTGTTTCCGATGAATCCTGCAAAATAATCTGCTGTTCCGGACGCTCCTGCACCTACAAACAACAATGCTAAAATTGCACATCCGACAAAGTTTCCAAGGTAGCTTACGCCCCATACCTTACCTGCCTCTTTCCAGCTCACCTGTTTATCATAGGCTCCGAACGCCATTACCATATTGTTTCCTGTAAAAAGTTCGCCGCCTACGAAGCTGATCAGAAGCACTGCAATGGAGAATACTAATGCCCCCACAAATTTTCCCCATTCAGGCATGGTCTTGGAGAATACGTTTCCAACTACATTACTGTAGATCATAGCCACATCAATAAAAAAGCCCGCCATGATCGCACGTATGAAGTACTTGAAAAAGTTGGTATTCACCAGGTTGCTCTTGGCTTTCGCCGCGTTTGACACTTTCTGTACATCTTCGTAATTCATAACTACACCTCCGCAATGTATTTTATTGAGAACATTATATCACCTGAATATCTGTTTCACAACCGAAATCGTCAAACAATTCAAGAATATTCATCAGATTTGTAGTTACTGTTCACACACCACTATCCCGCGAGGTGTTTTGGCATGAATATGCCAAA
>OBWC01001572.1_pt1 | contig 10101 bp, 10 predicted proteins | sample 1501341 | NCBI WGS metagenome assembly OBWC01 (sample SAMEA2580033, study PRJEB22360) | human gut metagenome | biome: human gut; feature: human-associated habitat; material: faeces | place: Denmark | collected 2008/2010 | reverse complement strand
TTCAGACACTCCATGGTCAGTGGATGTTTGGAAAAAGTCTGGATACATATGCGGCCATGGGGCCCTTAATAGCAGACCGTCAGGAATCGCCACTGCCAAACCATGCAGATATTCAATCTTATGTGAATGGGGAATTAAGACAGAGTTCCAACACAGCCCTTTTAATTAAAGATGTATTTCAACTGATTCATGAATTGTCTTCCGGTATTACACTGGAAACGGGAGATATTATTGCCACGGGGACACCGGCTGGTGTGGGAATGGGGTATATGCCTCCGAGGTTTTTGAAACGTGGAGATAGGGTTGCCTGTGAAATAGAAGGAATCGGCAGCCTGATAAATGAAATTGATGGATGATAATGAGCAAAAGGAGAAAAGATATGTGCAGGATTGTTACGCCGGTAGTAACGGCATTTGATAAGAATGAAAAACCAGATTATGAGGCTAACAAAAAAATTATTGATTTTTTAATAGAAGGCGGCGTAGACGGCATCCTTGTATTGGGATCTTCCGGTGAGTTTACGGGGATGAGCAAGGAGGAAAAATATAATTTTTTCCGTTTTTATGCGGATTACACAGCAGGACGGACGAAACTCTACGCGGGAACGGGAAGTATGAACTTTGGTGAGACAAAGGAGCTTTCCAATGCTGCTATAGAAATGGGATATGCAGGAGCAATGGTAATTGGGCCGTATTATTATGGACTGGATCAGGAAAAGATTTTTTCATATTATGACACATTGGCAAAGGCTGTAAAAGGGGATCTTTTTATTTATAACTTTCCGGCCAGAAGTGGTCATTCTATTGAACCAGCTACAGTGAAAAAACTGCTGGAGAACAATGAAAATATCAGGGGATTGAAGGATTCCGTTTCGGAACCAGGTCACACAAACCGTATCTGTCAGGCGGCAAAAGGATATAAATTTGAAGTATACTCCGGCTTTGATGATCAGTATTTATCAAATCTGTCATCTGGAGGGGTTGGATGTATCGGAGCTTTGTCCAATCTGGCTCCTGAACTTTGGAGCGAACTGGTGCGGGCTACCAGAGAAAGGAATTTTGAAAAAACTGCGGAGCTGTCAAAACTGATCCATGATCTGATGCCTCTTTATGACGTAGATTCCAATTTCGCTTATCTGTTTAAAAGATTAATGAAACACAGAGGACTGGAGATACCGGACCGCGCTATTTTCCCATTTGATCAGATGGAAAAGGAAGCATACAAAAAAGCAGAAGCTCTGTTTGACCAGGTGATGGACGAATATAAGGCTATGTCCGCGGTAACTATGAGATAAAGTAAGACTATTTGTAATGTTGTAAAAAGAGAACATCCCCATAAGAAATATAATTTTTGTATTGATTGGTTTCTATGGGGATGTTCTTTCGCAGCTAATAGACTTGCCGTCAGATCAACCCAGCCGCCCCCGGAAGCCCCAGGCTTACCGCCGGGATATACGTTACCAGAAGAAGTCCTATGAGAATGGCCACATAGTACCACAGCATATAGGGCATGACTTTGGAAAGAGAGCTTCGCCCCACCTTAATTGCTACAAACAGAGTGTTACCCACGGGCGGGGTGATATTTCCGATGCAGAGGTTATATACCAGGATCAGTCCGAACTGAACCGGATTCATTCCAAAGGTTTTCACAACCGGGAGAAACAGAGGGGTAAAGATCAGAATCGCCGGTGTAACATCCATAAAGGTTCCTGCAATCAACAGGATCACATTCATGATCAGCAGAATGATAATGGGGTTGCTTGTAAGGCCAAGCAGGGCGTCGGAAATGGCCTGAGGAATCTGGGTAAAAGCCATAACCCAGCCAAGAATGTTGGAAACTCCGATCAGGAATACTACCATACCGCTCATCTTGGCGCTTTCCACCGTTATTCGCCAGAAGGATTTTAACGTGATATTTTTATAAATGATCCCCAGTACAAGGGCGTATACAACGGCAATCGCAGATCCCTCCGTAGCCGTAAACACACCGCCGATGATGCCGCCGATCACTACGATAATCAGCGAAAGCGCCGGAAGGGCGCGCAGTGTGCAGATTCCTAAGTTTTTCCAGTCATATTTTCCTGGAATACCCTTATATCCCTTCTTTTTTGCAATGATAACAGCTACAATCATACAGGCAACCGCCCAGATGATGCCTGGAATATAGCCTGCCATAAACAGGGCTGCCACAGAGGTGCCGCCCGCTGCCAGTGAGTAGGTAATAAGCGCGTTAGAGGGGGGGATCAGAAGGCCGGAGGGAGCGGAAGCACCGTTGGTAGCCGCACAGAGCGCCTTATCATAGCCCTGCTCTTCCTCGCCTTTTTCTACCATGCTTCCCACCGCTGCGGCTGCTGCGGAGGCAGAACCGGAGATGGCCCCAAAAAGCGCGTTTGCCCCTACGTTTGTAACAAGAAGAGCGCCTGGAAGCTTGCCAAGGATCGCCATAACAAAGTCCACCAGCCGTTTTGCGATGCCTCCCTGATTCATCAGGTTTCCAGCCAGAATGAAAAAGGGGATGGCGGTCAGGCTGAACTTGCTCATACCCACAAAGATACGCTGCGCTCCGGTTACCACAGATACCTCCAGAGGCACGGTCTGTAAAATGGCAATCAGGGCGGAAATGCCGATGGAATAGGAAATAGGTACGCCGACGATCAGAAGGACAGCCAGCACAATGAGAATAATAAGCAGAGATTGGATTGCCATAAGTCTAGTCCTCCTTTTCTTCTGATGCCGTAAGAACACCGTTCTTTGAAATATCCGAAATGTTAAGAACCGTATAGATCATATTTAAAATACCGCACAGAGGCATGACTACATAGAATACGCCTACTGCTGTTCCAAGGGCTGAGGTCATCTGTCCCATGGCCAGGCTGGTGATCTTTACGCCCCCGTAGACCAGGATAATCAGGGAGAAGGCAAAGGCGGTCAGCTCACTGAAAATGGCAAGGAGTTTCTGGATGCCGGGGCTGAAGCGTTCTGCCACAATGGGGATGTTCATATGGCCCCGTTCGCCGGTGATGATGGAAGCTCCCAGGAGACTGGCCCATGCAAAGAGATAGGCTACCAGCTCCTCCGACCAGGGGGACGGGTTCTGAAGGACATAGCGGGTGAACACCTGCCAGCAGGTAAGGGCAACCATGGCAATCAGGCTGACGCCTGCCAGCACGTTTAAAAGGGCTGTAAGTACATTTCTCAGCTGCTTCATAGACTGATACCTCCTTAGGATTCCGCTGACGGATACTGCTGATTGTAAGCCTGGATCGCGTCATAGATGGGCTGAAAATCAGGATGCTGCCGGAGCATGGCCTCATGCATGGGGGATACCGCGTCCTTAAACGGCTTTGTATCCGGGTAGAGGAAATTCACCTTCTGAACCTCCAGAGCCCGTTTTTTGGCGGCGTCTACGGCAATGGTCCATTGTTCGCGCTGAACCTTATTTATAAGGTCAAAGCCCTCGTCAAAGACGGCTCTCTCCTCAGGACTCAGGCTGTCCAGAAAAGCAATATTTCCGATGAGGATATCCGGTATCATCTGATGCATATCGTAGGAATAATATTTGCACACATCTCCATGTCCGTTGTCCGTCAGGGCCAGTTCGTTATTTTCCGCGCCGTCAATGATCCTGGATTGAAGGGCCGTATATACGTCGCCGAACCCCATAGGAGTCGCCGAACCGCCTAAAAGGCTCATCATCTGTACATTGGTGGGGGACTGCTGCACACGGATCTTAAGGCCCTTCAGATCGGACGGAGCGCTGACCGGCCTGTCCACGGTGTAGAAATTTCGTGTGCCCGCGTCCAGCCAGGTGACAGCCTCAAAGCCGGCCTGTGCGGTAGATTTAAAAATAGGGCCGGTGATGGCCTCATCGTCCATGGAAGCGTGGTATGCTTCGCCGGAGGCAAAAAGGTAGGGAAGATTAAATAGAGTATAATTTTGACTGAAGGTTTCCAGAAGAGAGTTAGACGCCACGCAGAAATTGATAGCGCCAGTCTGGGTCAGCTGTACCATTTCATTCTGAGAACCTAAAAGTTCACTGGGAAACACTTCCACATCATACTTGTCTCCTAGCCTGCTCTCGATAAATTCCTCAAAAGCCGCCAGAGCGATGTGGGTCGGGTGGTTGGTTGACTGATTGTGTCCGATCCGGATGATCATCTTTTCGCCGCTTTCTGAGGCGCTGCCGCAGCCTGCAAGGATACCGGCTGGAAGGGCAGCTGCCAGAGCCAGCGCTGCCGCGCGAAATCTCTTCCTCATAAAAATCTTCCTTTCTGTTGTGTATTTGGGAATCTTCTCCCTGACCTCATTATATCAATTATAGACAAAAGTTTCCAGAAACATACAGGTAAAAACAGGGTAAATATAACAATAATGTGTGGATTTGTAAAATTTCCTAACACTTAGGAAAAAACCAATTCCACACCGCTCTCAAAAGATGGTACAATAAATCAAAAATCATCAATGCAGCAGGTAGCGCCGTTCAAATATGGAAGGCGCAGACCAAAGGGAAAGAAAGGATGTTTGCCTATGCTTACAAAACGCCAGAACCACATCATCGACATCTTAAACAGTGAACGCCGCCCGGTGACGGGAAAGGAGCTGGGAAAGCTTTTAGGAGTGTCGGACCGGACCATTCGTACGGATGTGGAAGGGATCAACAGCGAATACGGCTGCAGGCTGATCCTGGCCAACCGCAGGAGCGGCTACCATGTGGACTATGAGCTGATGAAGAAGCATAACATCCGGCGCAAGGCGGCTATCCCCCAAACAGCCCTCCAGCGCAGGGCATACCTGATCAAGGAACTTTTGTTTCATAAGCGGGAGATCAACCTTCTGGAGCTTCAGGAGCGGATTTTTGTCAGTGAATATTCCATTGACAATGATATAAAGAAGCTTCGGGAGCTGATTGCCAAGTATCCCGGCCTTAAGCTGGAGCGTTCTAAGAATCATCTGCGCCTTTCAGGCGATGAGGGGGATAAACGCCGCCTGTACAAGGAACTGCTGATGGAAGAGCTGAAGGACAATTTCGCGAATCTAAGTGCTATCGCCGGTATATGGAAGGACTTCGACCTTCTGGAGCTGGGAGAGGAATTTATGCGCATCTGCAAAAAGCACAGCTACCGGATCTCCGAGCTGGAGTATCCCTTTATCATGCTCCATGCCGGCGTATCCATGGAGAGGATGCTGAATCAGGACTATATCAACACCGCCTCAGAGGAAGAGGAGGTGGAGGCGGGGGAGCGGGAATATGCCATTGCGGACGAACTTTTTTCCCACATTTCCTGCATTTGCCATGTAAAGAGGACAGAGGAGGAGGTGCGCCGCTTTGCCGGCTTCTTAAAGGGCTGCGGCACACGGGAAAATGAAACCGGCTCCCAGGAAGCGCAGGATCAGGCGCTGATGGAACAGATCTACGAGGTGCTTCAGAGCGAATTTGACCTGGATCTGTCCCAGGATGAGGAATTTCGCCAGGGCTTTCTCTCTCATATCCGCCGCTTATCCAGAAGGCAGGAAAGCTCAGAGGAGATCGAGGATTGGTATCTGCAGGAACTGAGGGGAAAATACCCTCTGTTTTTTGAAATGGCCATCCGGGTGTCTGAACGGGTTCGGGAGGTCTGCGGCCTGGAACTGGAGGAGGCGCAGCTTTCCTTCCTGGCTCTTTATCTGGGGTCCGCCTGCCAGCGCCTTAACATGACGGTCAAATACCAGGTGGCTGTGATTATTCCCAACAGTCATCTGATCTCAAAGTCCTGTGTAGATAAGCTGCTTTTGCGCTTTGGGGAACGGATTACAGTAGCCGGGGTATTCAGCTTCTTTGAGGAGCGACAGATCCGCGCCCTGGCCCCGGATGTGATTCTGTCCACTATGCCGTTAAAGCATCAGTTAGACATCCCAACCCTTCAGATTTCTCTGTTTCTGAACAGTGAGGATGAAAGCCGCGTATTCCAGCTGCTCAACCGGCTGGACAAGATCAAATATCATCGGAATTTTGTTGCCATGATGGAGCGTCTGATGCGAAAAGAACTTTTTCACATCAGTGATTCTCTAAAGACAAGAGAGGAGATCATTGATTATCTCTGCCGGGATCTGTATGAAAAGGGCTTAAGCGAGGAAAACTTCCGGGAGAATGTTCTGCGCAGAGAAGCCACTTCATCTACCTCCTTTGTCCATGGGTTTGCGGTGCCCCATGCCACGGAGGTTTCAGAAGGCCAGTCCTGTATTTCCATCCTCCTTTTAAGGGAGCCGGTAAAATGGGGGAACTTCAATGTGAGGCTGGTGGTGCTTCTGGCTGTCCGGGAGACGGACAATCAGCTTTTAAGAGTGTTCTTTGACTGGCTGTGCAACCTGGTAACGGACAGCGGCACCTTTGAAAAACTGGTACAGGCAAAGAATTATGAGGAATTTAAAAAGCTTTGCGCCATACAGCAGATTTAGGGCGTGAAAAAGACGGCTTCGGGCCTGCGGCCTGGCAGTCAGCCATAAAACAGGAAAGGAAAATGGTGAAAATGAATACACAAAAGAGTCAGAATCTCACAAATCAAAGGCCGGCTTCATTGGGCCGCCGGTTCGGAGCCTATCTCATAGACTGGTATCTGGGAGGGCTTGCAACGGCGCTTCCGATTTCAATGGTTTCCATGAAGCTGTTCCAGACGGTACAGAATCAGAATATTTTGTCCTTTCCTGCTTCCTACGGGATTGCAGCGGGGACGGCAGGTCTGGCAGCGGCCCTTTTCTACTATGTTTTTATTCCTGCATTTATATGGAAAGGGCAGACACCGGGAAAACGGCTGGTGAAGATCAGGATCGTTTCTGCGGATGGGAATGAGGTGACTCTGCCAAAGCTTATGATCCGCCAGATTCTGGGAATCATGGTTGTAGAAGGCGGGCTTGTGACAGCCAGCGCCCTGTGGCATCAGCTGGCAACCATACTGACCGGAATCGATTTTGTAAAGCCCTTGATGTACATTGGGATGGGGATCAGTATTCTCTCATCCATTATCACACTTTTAGGGGATCACCGGGCCATCCACGACCGGATAGGAAGGACTCAGGTGGTATCAGATAAGTGATTTCCTAATGGTTAGGAAGGACCATATACAAAATACCGGAAAACCGCATGATATAATCTGAAATATAGAAAGTATTAACAAACAACAAGCAAAGGTGGTAGAAAAATGGAAGGATTAGAACAGATCTGTTTTCGCATTATTTCCGCAGTGGGAATGGCGAAATCCAGCTATGTAGAAGCCATGCGTGCAGCAGCCGGAGGCGACTATGAACTCAGCGGGCAGAAGATGAAGGAGGGCGATGAGTTTTATGCTCAGGGCCACGATGTCCATATGGATCTTCTTTCCAAAGAAGCCGGCGGCGAGAAGATCGAGGTAGGAATCATTCTCATGCACTCTGAGGATCAGATGATGGCGGCCGAGACAGTACGTCTTATGGCAGAGGAAAATATCAAGATGAGCAAACGGATCCATGAACTGGAAAACAAATAGATATCCTGGATCTGAAATATAAGGAGGGTCACACCATGAAAAAGATTTATCTGTTCGGCAGCGCAGGAATGTCCACCAGTATGCTGGCAAGCAAAATGCAGTCCGTAGCCGACCAGCATAATATTCCTGTAAAGGTTGCAGCATTTCCCCACAATAAGATCGGCGACATTATCGCCAGCGACCGCCCCGACTGTATTCTCCTGGGCCCCCAGGTGAAATATATGTACGAGGAGACCGTTTCCAAGTATGGCCACGAGAATATCCCCATCGAGGTGATTGACGCAGGCGCCTATGGAATGATGGACGGAGAAAAAGTGTTAAAGACAGCAATTAAGCTGATCAAAGCCAACAAATAAGGGGGAAAACAAACCATGTTAAACAAACTGGAAAAATGGCTGATGCCTTTAGCTGAGGCCATTGGCAGAAATAAATATCTGATGTCCGTCCGTGACGGTTTTCTGATTTCAACACCGCTTCTGATTGCAGGATCTATTTTCCTGGTAATCGCGAATTTCCCCATTCCTGCGTGGATGGACTGGTTAAGCAGTGTGATAGTCAACAAAGAGACAGGGGAGACGCTGGCCGCCTTCCTGGCAAAGCCTTCTGACGCAACCTTTACCATCATGGCGATCTTCGCTGTTATGGGAATTGGGTATTCATTTGCGAAAAACATGAATACGAATCCGCTGTTCGGAGCCGCGGTGGCCCTTATGTCCTGGTTTCTTCTGATGCCTTACGTTGTTTCCGGCAGCGTAGAAGTGGGAGGGACTGCTCAGGCTGTTTCTCTTACAGGCCTTTCACTTGGATGGCTGGGAGCAAAAGGTATTTTCGTAGGCATCATATGTGCCTTCACCTCGGTACACATTTATGCCTGGGTAGAGCGTAAGGGCTGGGTAATCAAGATGCCGGCGGGTGTTCCTCCTACGGTTGTGGAGTCCTTCTCCGCTTTGATTCCTGCCACTGTAGTAATGACAGTGTTCTTTATTGTGAATCTGATTTTCGGAGCCATGGGAAGCAACGCGTTCCAGATTATTTTTGAGTTCCTTCAGACTCCTCTGTTAAACCTGGGCGATACTCTGGGAGCAATGGTAATCGCATACATTTTCCTGCACTTCTTCTGGTTCTTCGGCGTAAACGGCGGTTCCGTAGTAGGTGCGGTATTTAACCCCATTCTCCAGACACTGTCTCTGGAAAACATGGAATTTTTCAGAACCGGCGCAGGCCAGGGCCATATCATCTGCCAGCAGTTCCAGGATCTGTTCGCTACCTTCGGCGGTGCAGGCTCCACACTGTCTTTAGCGATTGCCATGATCTTATTCTGTAAGTCAAAGCGTATTACAGAGCTTGGAAAGCTCTCCCTGATCCCCGGCATCTTCAACATTAACGAACCGATCATCTTCGGCCTTCCCATCGTGCTGAACCCGACCATGCTCATTCCGTTTATGCTGGTGCCTACACTGAACATTATTATTTCTTACTTTGCAATGTCTCTGGGCTTTGTGCCGATCTGCTCCGGCGTCAATATCCCATGGACCTGTCCTCTGGGCATTTCCGGTTTCTTTGCCACCAACTGGGTGGGCGGCGTGCTGCAGATCCTGCTTCTGATCATGGGTATTATTATCTATATGCCTTTTATTAAGATCATGGATAAGCAGTATCTGAATGATGAGGCAGAGGCTGCAAAAAAGGAAGAAGAAGACGATATTTCTCTCGATGACCTTTCCTTTGACGATCTGTAAGGAGGAGATATACTATGAAGATCATCATGATCTACGATCAGATTCAGTCCGGCGCAGGCATTAAGGATGACCATATGCTGCCTTTGGGCGCTACCAAGGACACCGTAGGCCCTGCTGTGATGATGGAACCTTATTTAAAGAAAACAGACGGGCGGATCATCGCCAGCCTGTACTGCGGGGATGGTTTCTTTGAGGCGGATCCCGACGAGGTGAGCCGCAAGCTCTGCGCCATGGTAAACAAGTTAAAGCCCGACGTAGTGATGTGTGGTCCGGCCTTAAATTACCTGGGCTACGGGAAAATGGCTGCCCGCGTAGCGGATGATGTGATAAAAACAACAGGCATCCCGGCCCTGGCCGCCATGTCTAAGGAAAATGAAGAGACCATTGCCGCCTACAAGGATAAGATTCATATTGTGGTAACGCCGAAAAAAGGCGGAACCGGTTTAAATGAGGCCTTGGAGGGAATGTGTGTCCTGGCAAAGGCCATGGTAGAAAAAAGCGGTGAAGCAGAAGCGGCAGCCCGGTATTGTTTCTAACCGGCACAGCGCCGGCGTGCGTAAGAAACAGCGCCCTGCCTGTCAATGTATGCAGGGCGGATAACAGAGGGGTGCGGCGCAAAAGCCGCGCCCCTTCATACAATCTGTGTCCTGCCAGGGGAGCCGATGGCTCCTTTGGGAAAAAGGTGAAAGAAAGGAGAACTGCCAGATGTGGGGTATTATTGCAACCTGGAGAATGGCGTTAGAGGGAATTGAGAAAGCGGAAGGAATGTTAAAGGAGGGCGGCGATGCCGGAGACGCCATTGAGGCAGCGGTTCGTGAAGTAGAGGATTTCCCATTTTACAAATCCGTCGGTTACGGCGGCCTT
>OBWC01001563.1_pt1 | contig 10169 bp, 9 predicted proteins | sample 1501341 | NCBI WGS metagenome assembly OBWC01 (sample SAMEA2580033, study PRJEB22360) | human gut metagenome | biome: human gut; feature: human-associated habitat; material: faeces | place: Denmark | collected 2008/2010 | reverse complement strand
AGGATCCACCTTTTTTTTGGATTTTATGACCCCCCTCACCCGGGCTGCCATTAAAAATCGGGTAGAGTTTCTGGACACCCGTCTGTACAATCCGAAGATCGTCGATCTGATCCAGTATATCAACCAGCATCTGACGCAAACTCTGAACGTAGATTTTCTCTCTTCCCGGGTTTATCTGAGCAAATATTATATGATGCGCCTTTTCAAAGCGGAAACCGGATATACCATCAGAAATTATATCACCTACCGCAGGCTTTTGCTTGCCCGCACTTTGATCCTGGATGGAATGCCAATCACGCAGGCCTGCCTTGCAAGCGGCTTTCAGGATTACTCCACATTTTCGCGCGCCTACAAAGCAGAATTTCACGAGCCACCCAGAACGCTTTTCCATCACTCTGACTGAGATGTCTCAAACAGAATTTCCATCCGTGTTCCTTTTCCGGTATCACTCTCCACACTTACCTTTGCATTGTGAAGCAGCGCTCCATGCTTCACGATGGAGAGTCCCAGTCCTGTGCCGCCCCGCTCTTTAGAATGACTTTTATCCACTCTATAGAACCGCTCAAAGATCCGCTCCTGATGCTCTTTCGGTATCCCGATCCCGGTATCATTCACCTGGACTTTTGGGCCATTCAGTGTGTTGCCTGCCCAGACAGAGACACTTCCGCCCTCTACATTATATTTGATCGCATTCTCACAAATATTGTAGATCATCTCATCCAGGATCTGCCGGATTCCCACATAGGTTACCGGCTCTCCTGAAAGAGAAACATGAACATGCTTCATACTTGCCTGCATGGACAGTCTGCTGATAATCTCTCTGCTCAGTTCGTAAAGATCTACTTCTTCTTTTTCAATCTCTACGGAGCCTTCATCCAGTTTGGATAATTTTATGATATCTTCGATCAATGTGATCAGGCGTTTTGCTTCTTTGTAAATCCGCTCTGAAAAATTGGGAATATCCTCCGGACGGACCAGTCCGTTTTTCATGATCTCCGCATAGCCGGAAATCGAAGTCAGCGGCGTTTTCAATTCGTGAGAGACATTTGCGGAAAACTCTTTTCTCATATCTTCCACTGCCGCTTTTTCTTTGTTCCGTCTGTCCATCGCAGTCAACAGCGGCCTTAATTCTTCATAGACCACATTTTCCAGCGGATGCTCAATATCCAGTTCATTGATCGGACGAATCAGCCGTTCTGTCTGCCAGCGCCCGAGAATCCATGCAAATATCATCATCACAACTGCCAGTACCCCGATCACCGGAAGTGTATCTCTTGCCATAGCTCCCAGATTGTCCATCGTCTTTGCCACGCGAAGTACAGAGCCATCCTGCAGAAGGATCGCATAATAATACATCTCTTTTCCTACGGTTCCGGATACGCGGACATCCTCACCGGTTCCATTTGCAAGCGCCTCTTTTACCTCCGGACGTTTGCTGTGATTTTCCAGTGTTTCTGCATCATTTCCTGAGTCATAAAGCACTTTTCCCTCTGTACTGATTCTCGTGACCCGGGTTCTTATATCCACTCCGTCCATTTCTTTCAGATACGCTGGTCCCGAAATATCGACAGCAGTCCGGATATACCTGGCTTCCTGATTCACTTCTTCTTTTAGCAGCATCAGGTTCTTCTGATACATAACCAGTGTCAAAAGTCCATAAAAAATCAGGATCGTCACAAACAGAACAAGAAGCATACTTCTCTGGATCTTAGCCTTCATTGCCTCCTCCTATTCTGTAGCCGACTCCCCGTACAGTCTTGATAATATCGCCTTTTTCTCCCAGCTTCTGTCTGAGTGTCCGCACATGCACATCTACCGTTCTTGTCTCTCCATCAAAATCATATCCCCAGATATCCTCTAAAAGCTGATCTCTTGTCAGTACGATATTCTGGTTTCTCATCAGTCTCTCCAGGAGCTCAAATTCTTTGAGTGTCAGTGTCACAATATCTCCTGCCACTTTCACTTCATGCTTTTTCACATCTACACTGACTCCGTTGACTGACAGCATATCCTGCTCCTGCACTCTGCCGGATCTTCGAAGAACTGCTTTGATCCTGGATACCAGCTCCATCATTCCGAAAGGCTTGGTCACATAATCATCCGCTCCCGAATCCAGACCGATCACCTTGTCATACTCTGCACCCTTTGCAGTCACCATGATTACCGGAATGTCCTTCGTCTTTGCGGAATTCTTCAGCTTTTTCAAAAGCTCCAGACCATCCTCACCCGGAAGCATGATATCAAGCAAAATAAGCTCTGGCGTATCAAACGCCAAAGCTTCCATAAATGCCGTGCCTTCTGCAAATCCCTTTGCCTTAAGACCGGTCGTCTCCAGAGTGTAAATGACCAGTTCGCGGATATTGTCATCATCTTCCACGCAATAAATCATATCTTTTCTCCTTTTTACACTTATACATTCACTCCGTTTCGGTGTACTCCTGTAATGGAAAATTCCACCCACTCTGCAATATTGGTCGCATGATCTCCGATACGCTCCAGATATTTTGTCACCATGATCAGATCCACGATCCGGCTGCCCCGCTGCCCTTTATTGATCGCGATATAATTTACCATCTCTTCCCGGATATCGTCAAAGAGGCGATCCACTTTATCATCTTCCAGCATGACCTGGCGCGCAAGCTCCAGATCTTTCTGTACATACGATGTGACGCTGTCGCGCACCATCTTACTTACAACAGATGCCATTCTTCCGATATCCTTGATATCTACGCTTTCCTCTGTATTGGCTGAAATTACGATTTCTGCAATATCTGCCGTCTGATCTCCGATTCGCTCCATATCTGTGATCATCTTCAATGCCGCTGAGATTCTTCTCAGATCCTTTGCCACCGGCTGCTGCTGTAAGAGCAGTTTCAGACAAAGCTTTTCAATATCTTTTTCCATCTCATCAATCTCAGCATCTGCATTGATCACTGCCTTTGCCTGCTCAATACTTCCATCGCTCAACGCCTTTGTCGCATTCGCGATCGCACTCTCACACAACTCACCCATATGAATAAGCTGCTCCTCCAGTATCTGTAGCTGTCTGTCAAATTTGTTGCGCATAAATTAACCAAACCTCCCTGTAATATAATCTTCCGTTCTCTTATCAGACGGAATGGAAAACAATGTTTCTGTGTTGTTGTACTCAATCACTTCTCCAAGAAGGAAAAAGGCTGTGTTATCCGACACACGTACCGCCTGCTGCATGTTATGTGTTACCATAACAATAGTATAATCTTTTTTCAGTTCCATCGCAAGGTCTTCTATCTTCGATGTAGAGATCGGATCCAGAGCGGATGTCGGCTCATCCATCAAAAGTACTTCCGGTTCTACTGCAAGCGCTCTGGCAATACAGAGTCTCTGCTGCTGTCCTCCGGACATTCCCAACGCACTTTTTTTCAGACGGTCTTTACACTCATCCCAGATTGCCGCATTTCGCAGTGACTTTTCTACAATATCATCCAGTTTTGCTTTGGAACGGATTCCGTGTGTTCTCGGTCCATAGGCGATATTATCATAAATGCTCATTGGAAACGGATTTGGTTTCTGAAATACCATTCCCACCCGCTTACGCAACAGGTTCACATCCATTCCTTTGAAGATATTCTGTCCGTCCAGAAGGATCTCACCATCGATGCGGCACCCTTCCACCAGATCATTCATGCGGTTGATGGACTTTAATAACGTGGACTTTCCGCATCCACTCGGTCCGATAAACGCTGTAATTTTATTTGCCTCTATTTCCAGATTGATATTTTTGAGTGCTTTAAAATCTCCATAATATAAATCCAGGTTTTTCACACTGATCTTCCCCATTGTTTATTCCTTTCTCTCTATGCTTTTGTCAGTTTTTTCGCGATTACGCTCGAAATCGTATTGATTCCGACTACAAGTATCAGAAGAATGACTGCTGTTGCATATGCCTGATCCATGTACAGTCCTTCACTGGACAGATTATACATATGAACTGCCAGAGTTCTTCCAGAACCAAAAACATTTGACGGTACCTGTGCAACAGTACCTGCTGTATAGATCAGCGCCGCTGTCTCTCCCACAATTCTTCCGACCGCCAGGATGATTCCCGCTAAAATTCCAGGAATTGCCGACGGGAGTACAATCTTAAATACGGTACGCAGCTTTCCTGCTCCCAGTCCAAAGCTTCCCTCCCTGAAGGAATCCGGAACTGCTTTTAACGCTTCTTCTGTTGTTCTCATGATCAGCGGAAGGATCATGATCGCCAGTGTAAACGCACCGGCCAGCAGGGAAAATCCCCATCCTAATGTATTGACAAAAAACAGCATTCCGAACAATCCATATACGATGGAAGGGATTCCCGAAAGTGTCTCTGTTGTCAGACGGATCACTTCCACAAATTTATTCCCTTTCCCTGCATATTCTACAAGGAAGATCGCAGAGAAGATTCCAAACGGAACCGCGATCAACAAAGAAAGCAACGTCATGATAATCGTATTGATCAAAGCCGGCATCAAAGAGGCATTCTCAGATGTATATTCTAACGCGAACAAAGACGGTTTGATATGCGGCACTCCGTTGATCAGAATATAAGCGATCAAAAACAGCAGAACCGCAAACGTGATAATTGCTCCCAGCATCACCAGAAGCATTACAATAAATGAACCCGGATGTTTTAAATAGCTTTTCAGCTTTTCTCCGATTCCAGTCTGATTACTCATGTTCTGTCCTCCTTTTCAGCATTGCCACACTGAAGTTGATGATCAGGATGAACACAAATAATACTACACCTGTCGCGATCAGCGCTTCCCTGTGCAGACCTGTCGCATATCCCATCTCCAGTACGATATTTCCTGTCAGCGTACGCATTCCCTGCAGGATATTTTGTGCAATCCTCGGCTGATTTCCCACGATCATGATAACTGCCATGGTCTCTCCGATCGCACGTCCGATTCCCAGCACGATTCCTGCCAGTACTCCGGATTTTGCAGCCGGGATCACAACTGTAAAAATACTTCTCTCATGGGTTGCTCCCAGAGCCAGAGCTCCTTCATAATAATGGGTCGGCACAGCGCGGATCGCACTCTCTGTGGTTCCGATGATTGTTGGCAAGATCATCATTCCCAGAATGATCGACGTAGTGAGAAGTCCTTTTCCGTCTCCTGCTTTTTCCACGATCCCCATCTGTTTTAATGTTCTTCCGAACTCCCGTACCATTGGCACCAGTACGACCAGACCGAAGAATCCATACACAACGGAAGGAATTCCTGCCAACAGCTCTGTTGCTGCTTTCAGCGGTCTGTATATTTTTTTCGGGCAGTACATTGCCATAAATACAGATGTCAGAATTCCGATCGGCACTCCGAACACGATCGCACCTGCTGTTACATATAAGCTTCCGATGATCATCGGGAAGATTCCAAACAGATTATTGTTCGGTCTCCACAGTTCTCCGGTAATAAATTTTACGAACCCGATTTCTCTGATTGCAGGGACTCCATTTGCAAACAAAAAGATACAAATGAGAGCTACCGCCAGTACAGAAGTACAGGCGGCTATCAAGAATACTCCCTGCATGAATTTTTCAGTCCATGCTTTTGATTTCATTCTTCTTTCCTCTTATCAATTATTCAGTTACTTCATCCCAAGTATAAGTTTCTCCTGTGTAGATGGATTTTACCTGATCAGAACTTAACTCTTCTGTAGGGTTGTCATTGTTTACGATCACTGCGATTCCGTCGGTTGCGATCACCGTTGCCTGTAATCCCTGTCCCACTTCTTCCTCTTTCAGTTCACGGGATGCCATACCAATATCATAGCTTCCTTCCAGAGTCGATGTCATACCTGTTGTAGAATCAGATGTCTGCAGCTCGATCTTTGCATTCGGATTTACACTTTTGTATGCCTCGATCAGTTTTTCCATAACCGGTGATACAGAAGAAGATCCTCCTACTACTGCGCTTCCTGACGGTTTTGTTCCATCATATGCTTTTGTATCGGCAACCGGAATATAACCGTTGTCTGCTACGATTTTCTGACCTTCTGTACTCATGATATAGGTGATGAAATCATTTGCAACTTCATTGTCAGCGCCTTCTTTTACTGCAATATTAAACGGTCTTGATACTTTGTAAGAACCATTTTCGATATTCTCTTCTGTTGCTTCTGCTCCATCAATCTTAAGTGCTTTTACACTCTCATCCAGAGATCCCAGAGATACATATCCGATGGCATACTCATCCCCTGCTACTGTTGTAAGCATAACAGATGTATTATTTGTAACCTGTGCATCCACAGTTGTCATATCTACTTTTTCTCCGTCAACTTCCTGCTGAATACCAAACAGCTCTACGAAAGCTCCTCTTGTTCCAGATCCATCTTCTCTGGATACAATCGTGATATCATTGGAAGAATCCCAGTCACTGGACGCACTTCCTGTCTTTGTTCCTTTATCAGCAGATGCATCATCTCCAGAACCACATCCTGCTGCCAGTGCTGCTACCATACCTACTGTTGCCAAAACTGCGATAAACTTTTTCATTTTCATTTTACTTAATCTCCTTTTTTTCAAAAGTGTTTTTTCTTTTCTCCACAGTTAGCAATGATACAGAAGAATTGTAAAATATATCATCATCTGAATGTTAAATCTATGTAAAATCATCTTTCTTTTCCTTGTTAAGTTTTTGTAAAATATGAAAAAAACAGCGCAAAAACGGGGCATTTGCCGCTTTTTTGCAAATGCCCCGCTCTCTTTGTTTTGTAAAATCCCCTATTCTGCCGTCAAAATCTCTTCTGCGATATTTCTCGCATGATCCGAGATTCTCTCAAGACATACCAATGCATCCAGGAATACGATTCCGGATTCCGTGCTGCACTCATTTCTTGCCAGACGCTTCATATGTGCCGTACGCAGCGCGATCTCCAGCTCATCTGCCTGACTCTCTTTTTCAATGACCTTCATCGCCTTTTCTTTACTACGCTCTTCCAGTGCCTCGATCGCATACCGGAAGCAGTCGATACAGACGTCTTCCATCTGCTGGATCTCTTCTCTTGCGATCTCGGAGAAGGATGCTTTCTGATCTTTGAGATTCTCTGCAAATTCAGAAATATTTTCACAGTAATCGCTGACACGCTCGATATCCGATACGATCTGCAGGATACTCGCCACCTCCTGATGCTCCTTCTCATTGATGGAAAGTGTATTCAGTTTAATCGCATACTCTGTGATTCCTTTGCACAATCCGTCTGCGATTGTCTCTTCCTCCCGGATCTTTTCTATCTCCTCACGCTTCTTGGTGATCAGCACATCTCTTGTACGATTCATGGTTCCCCGCACAACATGTCCCATTCTTACCATCTCGCTGACTGTAGACTGGAGCGCAATACTTGGTGTCTCCAGCATTCTGTCGTCCAGAAGTACCTGTCCTTCATCCACATCGTCAGAATCTTCTCTCTCCAGTTTCTTCGCCAGCTTAATGATCCAGTCAGATACCGGGAAGAGCAGGATCGTAGTTCCGATATTAAAAATTGTGTGAACTGTACTGATCTCTGTCTGTGTGATCAGGGCTTCTCCAAATCCCGGATTGATCACTTTAAAGAATACGATCGCAACAACGCTGAAGATGATCGTACCGATGATGTTGAACAACAGATGCATCACAGCTGCTGTCTTTGCTGTCTTCTTTGCCCCGATACTGGACATGATGGCAGTCACACAGGTACCGATATTCTGTCCCATGATAATGTAAACAGCCGCATTAAACGGAACCAGTCCTGCTGCCGCAAGACTCTGTAAGATCCCCACTGATGCAGATGAACTCTGAATCACAGCTGTAACAAGCGCACCGGCCACGATTCCAAGGAACGGACTGTGTCCAAGTGTTACAAACAGATTGCAGAATGCCTCTGACTGCTGCAGCGGCTCGACTGCATCTGACATCGTCGTAATACCGATGAATAAGATACCAAATCCCACAATGATACTGGAAATATCCTTTGTAGAACGTCTTTTTCCTGTCAGCATCACAATCACACCGATCATAACTGCCACCGGTGCAATATTCGCCGGGCTGAGCGCTTTTGCCCACTCGACACTGGATACCAGCCATCCGGTCACCGTAGTACCGATGTTGGCTCCCATGATCACTCCCATCGCCTGGGTAAGATTCATGATCCCTGCATTTACAAATCCGACTACCATCACTGTCGTAGCGGATGAACTCTGAATGACAGCTGTAATAAAAGCACCGAGCAAAACCCCAAAAAACTTATTCTTTGTCAGTACCTCCAGCAGACTCTTCATCTTGCTGCCTGCTGCATTCTCCAATCCCTGGGCCATGATCTGCATACCATAGATAAACATACCCAGTCCCCCGATAAAGGGGAGAATAATGCTCACGTAATCCATACGTTTCCTCCTGTAATAAACCCTTTATAAAATTTTCCGCACTATTACGATAACATTATACTCGACAAAAAACAACAAAATCTTTACATTTCCTTAACATAAAGACACAGTGTCTATTTTTTCATCTTCGGTTCAAAGATATGAGATGCCAGATAACCGAAAATTAATGCTGCTGAAATTCCCACAGCACTGGCTTTAAAACCACCCATAAAGATTCCCAGAAACCCATTTTTCTCAACGGCTTCTTTGACACCGTTCCACAGTACGTTTCCGAATCCAAGGAGCGGTACGCTCGCTCCTGCTCCTGCAAATTTCTGAAATGGTCCGTAAATATTCAAAAATCCAAGCACTGCGCCGCCGCATACAAGCAGCACCATGATTCTTCCCGGCATCAACTTGGTCCGGTCCATCAAAATCTGTACCGCCGCACAGATCAGACCTCCCACCCAGAATGCATGTACATATTCCATCTTAATCTCCTCCTTTTCTCAGCAATGTTCCAGCACGATCCCATGTGCAATTCCCGGAACGCTTGCCCCTTCGTTGTAACTGACCGTAGACATCAGAGCACCCGTCGGCACAAAGAGTACCCGTTTCCACTCGCCTTTCTGGATCTTTGGAAGAATGTAAGCGGAAAGCGTCACTGCCGCACAGCCGCAGCCACTTCCTCCCGCATGCGTATCCTGTTTCTCCTGATCAAAGATCTTCATTCCGCAGTCCAGGTGTCTGTCCCGCATCTGATGCCCGTTCTTACTCATAAAATCCAGTAAAATACTCTGTCCGATATACCCGAGATCTCCTGTAATGATCCGGTCATAGCTGGTCGGGCTTCTTCCGAAGTCCTTCAGATTTGTTAAAATGGTATCTGCTGCTGCCGGTGCCATACACGCTCCCATATTCTGGGAATCCTTCAGTCCATAGTCCACAATCTTCCCAACCGTCACGCCTGTGATCCTCACATGGCTTTTCTGTCTGCCTACCAGAAATGCTCCACTTCCCGTCACCGTCCAGCTGGCAGATAACGGACGCTGGGATGCATACCCCAACGGAAACCGAAATTCCTTTTCCGCGCTTCCAAAGTGGCTGGAAGTCACTGCCAGCATATATTCCCCATACCCAGCTGCCACGCTCATAGCAGAAAGAGCAAGTGCTTCTCCGGATGTGGAACAGGCTCCGTACAATCCGAACATGGGAATCTGTAATTCTTCCACTCCCATGGAAGTGGCGATTCCCTGACGCAGAAGGTCTCCGCCATACAGATAGCGCACATGCTTTGCATCCATATGTGCTTTTCCAAGTGCCAGTACACATGCTTCTTTCTGCATGGTACTCTCTGCCTCCTCCCATGTTTTTGCTCCAAAAAGATCATCTTGGTTCACCATATCAAATAGCTTTCCAAGGGGACCTTCCGCCTCTTTGCTTCCCGCTACACAAGCACTGCTGATCAAATAGGGAGCTTCCCCGAAACTGATGCTCTGACTGCCTCTGATCTGATTCATCTTCTCTCCTCTTTTCTTCCTGTTTTTGCAAATTCTTTCTGCTGTTAGTATGCATCTCACCAGATGAAATATACATCCGATTGAAAATCTTTCCGGTGACAGAATATTTTTCCGTTTTTTTCGGATACTATGAAATAAGAAAAAGGAGGCGATAGTTTTGAAGCAGACAGAAAAAGAAAAACGACAGCAGCAATATGAAGACTATGTAAAAAAGAAAACACCGGTGCACAATGTTTATCTGAATATGGCAAAATCCTTTATCACGGGAGGAATTATCTGTGTGATCG
>OBWC01001562.1_pt1 | contig 10181 bp, 8 predicted proteins | sample 1501341 | NCBI WGS metagenome assembly OBWC01 (sample SAMEA2580033, study PRJEB22360) | human gut metagenome | biome: human gut; feature: human-associated habitat; material: faeces | place: Denmark | collected 2008/2010 | reverse complement strand
AATATGCACATATCGTCACTTCTACTACACATAAAACACTTCGCGGACCTCGTGGTGGTGTCATCATGATGGGCAAAGATTTCCCTAATCCTTGGGGAAAGAAAACTCCGAAGGGTGAAATCAAAATGATGTCTCAACTGCTGGATTCAGCTGTTTTCCCAGGTATCCAAGGCGGACCGCTGGAACACGTGATTGCTGCCAAAGCTGTGGCTTTCGGCGAAATCCTGCAACCTGAATTCAAGGAATATGCAAAACAAGTACAAAAGAATGCTGCCGTACTTGCACAGGCATTGATTGACCGTGGTTTTACGATCGTTTCCGGTGGCACTGACAATCACTCTATGCTGGTTGACTTGCGTAGCAAATACCCTGATTTGACAGGTAAAGTGGCAGAGAAAGCATTGGTTTCTGCTGATATTACCGTTAATAAGAATATGGTTCCGTTCGACAGCCGTTCGGCTTTCCAGACTTCCGGTATTCGTCTGGGGACTCCAGCTATTACAACTCGTGGTGCTAAGGAAGATCTGATGCTTGAAATCGCAGAAATGATTGAGACTGTGTTATCCAACGTAGACAATGAAGAGGTTATCGCACAAGTTCGTGCACGTGTCAATGAGACAATGAAGAAATATCCTCTTTTTGCTTATTAAGAGGCATACTTTATTTTAAGTCTGATATTCGGATTATCGGATACTGTAACTTATCAGGTCTGTTCTTTTCAAAAAGGACAGACCTCTTTTTGTATTTATTAACTTTGCTATCCGAACTATCTGTCAGGAATTTCGTTTTTCTTATTACAAAAAAAAGATATGGAATATCTCTTCAACAAAAACGAATTCAATCGTACGGTACGCCGGAAGAGATATAAAAAGGTGTACCGGACTCTATATACAAGCATCCCCGTCTTTCCCTATTGTTTTATAAGGAAAGACGGGGATTTACTCATTGAAGCAGGGATTCCTGCGGTCCGATTGTTTTTTTAGCTCAAACCTTCTATTTCTCCATCCACAATATCAATGTGCAATGCCTGCGGTTCTTTAGGAAGTCCCGGCATGCGGAGAATTTCTCCGGCTATCGCAACAATCATTTCAGCTCCGTTATTAATGACTATATCTTTGATATGGAACTCGAAATTATTCACTGCACCATAAATCTTAGGATCGGCAGAGAAAGAATATTGTGTTTTTGCAATACAAACCGGATAATGGGTAATTCCCATTTTCTCAATCAGTTTGATGCGGTTACGGGCAATGCTGCTGTATGTGATAACGCTTGCTCCATAAATATTGGTAGCTACCTTTTCAATCTTCTGCTGTATGCTGTCTTCTTCTTTGTAAGTATAACGCAGAGAACCGGACGGATTATTTTCGATAGTATCTACCACCAGGCGAGCCATATCTACTGCGCCCTCTCCTCCTTCAGTGAATGCATTGTTGATAGCGAAACCTACGCCTAACTGCTCGCAATGCTCGCGCAACAGTTCCATTTCTTCATCTGTATCTGTAGCAAACTTATTGAAAGCTACAATCACTGTTTGACCGAAAGAACGAAGATTACGGACATGCTTGTCCAGATTGCGCAATCCTTCTTTCAATCCTTCCATATTCGGTTCTTTAATGCGGTCGAGACTGACACCACCATGCATTTTCAGTCCCTGTGCCGTAGCCACGATTACAGTCAGACGTGGTTGGAGTCCGCTCTTGCGGCATTTGATATTGTAGAACTTCTCCGCACCGAGGTCGGCACCGAATCCGGCTTCCGTAATCACATAATCGCCGAATGACATAGCCAGCTTCGTTGCCAGAATAGAGTTACATCCGTGAGCTATATTAGCGAACGGACCGCCATGTACGAAAGCGGCGGTTCCTTCGGTCGTCTGCACTAAGTTGGGATGAATGGCGTCTTTCAACAGTACGGTGATAGCTCCCGCCACTCCCAAATCTTTGACTGTAAAAGGTTTATCATCGTATGTAAAGCCTAACAGGATATTTTCGATACGGCGGCGCAAGGCATCCACATCTTTAGAAAGACAAAGGATAGCCATAATCTCCGACGCCGGAGTAATATCAAAACCGGATTCTTGAGTGATACCGTTTGATTTTGGCCCCAGACCTACGACAATACTACGCAAAGAACGGTCGTTCACATCAAGCACCCGGCGCCATAGGATTTCCTTCAGTCCGAAACCTTTCGCCTGATTCTGATAAAGATAATTATCAAGCAAAGCGGAAATCATGTTATGCGCAGAAGTGATAGCATGAAAGTCTCCGGTGAAATGAAGATTAATCTTTTCCATAGGGAGCACCTGGGCATATCCTCCTCCGGCCGCACCGCCTTTCATACCGAAACAGGGTCCGAGAGAGGGTTCACGTAAAGCAACGATAGCTTTCTTTCCAATTTTATTGAGTCCCAAAGCGAGACCGATAGATACAGTGGTTTTGCCGATACCCGCTTTTGTTGCTGTAATGGCAGTTACCAGGATGAGGTTACTTTTCTTCACCTTCTCCTCATCAATCAGTTGTTCGGGAATCTTTGCGATGTAGCGACCATAATTTTCTACTTCTTCACGAGGGATTCCGATACTTTCGGCAACTTGCTTTATCTTCTTCAATTCAATGCTGCGAGCAATTTCTATGTCTGATTTCATACAGGATATGATTAGTTTTATTTTGAAAGTGCAAAAGTAACAAATCTACGTGAAGCAACAAACTCTTTGCGTACAATAACTGTTGTTATTGGCATAACCTAAAACAACAACTTAATTATGGAATGGATTATCAATCAACTAAGGGTACACCCTGAACTTGCTATCTTCCTCACACTTTTCGCGGGATTCTGGCTGGGAAGACTGAAAATAGGGAAATTCTCTTTAGGTACAGTGACCAGCGTCCTTCTGGTAGGAGTATTGGTAGGACAATTGAACATTACAGTAGACGGTCCGTTAAAAGCCGTATTTTTTCTACTCTTTTTGTTTGCCGTTGGCTACAAGGTAGGTCCGCAATTCTTTCGCGGACTGAAAAAAGACGGACTGCCACAGGTGGGGTTCGCCGTATTGATGTGTATCGTCAGTCTGGTAGCACCATGGATACTTGCCAAGATTATGGGATATCATATCGGAGAGGCTGTCGGATTGCTGGCAGGCTCACAAACGATATCTGCCGTTATCGGCGTGGCAAGCGATACGATCAACCAGTTGGGCATCAGCGAAGCACAGAAGGCAACATATATTAATGCTATTCCTGTGTCTTATGCCGTCACTTATATTTTCGGTACGGCTGGTTCTGCCTGGATTCTGGCTTCTCTCGGTCCGAAGCTTCTCGGCGGATTGGATAAAGTAAAAGCTGATTGTAAAGAACTGGAATCTAAAATGGGGACTTCAGAAATGGATGAACCCGGATTCTCCCCTGCCCTTCGTCCGGTAGTGTTCCGTGCGTATAAGATCACAAATAAATGGTTTGGCAAAGGAAAAAAGGTGAGTGAACTGGAAAAGTATCTATCCGAACAGGAGAAACTGTTATTTGTAGAACGAGTCCGGCAACGGGGAGTTGTAAAAGAGGTCAAACCGGATATGCTTCTTCAGCCGGAGGATGAAATCGTACTAAGCGGACGACGCGAATTTGTGATTGGCGAAGAAGACTGGATCGGCCCGGAAGTGATCGATGCGCAACTACTGGACTTTCCGGCGGAAACTCTGCCGGTTATGGTGACACACCGGACTTTCGCCGGTGAAAAGGTATCGACAATCCGGGCACAGAAATTTATGCACGGGGTTAGTATCCGTAGTATCAAACGTGCGGGTATCAATGTCCCGGTACTTGCCCGGACAGTGGTGGACGCCGGTGATATTCTGGAACTTACCGGAATGAAACATGAGGTGGAAACTGCCGCTAAACAAATGGGATATGTTGATCGGCCGACGAATCAGACAGATATGATTTTTGTCGGACTCGGTATTCTGGTCGGTGGCCTTGTCGGTGCGTTGACTATGCATCTGGGAGGTGTCCCTATCAGTCTTTCCACCAGTGGAGGTGCATTGATTGCAGGACTGATATTCGGTTGGCTGCGCAGTAAACATCCTACTTTCGGAGGTATTCCCGAACCTTCACTCTGGGTATTGAATAATGTGGGATTGAACATGTTTATTGCAGTAGTCGGCATTGCCGCAGGTCCCAGTTTTGTAGCCGGATTTAAGGAGGTCGGTTTCAGCTTGTTCATTATCGGGGCATTGGCTACGGCCATTCCTCTTCTCAGCGGGTTACTAATGGGCAAATATCTGTTCAAATTCCACCCTGCACTGACATTAGGATGTACGGCGGGAGCACGTACTACCACTGCTGCATTGGGAGCTGTTCAGGATGCGGTGGAGAGTGAGACCCCGGCTTTAGGATATACCGTAACGTATGCTGTCGGCAACACACTGCTGATTATCTGGGGAGTATTTATCGTATTGCTGATGTAAACGTGAAACCAATACTTTTGACAACTTATTTACTATTCTAACTAATATAGATTTCATTATGGAAAAAAAAGACAATAGCCCGGCTATTACCAAAAGTTATGCCAGGAAAATGGAAACGATCAGTCCGTTCGAACTGAAAAACAAGCTTATTGACATGGCGGATGAGAGTGTCAAGAAGATAGCACATACCATGCTGAATGCAGGACGGGGTAATCCGAACTGGATTGCTACCGAACCACGTGAAGCTTTTTTCCTGTTGGGACAATTCGGACTTTGTGAATGTCGCCGGGCGTTTTCACTGGAAGAAGGAATCGCCGGTATCCCTCAAAAGGCAGGGATCGCTGCCCGTTTTGAGGCGTTCCTGAAAGATAATGAGAAGGCTCCCGGTGCCAATCTGCTGAAAGAGGGTTACAACTATATGCTAATGGAGCATGCTGCCGACCCGGACACACTGGTACATGAATGGGCGGAATCCGTCATCGGTGACCAGTATCCTGTGCCCGACCGTATTCTGTATTTTACGGAACAGATCGTACAGGATTATCTGGCACAAGAGATGTGTGACCGACGTCCGCCGAAAGGGACATTCGACTTGTTCGCCACCGAAGGAGGCACAGCCGCCATGTGTTATCTGTTCGATTCGCTGGAAGAGAATTTCCTGTTGAACCAGGGAGATTCTATTGCACTGATGATTCCGGTTTTCACTCCTTATATAGAGATCCCGCAGCTACGACGTTATCAATTTAACGTGACTGAAATATCCGCCGATCAGATGACAGCCGACGGATTACATACATGGCAATATAAGGATGAAGACATTGACAAACTGAAAAATCCGCAGATTAAAGCGCTCTTCATTACGAATCCGAGCAATCCGCCCAGTTATGCGCTTAGCCCGGAGACTGCCGCACGGATTGTCAATATCGTGAAAAATGATAATCCGAACCTGATGATTATTACGGACGATGTGTATGGAACATTTATACCTCATTTCCGGTCATTAATGGCGGAATTGCCTCACAATACTCTTTGCGTTTATTCTTTCTCCAAATATTTCGGTGCAACAGGCTGGAGAAATGCCGTAATCGCGCTACACGAAGACAACATCTACGACAAAATGATTGCCCGCCTGTCGGAGGAGCAAAAAGCAATCTTGAACAAACGTTACTCCAGTATCGATTTGCATCCGGAAAAGCTGAAGTTTATTGACCGCATGGTGGCAGACAGCCGCCAGATCGCATTGAATCATACCGCAGGTCTTTCTCTGCCACAGCAGATGCAGATGAGCCTGTTCTCGTTTTTTGCTATTCTGGATAAGGAAAACCGTTACAAAACCAGAATGCAGGAGATCATTCATCGCCGCCTTCATGCATTATGGGACAATACGGGTTTCACACTGGTAGAAGACCCTCTACGTGCCGGATATTACTCGGAAATTGATATGCTGGTATGGGCGAAAAAATTCTATGGGGATGATTTTGTTGCTTATCTGCAAAAGACATATAATCCGTTGGATGTGGTCTTTCGCCTGGCAAATGAGACTTCGCTCGTATTGCTGAACGGCGGTGGCTTTGCCGGACCGAAATGGAGTGTCCGTGTATCACTTGCCAACTTGAACGAAGCTGATTATGTAAAAATCGGGCAGAGTATCAAGCGTGTACTGGAAGAGTATGCTAATGTATGGAAGGCTTCCATACGCTAAAAGGTATTTCCTCCCTCGTTCCTTTTTATGAATGAGGGAGGAAAGATACGAACTTTGCTCAATGTCATGTCTTTTGTTACTTGAAACGGGAAGTATCCACGTTAATTGCTACTTAAACGTATGTACAGATGTTGTCATCCTATTTTTAAAGAGTTTTTCTCTAAGAAAATATAACAGAAGCGAATAGTCAGGATGAAAATTTCTATCTTTGTCATAAATCAACCTTTACGAAGATGAAAAAACTGATTTTATTTCTTTCGCTGATATTATCGGTCGGTTTTGCATCCGCACAGTCAGAAATCCCTTCCGATAGTATTCGTCGTGCCCCCTCGGCTAATATTAAGGAGTTTGGCGGCTTTTTATTGGATATGGGATTGATGAATATAGCTCCTCCCAAACTTCCTAAATTCAGCCTGGATGTGCCGAATATGAGTAAAGACTATAATCAACTGTTCCGTCTGAATACGGATGCCACATACTCACAAGGATTCTCTGATGCTTTTTCTCCTTCTGCCTTTTCCGGTTTCGGATACGGGTATGGCTGGGGGCTGTCGTCTTCTCCACAGTTCATGCAAATGGGATCTTTTAAGCTGAAAAACGGTATGAGGATTAATACATACGGAGATTATGACAAAGACGGTTGGAGAGTGCCCAACCGAAGTGCCATGCCTTGGGAAAAGAATAATTTCCGGGGAGCATTCGAACTAAAATCCGCAAACGGTAATTTCGGTATACGGATTGAAGTACAGCAAGGACGAAACGGTCCTTACTAAATATATGAAGGCTAGGTTTACTATTTGCCTGATTTAAAAGCCTTATCCGCAGCGTACATTGCATCCGCTATCCTATCACACCACTTATCAAACTCCAGATCAGGCGTTTGACTCTCAGGATGTGTAAGCATATAATGCACGGATTGTCTCAGACCGTCCACCATTGATACAGTACAGATAAAATCCGGGACAAGTCTCTTGATCTTCGAATTATCAAAAACTACTGTGGCAGCCTTGTCACCTAATAGTTCTCCTCTGAAATCATAAGTTTCTCCATGTTCGGCAAGAAAATCCGAAGCTACGTGTAACGCATTCAGCGGTTTTCCTAATGCATCGGCAATGGTTTCATAAATCTGATTCCAAGTCATACTTTCGTCGGTTGTGATATGGAAAGCATTCCCGATAGCATGAGGGTTTGCCATTAAACCGACATATCCTTTGGCAAAGTCCTTAGAATGTGTCAGTGTCCATAACGAACTTCCGTCACCGGGGATAATCACAGGCTTTCCGTCAAGGATACGCTTTAAGATCTGCCAGTTTCCTTTAGCTCCATGCACAGATACGGGAGGCTTCGTTCCATTGTAGGTATGGCTCGGACGAACGATAGTCACGGGAAAGCCGGTTGTCCGGTAAGCAGTCATCAGCACTTCTTCCGCTTCAATTTTATTACGCGAGTACTCCCAAAAAGGATTTACTAATGGAGTACTTTCCGTAATGCGGTAATCTGTCTGCGGTTTTTGATAGGCAGAAGCACTACTGATGAAAATATATTGTTTTGTCTTATGCTGAAACAGACGGATATCTCGTTCTACATCTTTCGCCGTATAACCTATAAATTGGGCAACGACATCATAGCTTTCGTGTGCTATAGCTTTCGCCACCGCCTGTTCGTCATGGATGTCCGCCACGATGCTACGCATACCTTCCGGCAGTTTTTTCGAACCTCTATTGAGCAGCGTAATCTCCCACCCTCTCTGTTGTGCCAATGCTACGACATCAGTACTGATCGTACCTGTTCCGCCAATAAATAATGCTTTCATAAAAGTAGGTATTAAAATTTTTGGAACAAAGATATTAATTCTGCCTTTGACTACCAACGTTGTATACAAATTACTGATTCTTGTACCTATATTACTGTTTTGCAAATATGATATAGATAAGATATTCTTAAAAGTTTTATCTTTGCCTATGATAAAACTGTAAGCCGTATGGATGAAATTACCAAAATTGAAACTATTGATCAGTACGACCAATTGTTCGGACTGGAAACTTTGCACCCTTTAGTGAATGTGATCGACTTTTCAAAAGCGACAAAAACAGTAGAATACTATCACATGAATATTGGATTCTACTCTCTGTTTTTGAAAGACATTAATTGCGGAGACCTTAAATATGGGCGTAACTATTATGACTATCAGGAAGGAACGGTCGTCTGTATGGCCCCAGGTCAAGTGATTGGTATAGATAACCGGAAGAAAACTCCTCAACGTACAAAATCGATCGGGGTCTTGTTTCATCCCGACCTGATCCGGGGAACTTCTCTGGGACAGAATATCAAGAATTATTCTTTCTTTTCTTATGAAGTTAATGAAGCCTTGCATCTATCCGAACAGGAAAAAGAAATTGTAACGGACTGTATATATAAAATACAAATCGAATTGGAACATGCTATCGACAAGCATAGCAAACAACTTATTGTCCGCAATATCGAACTATTACTCGATTATTGTATGCGTTTCTATGAACGGCAGTTTATCACACGCAATCAGGTAAACAAAGACATTATCGTGCGGTTCGAACATCTATTGGATGAATATTTCCAAGGGCAGGTAGCACTGACCGAAGGGTTGCCTTCCGTGAAATATTTTGCAGACAAGGTATGCCTTTCTCCTAATTACTTCGGCGACCTGATAAAAAAAGAAACTGGTAAAACTGCGCAGGAATATATTCAGTGCCGTATCATTGAACTTGCCAAAGAACGAATATTGGAAGGTTCGCAAACGGTCAGCCAGATAGCTTATGAACTGGGATTCCAGTATCCTCAACACTTCAGCCGGCTATTTAAAAAACATGTCGGATATACACCGAATGAATATAAACAGCAGAACTAAGAATATACACCGGAGAGATCGTTAACGTCATGGGAGATAAAGTACTCAAAATAGGAACCGTGCATCAATGTAATTGTTGCCTGGGAAGTAAGACACTGCATCCGCTAGTCAGTGTCATCGACCTTTCGAAGGCTGACTTATCTCCTCATACGGACATTAAATTCGGATTCTATACGATTCTGTTGAGTGAATGTAAGTGTGAGGCCTATGCATACGGGCACCAATATTGTGATTTCTCGGACGGAACTCTCGTTTGCCTGACTCCCGGAGAGTCAATCAGTATGAAGGAGAACAACAAGGAATTTCCTTCCAAGGGATGGATATTGGCCTTTCACCCCGACTTGATTTGCGGGACTCCGCTCGGACTCAATATACACAATTATACTTTCTTCTCTTATTGTCCGGAGGAAGCACTGCATCTCTCTCTACGCGAAAAACAGATTATTCTGGAGTTCCTGGAGAGGATTCGGCAAGAGCTTGAGCGCTGCATTGACCGACACAGCAAAAAAATCATTTCAAAATACATTGAACTTTTGCTGGATTATTGTACCCGCTTCTACGAACGCCAGTTTATCACACGTAGCGAAGTCAATAAAAAGGTGTTCAGAGAATTCAATCATCTGCTTGATAATCATTTCAATGTGAAAGTAAGCCTATCAACTGATGTGTTATCCGATGAATATTGTGCTAATCTCCTGCATTTATCGCCTGCATATTTTAATGATTTACTGAAATATGAAATAGGAAAAGAGTTCAAAGAGTATATCCAGTTCAAACGTTTCGAGATAGCCAAAGGATGGTTGGTAAATACGGATAAAACGCTCGGCCAGATTGCACAAGAACTAGGGTTCTCTAATTCACAGTATTTCAGCCGCTTATTCAAGAAAATCACAGGGTGTTCGCCAAATGAATTCAGAATGCCCAACTAAAATTATTTAGTTAACGGCAGAAATCCTTAATAAAAATAGAATCGGGAAATAAAACTCTTAATCAATGTTATAAAACATACTTTTTTTCTTGGATTATTTGCAGATTTCACAAAAGTGCGTACCTGTGTAATGTGTTTTTCATAGTATTAGATTTAAGGTTAACAAAGGTTGGAGCAAGGCGTTGCTCCTTTTTTTATGTCTATACGT
>OBWC01001558.1_pt1 | contig 10215 bp, 7 predicted proteins | sample 1501341 | NCBI WGS metagenome assembly OBWC01 (sample SAMEA2580033, study PRJEB22360) | human gut metagenome | biome: human gut; feature: human-associated habitat; material: faeces | place: Denmark | collected 2008/2010 | reverse complement strand
TTCTTCTTGCAATTTTTATATCTTTTTAATATTTACCTATGATTTTTCCAACATTTTGTCTTAAAATTTCCGTTTCCAGAGCTCCGGTGCAAGCAGGACAAGACAAGGGAAGATTTCCAGCCGTCCCAGCAGCATATCCGCACAGAATACCAGTTTTGACAGCCAGGAGAACTCAAAGAAATTCTCAACCGGTCCCACCTGTGAAATTCCGGGACCGACATTATTTAAGGTCGTCAGAACCGCACTGACAGAAGTCGCAAAATCATAATTATCGATGGACACGATCAAAACAGAAGATACCAGGATAAGCGCATAACAAATACTGTATACATATACTCCATGAAGGGTCTCTCTGCCTACCTTCTGACCGTTCACAGTCACCACCGTCACTGCTTTAGGATGCAGAATCCGCTTGATTTCCTGCTTTACGCTCTTGCAGAGGATCAGAATTCTCGACACCTTCATTCCTCCACCTGTCGATCCGGCACAAGCTCCGATGATCATGGTGACCAGCAAAATGGTTTTAGAAAATTCCGGCCATAAATTAAAGTCCGCAGTGTAGAATCCCGTTGTCGTGATCACCGCTGCCACCTGAAAACTTGAATACCGGAACGCACTTGCCACATTGCCGTATATATGATAAATGTTGACTGTGATCATCAATATTGCCGCAGCAATCACACCAAGATAGGTGCGTGCTTCTTCATTTTTTAATGCACTCTTCCAGTTTTTTATGTAAATTGCAAAATAAATATTAAAATTGATCCCAAACAAAATCATAAATACGGTGATAACCCCGTCAATATACGCACTGTCATAATAGCTCACACTTGCATTTCTGTTGGAAAATCCACCGGTTCCCGCAGTACTGAATGAATGAATCAGTGCGTCATAAAGGTTCATTCCGCCAAATAAAAGGAAAATCACCTCTGCCATTGTCAGAATCAGATACATCAGATACAGAATTCTCGCCGTACTGCGTGCCTTCGGAACAAGCTTGTCTGCTTCCGGTCCCGGTACTTCCGCGCGCATCAGATACATGGATCCGTCATCATCCAGACTCAAAAGTACCATAACAAATACCAAAACTCCCATTCCGCCGATCCAGTGTGTCAGCGCTCTCCAAAACAACATTCCCTGCGGAAGCGCCTCGATATCCGTCAGAATTGTAGAACCTGTTGTTGTAAATCCGGAGACTGTCTCAAAAAAGGCATCCAGATAATCTGGAATCGAACCGGAGATAAAAAACGGCAGTGCACCGAACAGTGACCACAAAATCCAGGCAATCCCGACCAGTGCAAGCCCTTCTTTTCCATAAATACTCGTATCTTTCGGTTTTTTTCTGCCCGCCAGCAGAAAAATAATGAGCAGAATGGCCGCTGTTAATAAAAATGCAATTCCGCTTTGCTCTCCATACAAAAAAGAAACAAGCGCCGGCACCAGAAGCAGAAGTCCTTCCACTCCCAGCATTCTGCCTATCATATAAACAATCATTCTATTATTCATCTCATTACCTCTTCACCAAAATATCGTCCAGATCTCGGATCTGTTTTGTCATGGTGATAATAACTACACTGTCACCTACCTGAATACTGTCATCCCCGTTTGGAATAATGATTTTTCTTCCCCGTGCAATGCAGGCAATGATATTGTTCGCTTTCAGATTCAGATCTTTAAGAGGTACTCCCGTATACGCATTCTCCGATTTGATAATAAATTCCAGCGCCTCCACTCTTCCATCCAGTAGCTGGTACATGGTCTCCACATTTGCACTGCACTGAGAATTTCTTCTCGCCCGCACATAACCAAGAATGGCATCAGCAGTCGCTGTTTTAGCAGATACAATACTGTCGAGTCCAAGTTCATCGATCATCATGGCTCTGCGGTCCTCATTGATCTTTACGATCACCTTGGATACACTCTGCTTAGAAGCAAACAAAGACATGATGATGTTCTCTTCATCCATTCCTGTCAGTGCAATAAAAGCATCTGTTTTTTCAATCCCCTCTTCTATCAGCAGATCATGCTCCGTCGCATCGCCATTGATGATGGTTGCTTGTGGAAGAAGTTCACAGAGCTCTTCACAGCGCTCTCTGTTTCTTTCGATGATCTTGACATTCATCCCCAGATTACACAACTGGCTTGCCAGATAGTAGGCCACTCTCCCCCCACCGCAGATCATTGCATTTTTAATCTTCTCTTTTCGCAGGGCAATCTTCTTGAAGAACTGCTCCATATTCTGATGAGAAGCCGCAATATGCAACTTGTCTCCTGCTTTTAAAATATAATCTCCATCCGGGATTAAAACCGTTTCTCCGGATTCGACTGCACATACCAGCACCTGAACCTGAAAACGTGCATATAATTCAGACAAAGACAATCCTTCCAGTTTTCCGCAGTGAATCGGAAATTCAACCAGTTCCACCCTTCCTTTTACGAAAGTCTCTACCTTACTTGCATCCGGAAACAGCAGCAGACGGGTAATATCCCCCGCAACGATCAGTTCCGGATTTACTACCATACTCAAATGGAGGTCCTTTTTCAGAAAATCAATCTGTTTATAGTAGATCGGATTTCTTACCCGGGCAATCGTATGCCGTGCACCCAGCCTTCTTGCGATCAGGCAGCTGAGCATATTGCACTCGTCCGTAGAAGTGCAGGCAATCACCAGATCCGCATGCGGTACATCCGCCCTCTGCTGAACCTCCACACTGCCGCCTTCTCCCACAACACAAAAAACATCCATTCTTTCAATGGATTTTCGCAGTTTTTCTTCATTATTATCGATCAATATAATATCGTACTTTTCCGATGACAGCTGTTTTGCCAGTTTATAACCAACCTTGCCATCGCCTATGATTACAATTTTCATTGGTCCCCTAAGTCCTCTCTGTTTTCACATTCTTCTTTTCAAAACGTGTTCTATTATACCACCTTAATACCTTACACACAATTTTAATACTATTTTTATATTTTTTCCACGTTTTGCATAATTTTTTTCTGTTTTCTCCACCAAAAAAGACCTTTCCTACAACAAAATCCTTGATTTTTGCAGAAAAGGTCTTTTTCTAATTCTCTATTCTATTTTTCTTCCGCTGCTCTTGCTGCGATTTCCTTCTCCTGTACATCCGAAGGTGCCTGCTCATATCTTGCAAACTGATACTCATAAGTACCTCTTCCTCCTGTCATGGAACGAAGCACTGTACAGTATCCAAACAGTCCTGTCATCGGAATGTCTGCTTCTATGATCTGTTTGCCGCCGCTTACAGGTGTCATGCCAAGGACACGTCCTCTTCTCTTATTCAGATCACCCATAACATCTCCTGTATAGTCATCCGGCACTGTCACTTTCAAGGATGCGATAGGCTCCAGAAGAACCGGTCCCGCTTCCATAAAACCTTTCTTAAATGCCTGGATCGTAGCTGTCTTGAATGCCATCTCCGAAGAATCTACCGGATGGTAAGATCCGTCGTAAAGAACTGCTTTGACTCCGACTACCGGATATCCTGCGAGGGGACCTTTTACCACAGAGTCCTGAAGTCCTTTTTCTACAGCCGGGAAGTAGTTCTTCGGAACAGCGCCGCCTACCACTTCTTCTTCAAATACATAAGGAGTCTCCAGATCACCGGATGGTTCAAACCGCATCTTTACATGTCCGTACTGACCATGTCCGCCGGACTGTTTTTTGTATTTTGTGTCCACATCCGATTTCTTACGGATTGTCTCACGGAACGCCACTTTCGGTGTCTCCAGTTTAATTTCTACTTTATATCTGGCTGCCAGTTTGCTGGCTGCGATTTCCAGGTGCTGATCTCCCATACCGTAAAGAAGAGACTGTCTGTTCTCACTGTCATTGACTGCTCTGAGTGTCACATCCTCTGCCATCATCTTCTGCAGTGCCTGAGATACCTTGTCTTCATCCCCTTTTGTCAGAGTCTTGTATCTCATATAGGTATATGGAACCGAATAATCTGTTCTGGAATATGTAATCGGCGTATTCTTTGTCGAAAGAGTATCTCCTGTCTTTGTACTTCCAAGCTTTGCGATTGCTCCGATATCTCCTGCAAACAGTTCGGAAACTTCTGTCGGTTTGTTTCCGCACATCGTATAAAGCTTGCCCGGTTTTTCCTCGGCATCCGCATCTGCATTGTAAAGTACGTCATCCCCTTTGAGTACGCCGGAGCATACCTTTACAAATGAATACTTTCCGATAAACGGATCTACCATTGTCTTGAATACATAGGCAGATTTGGCCTTTGAAAAATCATAATCAGCCTCGTAGATCTCACTCTTTGTCCTGTGGATACCCGCACAGCTTCTCTTATCCGGACTCGGGAAGAAACGCACGATATCAGAAAGCAGATTGGCAACACCCTGTGCCTGTACATTGGATCCCATAGCAACCGGAACGATGTCCCCATCCATCACTTCCGTACGCATGGCTGCACGGATCTCTTCAATTGAAAATTCGTCTCCCTCAAAGTAACGATCCATAAATTCTTCGCTCGTCTCCGCAACTGCCTCCATCAGAGAATCTCTCAAAATCTTCAGGTTCGGAAGACAATAATCCGGAATCTCGCACTCTTCTCTCTGTCCGATTCCTGTATAACGTCTGCCGGCATTTTTAATAATGTTGATATATCCGACCAGCTTTTCGTTCTCACGGATCGGCTGGAAATGCGGCGCGATTTTCTTACCATATCTGACAGTCAGATCTTCCACAACCTGGCGGAAACTTGCGTCGTCCATATCCATCTCTGTCACATAGACCATACGCGGCAGGTTGTACTTGTCACAAAGCTCCCACGCTTTTTCTGTACCAACCTGTACACCGGCTTTTCCGGAAACCACGATAACTGCCGCATCTGCTGCACTCACTGCTTCTTCTACTTCGCCGACAAAATCAAAATATCCCGGTGTATCCAGAATATTGATCTTTGCCTTTTCCCACTCGATCGGGATCAGGCTCGTGCTGATCGAGAATCCGCGCTTCTGCTCTTCTTTATCAAAATCACTGGTCGTATTGGACTCGGAAATCTTTCCCATACGACTGACTGCTCCTGATACATAAAGCATCGCCTCTGCAAGACTTGTTTTGCCGCTGCCACCGTGGCCAAGCAATACTACGTTTCTAATCTCATCCGTTCTGTAAACCTTCATAGTGCTGCCTCCTTATGTTGTTATTCTCTTCATGTTCCGGCAGCTGTTCTGCCGACTCACGTGCTATGTGTATATTGTACTAAAATTTTATATAAATTACAACTATTTTATTTATTTTTAACAACTTGTTTCTAATTTACTTTTACGAGTTAAAATGCTAAAATATTCTATATGTGCTTCTTGGGATCGCAGCTTCCCATCAGCCAGTTTATTTAGAAAGGACATCAAACTATGCAGACAAAAACAAGCACTACCATCGGATTTATCGGGCTGGGACTAATCGGCGGTTCTATCGCCAAGGGCATCCGCCAGTATTATCCGGACTATCAGATCCTGGCTTTTGATAAAAGCAGAGAAACACTTGCACTGGCCATGCAGGACGGAACGATCGACATCTCCTGTACTGCCATTGACGAACAGTTCTCTCACTGTTCCTATCTTTTTCTCTGTGCGCCGATTTCTTACAATAATGCGTATTTATCTCAGTTAAAGGATTTGATCCATCCGGATTGCATCCTGACAGATGTCGGCAGTGTAAAGACTGCGATCCATGAGGAGATTACCCGGCTTGGTCTGGATGCAAATTTCATCGGAGGACATCCTATGGCAGGTTCCGAAAAAAGCGGATTTGCCAATTCCAAGGCTCATCTGATTGAAAATGCATACTACATCCTGACGCCGTCTGACAAAGTCTCTTCTGAGAAGCTGGAAGATTACCGCTGCTTTGTACAGTCTCTGAAGGCGCTACCGATCGTGCTTGACTACCGGCTGCATGATACGGTCACCGGAACTATCAGTCATCTGCCGCACATCATTGCCTCCTGCCTGGTCAACTTCGTAAAAAGTACGGATACGAAAGAGGAACTGATGAAGCTTCTGGCTGCGGGCGGTTTTAAAGATATTACAAGGATTGCATCTTCTTCTCCGATCATGTGGCAGCAGATCTGCCTGAAAAATAAAGATAATATCTCCCGGATCCTGGGCGCTTATATCGAAGAACTGAACCGCGCAAAAATTTCCATTGATGCCGGCAATGAACGGGAATTATTTTCATTCTTCGAATCATCCAGAGACTACCGGAATTCCATGCCGGATCACTCTGCAGGACCGATCAAAAAGATTTTTGCCCTGTACTGTGACATTATCGATGAAGCCGGAGGAATCGCGACCATTGCCACGATTCTGGCCAGCAATCACATCAGCATTAAAAATATTGGAATCATTCATAACCGGGAATTTGAAGAAGGGGTACTGCGCATCGAATTTTACGAAGAGGACGCCTCTGTAAAGGCCGCCGCACTTCTGCAGAAATACCGGTATATTGTATATGAAGTTTAAAGAAAGGAATCTATGATTATGGAATTGACAAGCATTACAGGATTAAAAGGAGAAGTTTCCATTCCGGGAGACAAATCCATTTCTCACCGCAGTGTGATGTTCGCATCTCTCGCCAACGGAATGACAGAGATCCACAACTTCCTAAGTGGTGCAGACTGTCTTGCCACTATTGACTGCTTCCGGAAAATGGGGATTAAAATAGAGGAACACCAAAACCGGATTCTGGTACACGGCAAGGGACTGCACGGACTGACTGCGCCTTCGGAAACATTACAGGTAAAAAACAGCGGAACGACTACCCGCCTGCTCTCCGGTATTCTTGCAGGACAGCCATTTTCCACTTCCCTTTCCGGAGACGAGTCACTCAACTCACGTCCCATGAAACGGATCATCGAACCACTGACACAGATGGGCGCTCATATTTCCAGCCTGCACGGCAATGGATGCGCACCGCTGGTCATTGAACCAGGGAAATTGCACGGAATCCACTACACGTCACCGGTTGCTTCTGCTCAGGTAAAATCCTGTATTCTTCTTGCGGGCCTTTACGCAGATGGGGAAACTTCCGTGACAGAACCGATCTTGTCCCGCAATCACACGGAGTTGATGCTCAAAGAATTCGGCGCAGATATCCGGACCGTTCATCAGCTGGCAGGTTCTGAGGCAACGTCCGTGATCCAGCCATGTCCGGAATTACATGGACAGAAGATCACTGTTCCCGGAGATATTTCTTCCGCTGCCTACTTTATCGCAGCAGGACTTTTAGTTCCGGATTCCGAGATTCTGGTCAAAAATGTAGGGATCAACCCGACTCGTGCAGGTCTTTTGAAAGTATGCGAAGATATGGGCGGTAATATCACACTGTTAAATGAACGTACAGAAGCCGGAGAAAAAATGGCCGACATTCTGGTTCGCAGCAGCCAGCTTCATGGAATTTCGATTCACGGTGATATCATTCCCACACTGATCGATGAGATTCCGATCATTGCCGTTATGGCAGCCTGCGCTGAAGGTACGACCATCATCCGCGATGCGCAGGAACTTCGTGTCAAAGAGACGGACCGGATCGAGACGATCACTGACAATCTGATCGCCATGGGATGCAGCGTTCTCCCGACAGAAGATGGAATGGTGATCAAAGGAGGAGAGCCTTTAAAAGGCGCTACCATCCACACACTGCTCGATCACCGGATCGCCATGGCATTCAGTATCGCAGCTCTTGTAGCTGACGGACGCACGAAAATTCTGGACAGCCACTGTATTGACGTTTCCTATCCGGGATTTTATGATGCATTTGAACATCTTTTATAAAAAAACGAGGGCACTTCATCCAACCAAGACGAAGTGCCCTTTCTCAATATTGTATATTCTTTTGACGGATCAGATTAAATTTGATGATTTCCGTGTTAAAATATTCATTCGCATAGACCAGTGGTTTATCTTTCTCACTGTAATTTAATGTCTTCAGGTAAAGATATGGACTTAGACCCAGTTCTTTCACAGATACATATTTTTTTAATCCTGCAATTTCTGCCGGATTCACTGTATCGATCTCAACTTTATCCCATTGCGCCTTTTCCCCGGACAATTCATAAATATATTTGTAAATCGAATCTTCGCCGATCAGATTCATTCCGAAATAATCTCTGCAGAATGCACAGATCTTATCGTCTGCCAGAAACAGCTTTTCTGCCACTACCAGCTGTTCGTCCGGCTGCATCTGAAGAAGAGAACAGATTTCTTCCTCCCGTTTTACTTTTTGAATATTTAAAAGTCTGACGGAAGGAGCATACCCGCTCTTTTTGATCATCTGCGTCAATTCCATACAGGGACTGAACGTGACCTTGATATTGAGAGAATCCACATTGACAAATGTACCCCTTCCCTGTCTGCGGAAAATAATCCCCTCTGCCGCAAGATCATTCAATGCCTGACGGATTGTGATCCGGCTCACTCCAAGCATCTCGGCAAGTGCCTCTTCTCTTGGAAGCTTATTGTCTGTTTTTAGATCCATCTCTTCTATATATTGAAGAATGGCCTCCTTTGCCTGTCCGGACAAGGATTTTACACGTAATTTCTGCGTACTCAAAGCGATTCCTCTCTTTCTCTTAACCTATGTATGATGATAGAAGAATCCCTTTTCTTTGTCAAGAAAAAGCTTTTTTCCCATTCAAGATCAAATTCAGAAAAATCGCGCTGATGCTGACCATAAACAGACCATTGCTTAATACCATCTGCAATGCATTCGGAATATTCACAAAAACATCTGATGCAAACGCTGTGCCTACTCCGATCGCAATGCTGGTCCCTACAATCTTGAAATTGTTATCTTTTGAAAAATCCAGTTTGGATAAAATGGAAATTCCAGAAGAAGTGATCACCCCGAACAATGCCAGTGTTGCACCTCCCAGCACAGATTTAGGAACAGCCGTAAATACCGCGGAAATCTTCGGGAAAATTCCTGCCAGAATGATCATAATGCCGGCTGCTGCAACAACGGATCTGCTTTTAACTTTTGTCAGTCCGATCAGACTTACATTTTCATTGAACATGGTAGATGGAACCGAATTGAACATCCCAGTCACCATCTGTGCTGCTGCCTGACCTCTGATTCCTCTCTCCTTTGTCTTATTGTCTGTCTGGATTCCAACAATTTCATCCATTACGGAAAAGACTCCGATACACTGAATCATGTTGATGATGCAGAAAATACTCATAATAAAAATCGGCCATATTTTAAACTCCGGCATTCCATAATAAAATGGTTTCACCGGCTGGAATACTTCTGCCTGCGCGATTGATGTGAAATCGACCATGTGCAGACCACATCCCACGATCGTTCCCGCCACGATTCCGAGCAGCAGGGACATACTTTTCCAGATTCCTTTTGCATACTTTTCTACCAGAATGATAAAGATCAAAACTGCAGTACCCAGAATCAGATTTTCAACAGACCCAAAGCTTTCGCTGCCTTCTCCGCCTGCCAGATCCCGCAGTGCAGTCGGCGCCAGTGTAATTCCGATCAACGTTACAAATGTTCCCACTACAACCTGAGGGAAAAGTTTTAAAATCTGATCCATAAAAAAAGACAGGATAAAAATTATCGCACCGGATGCGATCACTGCGCCAAAGAGTGTCTGCATCCCGTATTCTTTTCCGATCAGGATCATAGGGCTTAGAGGTGCAAAGGAAGAACCCAAAATAATGGGATATTTGGATCCTGCCAGTTTTCCGATTCCGATTACCTGAATCAGAATGGCAATTCCACTTGTAAAAAAATTGGCTGCTACTAAAAATGCAGTTTCTTTTTCCCCCAGTCCCAGGGCTCCTGCTAAAATCAAGGGAACCGCGATTGTTCCCGGACACATGGTAAGGACATGCTGAAATCCGATCAGCAGCGTCTTTGTCCATCCTACTTTTTCATCAAAATATTCCGCTTTCATACTCTGCTCCTGACTGGAACTTAATCCCAATATCCCTCATGCACCTTTGCTGCTTCTACTTCAACGCCTCTACCGGTCCTACTACTTCAATTGCTTTCTGCCCTTTTGCAAATACATCTCTGCATGGAAGATCAAAAGTCGGGTTCTGCTCATTACTTCCTGTCAGCTCCAACAGTCGTCTCTCTGTCATTCCGTATACAACTCTTCCGATATTCGCCCAATAAATAGCCCCTGCACACATCGCACATGGCTCTGCAGTCGTATATAATGTACA
>OBWC01001555.1_pt1 | contig 10240 bp, 10 predicted proteins | sample 1501341 | NCBI WGS metagenome assembly OBWC01 (sample SAMEA2580033, study PRJEB22360) | human gut metagenome | biome: human gut; feature: human-associated habitat; material: faeces | place: Denmark | collected 2008/2010 | reverse complement strand
GTCACAATCGATTTTAACATGTTTGGATTTTCCGCATGTTCCAATAATTGTCTTGGGATATCCGTATAATCTTTTGAAAAATGAATATTCTCTCGAAACCATCTCATCGCAGCAATACATGGCTGATAATTCATTACACAGGCAATAGAAAAAAACAGTTGATTGGGAGCAACTGCTTCAGAAATCATCTCTTTCTTTTTCTTTTCTCCATTTGCCGGAAAGGAAAACAGCTGCTTTTCTCTTGTAAATATTTCTGATTTTTGTCCTTTAGGTGATGCATATAAGTATTCTTTAAAAATTTCTTTTTTTGTAGCGGCAAAGCCATAGATATATTTTACTCCGTTCTGGATGTATTCATATTCAAAACCGGTAGGACATTGTTCAGAGTAGTCATTTAAGGCAAAAGCCCGTACTGGAATTTCTGCTTTTTCATGCTGTGTTTTCTGTGCATTTCGAATGAATTGAACTCCTAGCCAGAATGCACGAATAACATTACTCTTTCCACCACCGTTTTTTCCAAAAACAGCAGTCGCAGGAAGGAGTCCTTTTTTCTTATAGGGGATCAGACAATTTTTGTATTCAGAATTGCCTTTTGCTTCCATAGATAAAATATTTTCATCACGAAATGAGCGGTAATTTTGGAATTTAAATCTAATTAACATTTTATGGTACACCTCCTGTATATAAACAGTATATCCATATTTTGAGAGAAATACAAATGATTTTGTTTAAATTTATGATTTTTTCTCTTTGATTTATTTAAATAGGTTTTGCTGTCACTTTCTCAGTTCTCTTTTTCATATTTCCTCCAAACCATCTTGACAAAACTAAAAACCTAGTGTACTATCTAACTATAGCAGCGATACATGAGGTAGAAGGAGGAAGAAGATGAATTACAATGCAGAGATGCCAATCTATCTGCAGGTCATTCACGACTTGAAGAAAAAGATGATACAGGGAAAGATACTTCCCGGAGAGAAGCTTCCATCCAACAGAGAGCTGGCGGTCCTTTATAAGATCAATCAGAACACTGCAGCAAGAATCTACAGAGAGATGGAGACTCATGGATATTGTTATACAAAGCGGGGGATTGGAACATTTGTGATGGAGGAAGAGACGATGTTCGAGACGATAAAAAAAGAAATGGCAGAAGAATTGTTGAGCAGCTTTATACATGAGATGCAGGATCTTGGATTTGAAAAAGATGATATTATCTCAAAAATTGCAGACTACAAGGAGGAGAGAAGATGATTTTAGAATGTCGTGATTTAAGCAAATCATTTTACACAAAAAAGGCGCTGAATGAAGTTTCGCTGAAACTGGAAGGCGGAAAGATCTATGGTCTGCTCGGGGAGAACGGAAGCGGGAAGACCACATGGATGAAGATCATCTCCGGTCTGACAAAGCCTACATCCGGAGAGATTTTGTTCAAGGAACATCCGTGGTTCTATGGAGATAAGGCAGAGATCGCCTACATGTCTACAGAGCCGTTTTTCTACAGTTTTCTGGATGTGAACGGAGTCGGACAGTACTATAAAGATTTCTTCCCGGATTTTGATGAGAAGAAATTTCACGAGATGGTAAGAAGGATGTCCCTGGAAGGCAAGATGAAGGTCAAAGAACTGTCCACCGGTATGACAGCAAAGCTGAAGGTGATCGCAACACTGAGCCGCAAAGCAGAGCTGTATCTTCTGGATGAGCCGTTCAATGGAATTGATTATAAAGCAAAAGAAGAGATTCTCGGGATGATCCTGGAGTCAGCAAATGAAAAAAATACCTTTGTAATTTCCACACATATGATCGATGAGATCGAAAGTTTTATCGATGAGGCAATCTTTATCAAAGATGGAGAAGTTGTGCGTCGGATGTCAGTGGAAGAAGAACGGATGCAAAGTGGAAAATCCGTGGCAGATATTTATCTGGAGATCATGTAGGAAGAACAAAGGCAGAATGAGAAAAGAGAAAGAGAGGAAACAAAATGGGACGCTTGATCAAATATGAGCTGAAAAAACAGCAGACATCCAGAAACATCATACTGGCGCTGCTTCTGGTGTTTTTACTGGCAGTTGTAGTTGGAACCTTTACAGAGAACGGGAATACAGTTGGAATCAGTGTAATGCTGGAAATGTTTGTCGGAATGTTTGTATTTTTCTATATGGGAATTGAAAGTCTGTTGATATTGAACCGTGACCTGAAAACAAAGCAGAGTCATATGCTCTGGATGGTGCCGATGCAAAGCTGGAAGATCCTGGGAGCAAAGTACATTGCAGCAATTTTACAGATTTTCTTTATTTCAGCAGCATACGTGCTGGCAGCAATAGCCTGCATTTTGAGTTTGATTGCAAAAATGGATGCATGGGAAGAGCTTTTTAAAGGGCTTCGCATTGGTGCAGAGTGGCTTTTCCAGGGAAATATGGATTGGATCACACTTATGGCAATCTTTCTGTTTTTCTTCCTTGCATGGACCTGTGTGATCGCAACCGGATTTCTGGCAGTCATTGTATCCAGAACGGTGTTGATCAATTCCAGATTTGCGGGCATTGTTTCACTCATTTTGTTCTTTGTGATCAATGGAATTGTGGAATATATTTACAATCTGTTTGCCAAATACGGACTTATGGGAATCCATAGCGGACTCTATATAGGAATTGGAGAATGCGCATTTTATATTGTTGCATGCATTATACTATTTGTGATTTCCAGTGTTCTGGCTGAAAAGAAATTAAGTGTATAAAATATGGAAGGTACAGTCTGTTAAATCGGATTGTATCTTCTTTTTTAATTTCACAACTGTCTTGTCACATGTAAAGTCTTGTGCTATAATTGTCAGCAATTAACGATAAAAATTTAACAATTCAGGATAAGTGAGGGAATACAATATGACAGTTGTGGAAGAAATCCAGAAATTAAAACAGGAAAAAAATGCAGTTATTCTGGCACATTATTATGTGAGACCGGAGATTCAGGACATTGCGGACTACATCGGAGATTCTTTTTATCTGAGTAAGGTTGCAGTTGGATTGAAAGAGCAGACCATCGTATTCTGTGGCGTGTCTTTCATGGGAGAGAGTGCGAAGGTACTGAACCCGGAGAAAACAGTTCTGATGCCGGATATGCATGCAGACTGTGCAATGGCACATATGGCAGATGCCAAAACCATTCAGAAAATGCGGGATACATATGAAGATCTGGCGGTTGTATGCTACATCAATTCTACAGCAGAGCTGAAAACACATTCTGATGTGTGCGTTACATCAGCAAATGCGGTGAAGATCGTAAAAGCACTTCCGAACAAGAACATTTTCTTTATTCCGGACAAGAACCTGGCACATTTTATTGCAGAGCAGGTACCGGAAAAGAATTTTGTATACAACGAGGGATACTGTCCGATTCACGAACACATGCAGATTGAGGAGATCAAAGCAGCGAAAGCACAGCACCCGGCAGCAGAGGTACTGGCGCATCCGGAATGTCCAAAGGCAGTGCTTGCAATTTCCGATTATGTAGGAAGTACTTCCGGAATCATCGACTACGCAACGAAAAGTGAGAAACAAGAGTTTATCATCTGTACCGAAAACGGCGTCCGCTACAAGCTGGAAAAAGACAATCCGGATAAGAAATTTTATTTTACAGAGACAGAGCCTGTCTGTATGGATATGAAGCTGATCACACTGGAAAAGGTTCTTCACGTCTTAAAAACAGGAGAGAATGAAGTTCATTTGAGTGAGGAATTGAGAACTGACTCCAGAAAACCATTGGAAAAAATGCTGGAGCTGGCAAAATAGAGTGTCTTTCATAAAAAGAGAGGCCTGCCGAAAGGAAAGAGAGTATTATGAATAAAAAAGCAGATGTTGTTATCGTTGGAACAGGTGTTGCAGGGCTGTTTTCTGCATTGAATCTTCCGGATGACAAAGAAATCATCATGATCACGAAATCAGATGCCGAGAGCAGTGACTCATTTCTGGCACAGGGCGGAATCTGTGTACTCCGGGATGAACAGGATTATGACAGTTATTTTGAAGATACGATGAGAGCCGGTCATTATGAAAACCGGAAAGAATCTGTCGATATTATGATCCGCAGTTCTGGAAAAATCATTGAAGATCTGGTAGGATATGGAGTAGAATTTGAAAAGGACGGAGAAGCGTTTGCCTACACAAGAGAGGGGGCACACTCCAGACCGAGAATTCTGTTTCATGCAGATGTGACAGGAAAAGAGATCACCAGTAAGCTGTTGGCGCGGGTAAGGGAAAAGAATAACGTAACAATTTACGAATATACGACCATGACAGACATTCTTGAGGAAAACGGAAAATGTGCGGGAATCACCGTGAAGACGAAAAGTGGTGAAGAGTCCTCTATTTATGCAGATTATACCATTCTGGCAAGTGGAGGAATCGGCGGGCTGTACCAGCATTCCACAAATTTCCCTCATCTGACAGGAGATGCACTGGAAGTAGCGAAAAAACATCACATTCGTCTGGAGCATCTGGATTATGTACAGATCCATCCGACTACATTGTATTCGGAAAAGCCGGGCAGACGATTCCTGATCTCCGAATCTGTCCGTGGGGAAGGCGCACTTCTCTATAATAAAAACATGGAGCGTTTCGTAGATGAACTGCTTCCGCGAGACGTGGTGACAAAGGCAATCCGGGAACAGATGGAAAAGGATGAAACGAATTTTGTGTGGCTGTCCATGGCGCCGATCGAGAAAGAGACGATATTGAGTCATTTTCCGAATATTTACGAGCATTGCCTGGAGGAAGGCTATGATGTTACAAAAGAGTGCATTCCGGTCGTTCCGGCGCAGCACTATTTTATGGGCGGTATCTGGGTAGACAAGAACAGCCACACGTCCATGCCGCAGCTGTTTGCAGTGGGAGAGACAAGCTGTAACGGTGTGCACGGAGCGAACCGTCTGGCAAGCAACTCTCTTCTGGAGAGTCTTGTATTTGCAAAAAGGGCGGCAAATCTTATCAAAGAGCAATGGTGCCTGGAAAAAGAACAGGCTGTATAAAATGAAAGAATAGATGAAAAATAAAGGAGAAACCAGATGAATCAGATTACAATGAAGCTTCAGGCAGATCACCTGATCTTAGAAGCGTTAAAAGAAGACATTTCCAGTGAAGATGTGACAACCAATTCAGTGATGAAAGAGGCAGTGGCAGGTGAAGTAGACCTGATCTGCAAACAGGATGGAATTATTGCCGGACTGGAAGTGTTCGAGAGAGTGTTTACCCTTCTGGATCCCGACACGAAGGTAGAGTTATATTACAAAGACGGAGAAGAAGTGAAAAACGGGCAGCTGATGGGAAAAGTCAAAGGAGACATCCGTGTCCTTCTTTCCGGAGAACGAGTTGCGCTCAACTATCTTCAGAGAATGAGCGGAATTGCGACCTATACCAATTCTGTTGCAAAACTTCTGGAAAGAAGCAAGATCAAACTCCTCGATACAAGAAAAACAACACCGAATATGCGTATTTTTGAGAAATATGCAGTTCGTGCAGGCGGCGGATACAACCACCGTTACAACCTTTCTGACGGTGTGCTGTTAAAAGATAACCACATCGGAGCAGCAGGAAGTGTGACCAAAGCGGTGCAGATGGCAAAAGAGTATGCACCGTTTGTAAGAAAAATTGAAGTAGAAGTAGAAAATCTGGACATGGTAAAAGAAGCGGTGGAAGCCGGCGCAGATATCATCATGCTGGATAATATGTCACCGGAGGATATGAAAAAAGCAGTGGAGTTGATCGACGGAAGAGCCCAGACAGAGTGCTCCGGAAATGTGACAAAAGAAAATATCGCGCGTCTGACAGAGATCGGAGTTGACTATATTTCCAGCGGTGCGTTGACACACTCCGCTCCGATCCTGGATATTTCTTTAAAGAATCTGCATGCAGTGGAATAAAGATGCAGAAAAAGAAAGAGAGGAACAGTATTTATGACAGGTTCTGAACGCAGAGATCAAATCATAAATCAGATTAAAAAAAGCAGTATTCCGGTATCTGGGGCGCAGCTTGCAAAAGAATTTGATGTCAGCCGGCAGGTGATCGTGCAGGATATCGCACTGATCCGGGCAGCGGGACATGAGATCATATCCACAAACAGGGGATATCTTCTGAATACTCCACATTCCGTGAACCGGATCTTCAAAGTGAATCACACGGATGAAGAGTTGGAAGACGAGCTGTGTACGGTAGTGGATCTGGGCGGAAAAGTGGTGAACGTGATGGTCAATCACAGGGTGTACGGTCACATGGAGGCAGAGATTAACATCACATCCAGACGAAAAGTGATGGAATTTGTAGAGGATATTAAGCGGGGAAAATCAAGTCCTCTGAAAAATATTACCTCCAATTATCACTATCATCTGATCGAGACAGATTCCGAAGAGACACTGGATCTGATCGAAGAGGCATTACGGCAGAAAAAATTTCTGGTCGAAGTGGCCGCTGGATCGTAATAAGACAAATTTTTAAAAGGTGCAATCTTGACTTATCATTCCGGCTGTGATACGATTTTCAACGAGAAAGTGTGTATTTTATACACATATCTGGTAGAAAAATCATACGGAAAATGCAAAGACGGAGAGAGTAGGTTATCCGAAATTTTACAGAGAATTCCCGGAAGATCCGAGAAAGGATCCGATGCTGAGAGGGATGAACGGAAGATGATCGAACATGGCTCCCGAGCGGCGCAGCAAGCATGATGTGAACTGCGATGGGTTCGCCCTTTACAGCGAGAGAGTGTTTTTGGCAGCACTCACAGAGGTTTCAGCCGTGAGGCTGAGATAAATCAGAAGTGGTAACACGGTATTCACCCGTCTTCTTGGCAGCAGGAAGACGGGATTTTTTATGAAGGAGAGAAGAGAGATGGCAGACAAGAAACCATATTATATCACAACAGCGATTGCCTACACATCAGGCAAACCGCATATTGGAAACACTTATGAGATTATTCTGGCTGACGCGATCGCAAGATACAAGAGAAGTCAGGGATACGATGTATTTTTCCAGACAGGAACCGATGAGCATGGTCAGAAGATCGAGCTCAAAGCAGAAGAGGCGGGAGTAACACCAAAAGAATTTGTAGACAATGTTTCCGGAGAAATCAAGAAAATCTGGGATCTGATGGATACTTCTTATGACAAATTTATCCGTACAACAGACGAAGATCATGAAAAACAGGTACAGAAGATCTTTAAAAAACTGTACGATCAGGGAGATATTTACAAAGGGCACTATGAAGGAATGTACTGTACTCCATGTGAATCTTTCTTCACAGAATCACAGCTTGTAGACGGCAAATGTCCGGACTGCGGACGTGAAGTACAGCCTGCGAAAGAAGAAGCATACTTCTTTAAAATGAGCAAATATGCAGACAGACTGATCGAGCATATCAATACACATCCGGAATTCATTCAGCCGGTATCCCGTAAAAACGAGATGATGAACAACTTCCTGCTTCCGGGACTGCAGGATCTGTGTGTTTCCAGAACATCATTCAAATGGGGAATCCCGGTAGACTTCGATCCGAAACATGTAACTTACGTATGGCTGGATGCGCTTACAAACTATATCACAGGAATCGGATACGACTGCGATGGAAACAGCACGGAGCAGTTTCACAAATTATGGCCGGCAGATCTGCATCTGATCGGAAAAGATATCATTCGCTTCCATACAATTTACTGGCCAATCTTTTTGATGGCACTGGATCTTCCGCTTCCAAAACAGGTATTCGGACATCCATGGCTGCTTCAGGGAGACGGAAAAATGAGTAAATCCAAAGGAAACGTCCTTTACGCAGATGAACTGGTAGATTTCTTCGGCGTTGATGCAGTTCGTTACTTTGTTCTTCATGAGATGCCATTTGAAAATGATGGAGTTATCACATGGGAACTGATGGTAGAGCGCATGAATTCTGATCTTGCCAACACGCTGGGAAATCTGGTCAACAGAACCGTTTCCATGACAAATAAATATTTCGGCGGAACTGTAACAGACAAAGGTGTGGCAGAAGAGGTTGATGCAGATCTGAAGGCAGTGACAGAAAGCACACCAAAAGCAGTCGAAGACAAGATGGAAGAGCTGCGTGTGGCAGATGCAATGACAGAAATTTTCAATCTCTTCAAACGCTGCAACAAATACATTGACGAGACAATGCCATGGGTACTCGCAAAAGATGAAGCAAAAAAAGACCGTCTGGAAACAGTTCTCTGGAACCTCATTCAGAGCATTTCCCGCGGTGCAGAACTTCTGGAATCCTTTATGCCATCCACAAGCAAAAAGATTCTGGAGCAGCTCGGAAATGGTCATGTAACAGAAAAACCGGAAATCCTCTTCGCAAGACTGGATCTGGAAGAAGTTCTGAAAAAAGTAGAAGAGCTGCATCCACCGGTTGAAGAAGAAAAAGAAGAGGAAGATGTGATCGATATTGAAGCAAAACCAGAGATCACATTTGATGATTTTGGAAAAATGCAGTTCCAGGTCGGAGAGATCATTGCCTGCGAAGAAGTGAAAAAATCCAGAAAACTCCTTTGCTCACAGGTGAAGATCGGAAGCCAGGTAAAACAGATCGTATCCGGAATCAAAGGTCATTACACAGCCGAAGAAATGGTTGGAAAGAAAGTCATGGTTCTCGTGAATCTGAAACCTGCAAAACTGGCAGGCGTATTATCAGAAGGAATGCTGTTATGCGCAGAAGATGCAGAAGGAAATCTCGCATTGATGACACCGGAGAAAACAATGCCGGCAGGAGCAGAGATCTGCTAAGAAAATAGAGAAAATGAATAGATCCCCCGGATTTCAGGAGAAAGAAGCCTGAGATCCGGGGGATATGCTTTTGTAAAAGTTATTTAGCTTTTTCAATCCATTGTTTTACAACTTCAATATCAATCCCGGTCAGTTGAGTAATTTCCTCCGGGGAGTTGCCGGACTGGAATAAACGTAAGACAATTTCCTGAGCCATTTGAGTACGACCAAGATCAAGCCCCTCCTTAATCCCCTCTTTAATCCCCTTCTTAATCCCTTCCTTAATTCCATCCTCAACGCCATCTTCATATAAATCTTTCTCATAAGCCTTTTGATTAAACGATGTCAGAACCATACTGATTACCTCCGCTTTATGCTTCACCAGCACATCCCGAAGAATTCCCTTTTCAATACAGATGTCCACCGCTTTCGTGACAGCGTGCCTCGGATCACTCGTTTTCTTACACTGGATCCTTACCGTATCCACAAAAATAGAATACTCTTTCAGCCGCTGGCATTTTTCCATAAGCGCAAGGTTATGTCCGTAATTGATATTCAGCATCACTGCGGTGCACTGCAGACAAGGCTGCCGATTATCGGATACAGATTCAAATGCATCCGTCAATCGAAGAATTGTCTCATCCGGTTGTTCTTTTGTGCCGTTATAGAACACAAAGTATTGAGGAATCGGCAGCTTTTTTAAAGAGCTGCTGTATAAATTGATATTTTTCGTCTCAACGTATCCATCATACAACCTGGCGAGATAGATCAGTCCGCGCAATGGCATATTTGGATTATACGTGCTCTGATGTTCATAGAGATTCAGTGTCCCGCCGATCAGGAATGAAATATCATTTTTCATAGAGAGATAAACAGCGTCCTCCAGTGTATTTACTTCAAGATCATTCGGATTTTCATAGCAGGTATTATTCAATGCATTGTACAGGTCCAAAAGATCCCTCTTGTTATTGAAAACCAAGCGAAAAAGCCGATCCTTATATTTGTGATTCGGGACAGGGTGTTTCTGGTGATTTCTTTTTTTATTTTTTCTCATGTACTTTCCTCCATTATAAAAAACTTATTCTGTAGATGCAATCTTCTTATTTTTGTGTTCGGTTAAAAATAACTGAAAATCTGGCGAAACGCCGGAAAACAGACAGCTTCTAAAAGACAGAAGCCAATGCTGTACAGACGACAGCTAAATGTGAAACCAAGGGGCAATCTGCAGAGCAGAAAAGCAGCCCCTTGAAAAAAGATAGTTTATTTTGCTTTTTCAATCCATTGTTTTACAACTTCAACATCAATTCCGGTCAGCTGAGCAATCTGCTCCGGAGAGTTGCCGGAATGAAGCATATGGAGAACAATTTCTTTTTGTCCAAGATTAATGCCCTCCTCAATACCCTCTTTATACTGGTTTTTTAAGTCTTCTTCATAAGCCTTTTGATTAAACGATGTCAGAACCATACTGATTACCTCCGCTTTAT
>OBWC01001541.1_pt1 | contig 10395 bp, 7 predicted proteins | sample 1501341 | NCBI WGS metagenome assembly OBWC01 (sample SAMEA2580033, study PRJEB22360) | human gut metagenome | biome: human gut; feature: human-associated habitat; material: faeces | place: Denmark | collected 2008/2010 | reverse complement strand
TGGCAGCAGCTTGCACGGAGCCGTGAGCTGCGAGAGCGTCTCGCGCTCGGCACGAATCACTTCCATCACGCGCAGCGAGGTCATAATGCCGTCGCCCGTGCGCTCGATATCGCCAAAGATCGTATGGCCCGTCTGCTCGCCACCCAGGCTGTAGCCGCCCTCGCGCATCTTGGCATACACGTGACGGTCGCCCACGCCGCTGGTCACGGCGCTCAGTCCGGCAAGCTCCAACGACTTGATCAGGCCAAAGTTGCTGGCGATCGTCGGTACCACGGTACCGCCCGAGAGACGCCCGTGCTTGTTCAGGTACACGCCGCACACGTACAAGATCTGGTCGCCGTCGACCACGCGGCCGCGCTCGTCCACGGCCAGGCAGCGGTCGGCATCGCCGTCGTAGGCAAAGCCCACATCCAGGCCCTGCTCCACCACGTGGCGCTGCAGGCGCTCAATATGCGTAGAGCCGCAGTCGACATTGATGTTAAAGCCGTCGGGCGCGGCATTGATCACGCGCACATCGGCGCCCAGTGCGTCGAACACCGGCTTGGCCACCGAGGATGCCGAGCCGTTGGCGCAATCGATGCCGATCTTGACGCCCTGCAGCGAAAAGTTCGCGCTGGCGATGAGCGAAGCAATGTAGCGGTTGCGACCCTGCATGTAGTCCACCGTGGCGCCGATGTGGTTGCCCGTTGCCAGCGGCACCTCGCTCTTGCCATCGATGTAGTCCTCAATGAGCTCCAGCACGTCCTCGTCCATCTTAAAGCCGTCGCTGTTGACGAGCTTAATGCCGTTATCGCAAAACGGGTTGTGGCTCGCGCTGATCATGATGCCGCAATCGAAGCAGCCTTCCACAGTCTGATGCGCTACGCCCGGCGTGGGGATCACGTGCAGCATATAGGCGTCCGCACCGCTCGCGACCAGGCCGCTCACCAGCGCCGCCTCGAACATATAACTCGAGCGACGCGTGTCCTTGCCCACGATCACGCGTGCCTTGCGCTCGCGGTTGGCGCCGTAATACCAGCCCACAAAACGGCCAATCTTATAAGCGTGCTCTACCGTCAGCCCAACGTTGGCCTCACCACGAAAGCCGTCGGTGCCAAAGTACTTCATGCGCTCTCCTTACAAAATAGGGGCGAACAGATTGCCTGTCCGCCCCAAAATGGTACTCGATTATCTGCGCTACCAGAAAAACCCTACGCCGACGCGCTGTCGCGAGCCGCCTGGCATGTAGGAGTCTGACGCAGCGTAAGCGGCTTGTCCCCCGCCTCGGCCGACGTGGTCAGCGTATACGTGATCGTCGTCGTCTCGCCAGCATGCAGGTCAACGGTGCCCGAATAGAAGGGGATTCCATGCCACGTAGCGGCGCCAAGACCAAACTGGGTGCCCTCGACGGTCAGATCAGTAATGTTGCCGCCCGTCGGGGCAAACAACGAGACATTCAGACGCTCGTCGTCACGCGCGGCATCGGGTGCGCTCGCCGCAACGTAGTCGGGCAGCTTGCCAGCCTCCTCCTGCGTCATGATGTTCGTCAGGGTAACGGTGATGCGATAGGAGCACGTGCCGTCACCGTTCTTCACGCCCTGACCAATCTGCGTATCGGCGTTCAGGTACCAGTCGAGCTTGGAGAAGCTCAGGTTGTTAAAGTAAACGCCGGCAACAGGATCGGCGCTCGGGTCATCCGGATCGGGCAGCGAAGCGTCAATGCCCGTCTCTTTGATGGCATTCTGCTCATCATCGTTTCTCATCCACGCGATCAGGCGGCCCTCTTCGGCACCGCGCTCAACGGCGCTGACAAGCTTCGTAACATCGACATCGCCGATACCGCCAAGGATCTTGTCGAAGGCAGCGCTGGCGACGGATGCAAAGATGCCGTCCGACTCCTCGACCGGATAGTTCCAGTACACATCGTGCATGAGGACCTTTGCGGCGTTGGTGCCGTCGACAACCGTTCCGTCGGGCAGCGAGACATTACCGACCAGGCCCAGCAGATACTGCAGGAACACCGGGTCGATACCGATGACGCCATCAACGTCCTGTCCATACTGGGACTTCCACAGCGCGGCGACACGCTGCGAGTTGCGGGGCCAATCAGGCGAATAGGTATTGCCCGAGTTGTACAGGTTACTGTGGTTGCCGAACAGCGCCTCATCCTCTTCGTCGACGCTCTCGACTGCCTCATCCTCGCTGAGTCCAATGCGGGGAACAAACTCGCCAATCGACATCTGGCCGTCAGTGACCGAAATCAGGCCCTGCGAACCGCCAAAGCCGCCGCAAGCACGAATCTCGACGTTGTTCATGGCGTACATAAGGTAGTTGCGCGTCTGGCCGTTGGCGCCGAGCATCTGGGGAAGGACGGGGGCGACCTTCTCCGCCGCGTCAACCGCGCCGTTGAGGGTGGCAAAGCCGTCCTTGGCCTTATCGACCAGCTCGGTCACCTGGGAAATATGAGTATCGCCAATGCCCTGGACCTTCTCGTTGGCGCTCTTGAACACCTTCGAGCTGCTGGAAAGCGAATCGGCGACCGCCTGCAGCGCGGACACGTTAATCATGCCGTCCTGGAACAGCTTGCCGGGCGTAGCCTGCGAAAGGTTATCGGCCATGGGAACCAGCGCATTGCTCGAGACATCGGACAGGGTGTCAATCATGGTGCGGGCCGCATTGATATCGCTGCCATACACCGGGATAAACGAAGCCGCCGCCCACAGCGGGCTCGAGGTCTCCGCCTTCATGCTGTTACAGAGCTCATCGATCTTCTTCGCGTCGTCAGGCAGCGTCGAAAAATCGCCCGACGTGACCTTGTCCTTAAGGCCACCGACGATCTCGACAGCCTCCTTCGCTTCGCTCTTTACGGTCTTTGCCGAGTTAAGCAGCATAAAGCCGCTTGCGCCAAGCGCAACGAGAAGCACCGCGACTACAACGGCAATAATGGCGCCGGTGTGACGCTTTTTGCGCTCGCCCTTGCGATGGCGATGACGGACCAGACCGTCAGAGGTCGAACTCGGCGAAGCGTCGCCACCGTAGTTCAAGCCAAAATCGTAATAATCTTCCTTGGAACCCGAGCCCGCAAACTCGGCACCGCTATCATCCAGGCGGGCGAACGTGCCAGTCTCGGAGGCGCCGGTGTAAATCGTGCCAAGGTTACCCGTAAGCCCCGCGCCACCGGCAGAGGGAGTATTGTTGGCGGCCTTGTCGGCATTAACGTTGCCGGCGGCATTCGCGGCGTTGGCAGCACCTGCGTTGTTCGCGGGTACCGAAGGAGCCCCGCTCGGCTGCGACGTGGAGGTTGCACCGCCCGCAAAGACATTCCCTCTTGCACGGCCGGTCTTTTTTGCCTTTTGAGACTGCTCGTACAGAGCGGTAAACATCGCTGTCTCGCCCGGGGACACGCGCTTACCGGAACCGCCCTGTCCAGCGCCGCCCGGCGTGCCGGCCTTACCAGCCCCGTTCGGACGCGGCGGAACTGCAGGACGGCCGCTATCGCTGCCCTTAAAGTGATTACCAGCCATAAAGAAATCCTCGCAATTGAGTCGCAATGAAAAAGTCCATAACGTTACTAGTTTATGGCATTTTGAGCATCGACAGCTAAACTCCAGACACGGACATCAATTGGCGAAAATGCGGCACAACACCTTTTCCGTCTTGGCAGCGGCGCCAGCTACACCGTGAGGAACATCATCACGATGATCATGGCAAAGCCGATAAGGTCGGTCGGCAAAAACACCGTGCCCAGCATAACGGCGCTGGTGATGGTCGCCGAGACGGGCTCCACGGTTCCGATGAGACTCGCACGCACCGAGCCGATGTCCTTAACGCCCTGCATATAGAGCATGTAAGCAAAAAACGAGCCGATAACAACGAACACCGCGAGCGCCTCGACGCCGGCAGCGTCGAGTGCCGGCACATGCGCCCAGGGCTGCACGAAGACACATGAGATCACGCCCGCCGTGAGCATTGCCGAGCCCGTGACGATGGGGCTGCCGTATTCGGGCAGGATCTTGGCGGGAATCACCGCCATACACGCGGCGCTGACCGCACACATAAGACCTGCTGCCAGGCCAAGCGGCGAGATATTCAGGCTGGTGGGGTCGCCGCCGGTGGCGATTAAAAAGGTTCCACCCAGAGCCAGGCCAATGCCGATGACTTCGCGAGTACGCGGCATGCGGCGATCGATCACGCAGGTGTAGCCCATGATGATAACGAGCTGCAGGCACTGGAGCACCGTCGCGGTTCCGGCGTTCGTCAGGCGCACGGCCGAAAGATAGCAAAACTGGTTGAACAGCAGGCCAAAAGCGGTAAAGAGCAGCAGCTGCTTGCGATCGGCGGGTGTGGTCCAGAGCTTGACCAGGCGCTCGCGGTCGCGCGTAACAACCACGGCCATAAAGAGTAGACCGGCGAGAATCTGACGCACGCTCATAAGCCACAAGGTGTCGACGTGGTAGGTATCGAACAGAAAGCTCGCGCTGGTGCCCGAGAAGCCCCAAAACGAACCGCCCACCAGCGTAGCCAAGACGCCCGTGATCATCTTGCGCGACGACGCATCGTTAAGGCGCTCGCGCCAGGCGCGACGGGTGTTGCGGCTGAGCTCGTCGGTGCCCTCGGGCACATCAATGTTCGATATATCGGTCATCGGCACCGAAGCCCCTGCGCCTTCGACCTGCTCGACACACTCTTTGCTCATTCCACTCCCCCGAAACAGCCTGGAAACAATTCGGCTTACCTTACCACGGCGAAGTCACCAGCTGGAGGCTTGTCCGCTTATCGGTAGGACAATTCCGCAGGTGTCTTTCCATAGCTCGATACCGCAATGGCCTTGCATTATGCGACAGCCAAATCGCGGCAGCAGGCTCTTTTAAAATGGATATGACGAAGCCCCCGAATTCCACAATGTAAGCGATTTTTAAAAATGTTCTTGCCACCGAGTTCAGGCTCCGTTATATTATCCCTTGCGCGCTTGCGCACCCTTGATCGGGCGTTTAGCTCAGGGGGAGAGCGCTTCCCTGACACGGAAGAGGTCAGAAGTTCAAATCTTCTAACGCCCACCAAATGTTCGCAGCTCAGAGGCTATGCCCTCTGGGCTGTTTTGTTTTATGTCGCCAAATCCGCTGGCAGCTCCAACCGCCCAACTGGCCAAAAGCCGACCATCTACTTGCCGATCTATCCATCGGTATAACCAATCAGTCCGCACCACAGCTTCTCGGCAAAACGCCACGATGTCTGCGCCCTGCGGTATCCTTGAGCCACTTACACCTGCAGCACCAAGGAGCCACCATGCGCACCGAGCTCGATGTTCCCTTTTCGCACAAAGAAGAAGCCAAGGCGTTGGGCGCCAAATGGGACCGGACCAAGAAAATCTGGTATGTACCCAGCGGCGTCAACCCCGAGCCCTTTGCCGAGTGGCTGCCCGGTATTGACCGATCCGACCCCTCTGCGCCGTATATATATCTAGTACTGGGCAAGCGCGAGTGCTGGAAGTGTCACAAAGAGACCTCGGTCGCGGCCTTCGGCATGGTGGCTCCGCGTCCCCGTCCTGCCGCGTCCCCGGGGGAGCCGATAACGACGAGAGCATCGCCATCGCGCACGCGCCCAACGAAGCCGGGCACATTGCCATCGACACGGCCAACGCCAACGCACTCGCCATCGTGCCCGCTCTTGGCTGCGTGCCGGGCGAGATCCGCGACTACCTTCATAAGCGCTGCGGCTACAAGCCCGTAGGCGCGCGAGCCTCCAAAGCCCCGTCGCTCGGCAACACGTGCACCAGTTGCGACGCGCTGCAAGGCAGCCGCTATCTGTTCGAGGAGCCCTCGTCCCCGTTTGCCCTCACTGCCATCAACAAGCTGCCGGCACTGGAGTTTATACGCGTCGAAGTTGCCGGCGTCTTTGGCGTCCCGGCCACGCGTACCGACTTTGACCAGGCGCTCTTTACCTGGGCACGCGACCATCACGCCGAGTTCCACAAGCAGCTCGGTGAGGGGATTTATTTGTAGGGACGGAGAGGCCTTCACAGTCAGCTCCTCCGCATCACCTATCCCTCGTCGCCGGCGTCGTACACGATATCGAGGCCACAAACGGGGCATTTCTCCGGATACACCGGCATATGAGCGCCTGTCTGTTTTCTCACTTCGTCGCTGAACCTGTCGCGCGCATCGATGAACCGAATGTCGAGACACGGTATTTGCGAGCCGCAGCAAGGGCAGGTGACGACAAACGACCCGCAATCAACCTCTACGCTCGGAAACATATTGTTGTCTATAAGGGCACACGGCAGTTTTCCGTACTTCCCCATCACAATATCGCCTCGCCAGCTCATACACGCTCCCCTCTCGCTATACAAAACAGGAAGAGCATGCACCGGCGGGCATGCGCGAGATTGCATCGCCACGCGATCCGATCAAACAACACGATCGTCAAAGAATGCCAAAGCCAAATACGCTAATACGGCAGAAGCCCCGCCTTTTCACGCTTCTTTTCCGAGCGATCGAACTCAATGCGATGGGCCTCAAGAAACACCGCATTGGGTCGCCACTGACGCTCATTCGGCTGCCTTAGCGTCGCACCCGCAAAGGAAGCGTAGCCGGTCTTATCCAGCAGGTACGATCCGCACAGCCGATATTCGCCGCAAACAGGCTCAAACGAAATCAGATGAGCATCGAATAAAGCATGTAAGTCGCGCCGAAGCAGAATGCCGTTGCTGGCAACCTGCGATTTGGGTCCCGAGTAATTCTCGATATGTGCAGCCTCCAGAGCTTCGCTGACGCCGCAGTCCGACACCGCGCAACGGCCATCATAGGCGGCAACGAGCTGCTTGCGGAACCATTGCTGCCCCAATCGCTCGCGCCTTAACGCATAGCGGACCTTTTCGTCGTCGGTCGTACCCTGTCCGGCAAACTCAATATCGACGGGCATGTGCTTCAGATAGCTCATGTCGGGCGCAAAACGGGGGTCCGGTCCGCCTTTATGAACAGGACCGTGCAGAACAAACCATCCGTTTTCGGGCTCGAACCGTTCAACAAACGCAAGGCCGAGCACCTTGTAGCCCACCTCGGTTGCAAATATGACTCCGACTGGAACGCCACATTCCATGCAGTTGAGCATTTTACTGTTGTAATTCTGGTCTCGAGAACCAACGGCGCCTGGCGCTTGGACCGAATACTTAATGACCCACGTACCATCGTCCAAATAGAGCGGAGGTACATCGGTGTAGAAGCTCTTTTTAGAGTTATGGACCGAAAGCGCAAAGATCTTATTGGGATCTTGCTTCACCCGATCCTGGCCCGGCCAGAAGATCCCTGAATCCCGCGTTACGGGAAAGAAGTCCGAGCCAATTCTCAAACGATACTGATACTGAGGGCTATCTTCCTTGGTGTGGTGCGGAAGGCTGGTCCAAACGCCGCCGCGCTGCTCCTCACCCAGAAACCACTCCCATGCCTCAACGTATTCGGAAGGCACGAGACCGCAGGCACGGTCATAGCTTGGTCCATCCATCAACGGAACAGCAAGGTCAATGTCGTTCATCGCCAGCACCTACAACCATACGAACGCGAGTCATGCTCCTCAATAATATGGCCGAAAGTCAATTATTACGAGATCTCATTCCGCGATCGGCACATCGTTGATGCTCTCGGTTTGCCGCTGGTGCGCTCGTGCCCCGCTACCCCACTCCCCTGTATACTGATGTAGCACGTGTTTCATCCGGACTTGTTGGGCCGGATTGTTCATGGGAGGGTCTTATGGCTGCTTCAAATCCGCCTAAGGGGAGCGTTTCTTCTTCGTCTATCAAGCCAGTTACGCGCAAGGCCGTGCGTTGCCAGCGCGAGGTCGCTTGGCTTGTCACGCAGGCGGCGGGTAGGCTCGTGGCGACCACTCAGGACGTCAACGCACCTACGCCGAGCTTTGTGTTAGCGGCAGCCCTGGATTTTGTGCGTCAATTGGAACTTACCGCACAGGATGCCAGCGGCCACCTCGACTACCAGAATGTTATGGCGCCCGACCTGCAAACGTTCTGCCACATGGCCAAGTTGCCCGCCGCACCCAACGCGCTTTCGGACGCAGGCTACATGTTTACGCTTTCGGGCGCGGACCTTATCCGCGACATCTATGCATACTGCAGCGAGCTCGCCGAGCGCCACGTCTTTGACGTGGCAGAAGTCAAACCGGGATATGTCATCAAGCTGGTTCTTAGGCTGTTCTTGATGGACGGGTTCGGGGCCATGCTGGCGTAAGCCGAGTCTTTAGCATCACCGTCGGCTGAGCAACAACCGCTTTACCTTAGTGGGCGCCAATCGAGGGTCGATTATTGGGTCGCCTCGTCCACTAACGCATCTATCCCACGCGCTCCGACAGTCGATACTTGCGGTTGCGGCTCGTCGCCGGCGCCGTGGGCTCAAGCTCGCCTTGAGCAATGAGCGCGTTGACGCGCGACCTAACCTGGGAAATTGTGAGCCCTGTGCGCTCTGCCAGCTCGCGCGTCCCCAGCTCGCCGTAGTGTTTGAGTGCCGTCACAATTAAGCCCCCGCCATGATCGACCGGCTCGATCTTTGAACGGTAAAGTACGACCTTGAACCGATCGAATCCCGGGCAGAACAGGGGCTCGGCCAGACCATGCGCGCGCATGGCATCGATCATCATCGGGATGCCCGAGCCATTGCCCTCAGCCGGCGAACCTGCGCCATCCGGCAGCGGGACAATCGACAGGAGCTTCACAAGCGTCGCGTTACGGCATCGGGAGCTGCTGTCAAACAAGTTCTCGCGAGTCTTTCCCCCGTAAAGGCCGCCAGGATTCGTCACCTCGACACGATCATCAAAGACGTCGACGGCAATCGATTGTCCACAGAACCGATCCCCGTATTCTCGATGGATTACGGCGTTGGCGATTGCTTCGCGCAGAACCTCCTCGGGAATCTCAAGCGAGTCGACACGCGAGACGCTTTGGACGGTCGAGGTTCGCCGCAAATTCTTGGCGACGGCTGCGACGGCATCCGAGATCATCTCGTCCAACGTTCCCTCACAGATTGTGCGGTCCATGAACCTCAGCGACCCCGCCATGCCCTTCTGAGTTCCTGCATGGACAGCCACGTCAATGAAGAGCTTGGGATAGAACTGCTGAGGGTAAACGCCCGCGGCAAGGAGGCCGGCCTTGGTAACATTGCCCTGGAAGTCGAGGAAATTCAGACGCTCCATCTTTGTCTTCTTGTCCGCCGCACCGCGCATCGCTCGAGGCGTCAACGAATAGGCACGCTCTATCGTGCGGTCGACCAGCGACTCGTCGAGATCGCCCACACTCGTGCCGGGCACCGCATCGCGATCGCTAGGACTCGTCCGTTCATATGACGACAGTGCCAAAACCTCGGTCGACGAAAGCGGGACATCTTTGTCATCGATGCGTTTGTAGCTGCCACCTTGAGCGCCCCGCTCTATGACATAGCAAGGCTTGCTCGACGGGTCGAGCTCCTCAATCGTGATGACCAGAACCACGGTGCCCTGGAGCTCCACGCGCTCAATGGTGTATTTGGGCGGATTGGCCAGCTTTCCGCGACCGCCGGCATCGCCCATGCCCGCCACGAATTGGTTGAGCACTTTCTCGGTCTCAAAGTTTGCAACTGGGACAAAACCCGCGCGCTCGCTCACTCCGAGTACGATGATGCCGCCGGCGGTGTTTGCGAAAGCGCTGACCGTTTCCCATACGTCGTGGGAAAGCGTCGTGGCGCTCTCCTTCACTTCGACGTTAAGATCGTCCGAGCCCATGCGCCTTAAAGACTCGAGCAAACCGGTCAGTTCGTTTTCGTTCACCTGCACGTCCTTTCGCTCGGTTCTGCGAAGAATGCCGCGAATAGATTTCCTTCGTCCCTCAGTTATCTCTCGTAATTATCTCTCATCTTTCTGTTATCTCTCATATTAGAGATGAGCGAGAGATGAAAGATAAGATGTCTGCCATCTGTTTCATATAAACATGTTTTTACTGGTAAAACAATCAGTATTGAGATAATTCCATGATTGCTTGTCTCTCTGCTGCTCAGTTATCTCTCATATTTATCTCTCGTCTTTCTGCTATCTCTCGTATTAGTGACGAATGAGAGATGAGAGATACGTGAGTGATGGACGAGTGCGGATTATTGGACAGTCAGAAAATGAGCGTGGATATTTGGACGGTTTTTGGGGCTTTTGCAGCAGATTCCGTCCGAATATCCACTCTCGTTTGGCGAGTGTCCAATTTTCCACGCTCGTGCGGCGGGCACGCGGGACCTTTACCCATTCCGCCGGCATCGTCTTCAGTTCGCCGCAGAGCCGCGGCCCCATATGGGTATACTCTCGAGGATTCGACTCGATTCGCCCCCGCTGGGGCGTCAAAGGAGACTGCATATGCCCACCACCTCAACCGACCCGCGCGCCGCTGCCGCCGCG
>OBWC01001536.1_pt1 | contig 10413 bp, 5 predicted proteins | sample 1501341 | NCBI WGS metagenome assembly OBWC01 (sample SAMEA2580033, study PRJEB22360) | human gut metagenome | biome: human gut; feature: human-associated habitat; material: faeces | place: Denmark | collected 2008/2010 | reverse complement strand
CGAGACCCGCGAGATCTCGGCGAAAATCGACGAACTGCACGAGGAGCGCGGCGAATCGGCGACCGGCCGCGTGCTGACGCTGCTCATCGCCACCGAGGACGCGGACCTAGAGCATGCGCTGGAAATCGCGAACTCGGCCAGCCGTGAGCACCCGTGCCGCGTGATTGCCGTAGTACCGGATACCAATCCTGCCGATCAGTCCGGCGAAGGCGAACCGAACGCGGCCGAAGTGGCCGCCGAGGTGAGCGCGAGTCGCGATAATCCGGCCGTCGATTTGACCGACGGCCCGAACGATCCGAACGATTCCAACCTGAACGCCCAAGTGCGATTCGGCGCGGACGCCGGTGCCGGTGAGATCATCATCTTGCGTCCGCGCGGTGGCCTTATCAACCACCCGGATACGCTGGTTATCCCGCTGCTTGTGCCGGATGCGCCTGTAGTGGCGTGGTGGCCGACCACACCGCCGTCGAACCCGGCCAAGGATCTGATGGGTGCGATGGCCCGCAGTCGCATCACCGACGCGTTGCACTCCAATAATCCGGAGGCCACGATTGAGCGTTTGCGCCGCAATTGGACACCGGAAGATATCGACTTGTCCTGGACACGACTGACCGTCTGGCGCGCAATGCTCGCCTCGATGCTCGATCAGCCGCCGCACCTGCCCATCACCGCCGCGAAGGTGACCGGCAAGGCCGACTTCCTGCCTATGGAAATGCTGTGCGCATGGCTGCGTCTGAAACTTGGCGTACCAGTCGAAACTGAGTTCGTGCCCGACGCGCAGGCCGTGACCGGCGTGTACCTGACCCGTGAGGACGGTGTGATCTCGCTGGAACGCCCGTATGAGGACCAAGCGCTGATCTCGCTGCCCGGCCAGACTCCGCAGGAAGTGTCCGTGCCGATGCGCACCATCGAGGACTGCCTGACCGAGGAACTGCGTCGCATCGATCCCGATGAGATCTACGCCGAGGTCATCAACGAAGGCTGGGATCTGATTCGTCACTGAAGTCGGTAGAACCCGTTGCCACAGCGGCGTTGGAATGAGTTCGGCAATTGTGGCCGAGCCATGCCAACGCCGTTGCTCATCGTTTCCTACCTCATGCGATGCCGAAGCTCATGCCCGCGGAGTAATAAAGTGACATATGCGATGTCGCACAATGTGGATTGTGTTGTCAACTGACAACACAATCCACATTGCAAAGTACGACACATACCCCATACAAGGACCATACATGGCAACTCGAAAACTCATTGTGTATCCGAATAAAGATCTGATGATTCAGGCTGGCGCGCAACGTTTTGTCTTGGCGCTACTCGATTTGCTCGCCGAACGATTGCCTGATGGCACGCATCGCACGCGTGTGGATGTGGCGCTGTCTGGCGGTTCGGCCGCGCAGCCGCTGGGCTTGGTGCTGAACGATCCGCTGGCTGACGCGATTGATTGGTCGCGCGTGCATTTCTGGTGGAGCGACGAACGTTTTGTGCCGGCTTACGACACCGATCGCAATGCTTTGGAGGCCCGTCGCCTGCTGCTTGACCAGCTGGTGGCAGATGGCAAGCTGCCTGAGTCGAATATTCATGAGATGGCGGCCGATACCCGTTCAGCCGATGACATCGCCGATGTGATGGATCAGGCCGACAGCGATGATGCTTCCGTTCGCGCCGCCGCCGATGCCGCGAATGATGCGTTGCTGGACGATGTCGCGAGCGACTATGAGCGCGAGTTGGTGAATGAATTGGGGCCGGAACCGGTAATCGATCTGATGATTCTCGGCATGGGACCGGACGGTCACTATGCGTCGCTGTTCCCTGGTCATGATGAGGTCAAGGTTACTGATAGGCTCACCGTGGGTGTGAACCACTCCCCCAAGATGCCGCCGCTGCGTGTTTCATTGACCGCGCCGCTCATCGCGCGTTCACGCCATACGTGGTTCTTCGCCGCCGGTGCCGGCAAAGCCGAATCGCTGGCCCATGTCTTCGAGCAGCCCAACAACCCGGATTACCCGTCCTCCTACGCCAACGGAGTGGACGAGTTCATCTGGTTCTCCACCGAAGAAACCGTCACCGAGTTGTGAGTGAATTAAGCCCCCCTCTGATGAGGGGGCTTAATTCGTCTATGGCTACGCCTCGATCTCGGGCTTGCTGTTTTCTCAGCTCGGCTATCGCCGAGCCTGAAGAAGGCCGGACAGCCCACAGGGCTGTCCTAAACCTGAAATCACGAGGCTACGCCTCGATTTCAGGCTTGCCTTCTTCAGCCCACAGCGTGTGGAACACGCCGGGCTTGTCTACGCGGCCGTAGGTGTGGGCACCGAAGAAGTCACGCTGGGACTGGGTCAGAGCGGTGGGCAGGCGCTTGGAGCGCAGACCATCGTAGTACGCCAGGGAGCTGGAGAACACCGGGGTCGGGATGCCGGCCTCCACCGCGCGAACGATCACGCGACGCCATGCATCCTGCGATTCGCCGATGATCTTCTCGAAGTACGGATCGAACAGCAGGGAAGCCGGCGGGTTATCGCCCCTGAAGGCCTCGGTGATGCGGTCGAGCAGGAACTGGGCGCGAATAATGCAGCCGCCACGCCAAATGCGGGCCACTTCGGACAGGTTGATATCCCAGCCGTATTCCTTGGCACCGTCCTGAATCTCGTTCAGGCCCTGAGCATAGGCCACGACCTTGGAAGCGAACAGAGCCTTGCGCACGTCCTCGACGAACGCGGCCTTGTCTTCTCCGGCCAGATCGATGGTCTTGTTCGGTCCAGCCAGACCTTCCTTCTGAGCGTCTTCACGCAGCTCACCGTGCGAAGACAGTGCACGAGCGAACACGGCTTCACCGATGGCAGCCACAGGAGAACCACATTCCAGACCAGTCTGCACGGTCCACGTACCAGTACCCTTCATGCCGGCATGATCCACGACCACGTCCACGAACGGCTTGCCGGTCTCGGCATCCTTGTGGTGCAGAATCTCAGCGGTGATCTCGATCAGGTAGGAGTCAAGGTCGCCCTTGTTCCATTCAGCGAACACGTCGCCAATCTCCTCGGCATCCATGCCGAGTCCACGGCGCAGAATGTCATACGCCTCACCAATCACCTGCATATCGGCATACTCGATGCCGTTGTGCACCATCTTGACAAAGTGGCCGGCACCATCGGTGCCGATGTGGGTCACGCACGGTTCGCCGTTCACCTTGGCGGCGATGGACTGAAGAATCGGGCCCAAGGTCTTCCAGGATTCCGCAGTGCCACCGGGCATCAGAGACGGGCCGTTGAGCGCGCCTTCCTCACCACCGGACACGCCGCAACCCACGAAGTGGAAGCCCTTGGCACGTACTTCCTTCTCACGCTTGATGGTGTCCTTGAAGAAGGAGTTGCCACCGTCGACGATGATGTCGCCCGGTTCGAACACCTCTTCCAGCTGCGCGATGGTCGCGTCGGTCGGAGCACCGGCCTTGACCATGATGATGGCGGTACGCGGACGCTTCAGGGACGCGGCGAATTCCTCGAGCGTTTCGGCCGGCACGAAGTTGCCTTCGGTGCCATGCTCGTTCATGAGCTTCTCGGTACGCGAGTAGTGGCGGTTGAACAACGCCACCGTGTTGCCATGGTGCGCCAGATTACGCGCCAGATTGGAGCCCATCGTGGCCAGTCCAATCACACCAATGTTTGCTGTAGCTTCGGCCATGTGCCTTGCCTTTCGTTTGATTGTCCCATCGTCATCACGCGCGTCACAAAACAGCGCATCAGCGGAGGGAATCATTCCTTCAACGCTTGAAAGTGTATCCCGCTTACCACCCACACGCGAGGGCTGTCTTAGGTTCTACGCACCTTCTGCCCGCGAAGCGTAATTACTTGCCGGCCATTCACATACGCCCGGCCTTGGAAGGGTCGATATGCATGGTCTGGAAGCGATTGGCCATGTAAGCGTCGCTGTAGCGTTCGCTGAACCACATCGCGACCGGTGAATCCTGCGGCTGGCCGGCCATGCGCCCATACCAGCAATCCAAGGCCATCAGCGTGAAGGCAATGTCGATCACCATCAGCACCGTGCATACCGCAGTCAGCGAATACCGCGCTTTCCATGGAATGCGATTAATCAGAGCCAGCAGTCGCGGTAACAGCCACTTGACCCACACCACACCAATCAGTCCCCAGAAGAACATGAATTGGCCTGAAGTACGTCCGTCGATGGACAGCCAACGGCCGGTGTAATCCCACGCGGTAATACCAAACGCCGCTTCCATGAACCAGCTGGTGCAATATTCGAACGCGCCGCCGATCACCGCCGAAGCGCAGAAAATCAAGAACGGATTCGCCTTCCACAGGCGATTCAGGCACACGGTTACCAATACCGCACCACAGCCGTAAATCGGCGAGAACGGGCCCCACAGCAAACCAGCGCGGTCCTGAAGTTCACCGTTATACAGCGCCATATGGTAGATCGTCTCCACAATCAGGCCACCCACCGAAGCGATGGTAAACAGCCAGAAGATATTGAAAAAGTCCAGCGCAATATAGCCCTTGCCGGACTGGTCGCGGCCTAGCATGCCGGCCGCCACAGCCGATTCATAATCATCGCGATCGTCCATACGCCTGAGCGCGCGCTGCAGACGGCGTTCCTCGCTCAGGGAGGGATCGGCGGTCACCGAAATCACGACGAGAATAATCATCTGAATCAGCGGCAGCAGCAGGTTGAAGCCAAGGCCGGTCAGGGCCAGCGACAGCATGCCGTCGGCCAATGTCAACGGCATCAGCACGTAGGTCCAGCGCGCGGCATACCGGCGATGATTGCGCAGCAGCATCACGCCGAACACAATCAGGCATGCGGCACTGACTACCAGCACCACCGCATGAATCGCGGACAGGATGAAGGTCAGGCTCATCGCATCGACGTGCACATGACCATCCAGAATCTCGCGCACGGCATAGAGGATGGAAATCACCATAATCGGCAATGTGGCGAGTCCGTCCAGCAGCACGACCGCGCCATAGATGCGCGCCAGAATCGGTAATCGCTTGGTGTTCAGGTTCAAGCCGGCGTCGTCCAGTTCGACGGCCACCAGATCGGCCACGACTGCGGACTCGGCGTCACGGTTCTCCCACGGCTTGCCGGGGGTAGTGGCCGTGCCATCGTCCTTGAATTCAACCATGGTTTCCTCCCCACATAGCGTCCCCTCACCCTATCACCCGATTGCGGTTTTGCTGAACTTGATGGGCGGTCGGTACATGTCTGTCTACATTGCCGAGCACCGAGCCTATCCATCGCGTTCAGGAAACGTCCAAAAACCATCCAGAAATCTTGTCAATAAGTTCCAGAACGCCTTTTGCTCTGCCCAGCGACACACGATAAGCCGCTGGGCAGCGGCGTTATTCCGCCAAAAACATCATCAATCACCCCATTAATCTCCGGCAGCCGTATTACGCTACTACAAACGTAGCGCTACGATTAACGTATCGCTACGGAAAACGTAGCAACCAAGCAACACCAAGCTCCGGAGGTATCAGTGGGCAATATCTTCAAGGTCCTCAGACGCGACTTCCTGCGCCTGTTCAAGGTGCCGGCCGCATGGGTGATCCTGTTCGGCATGGTGTTCATCCCGCCACTGTATTCGTGGTACAACATCGTCGGCTTCTGGGACCCGTACGGCAATACCAAAGGCATCACCGTCGCCATCGCCAACAATGACGACGGCACCGACAACGCGCTCATCGGCAAGCAAAACCTCGGCGATCAAATCGTCAAGCAGATGAGAAGCAACGACCAGCTCGGCTGGACCTTCGTCACCGAAGCCGAGGCCATGGACCAAGTGGAATCCGGCAAGGCATACGCAGCCATCATCATTCCCAAAGACTTTTCCGACGATCTCGCCGGCGTGGTGACCGGCGGCAAGAGTCGGCCCACTCTGGAGTATTACGTCAACGAAAAAGCCAGCGCCATCGCCCCCAAAGTCACCGACGTCGGCGCGTCCACTGTGGACCGCACGGTCAATTCCACATTCGTCTCCACCGTATCCGAAGTACTTACCGAAGTCATCAATACGGTTGACGGCAAAGCCATCAGTACCGAAGACACCACCAAAGCCAAGGCCCTCACGGCCCTTGCCGAGGCCTCCGACGATGTGCAGCACACACGCAGCACCATCGCCAAGCTCACCACCAAACTCACCGACACCCCAGAGCAGACACGCACCGCACGTCAGGCGCTGGACGACGCACGCACACTTGGCATCGACACTGCAGAAGGTCTGGCCGGCGTCTCCACCCTGATCGGCACTACCCAGACCAGTCTGAACGGCTTCGTCACCTCCACGTCCGAAGCGCTTGACCAAGGCTCAAGCCTGCTGAGCCAAGCCGCAGCACAGGCCAACCAAAGCGTGGGCACGGTAACCGGAACCATCAGCGCCGCCAATCAGCAGGTAGGCGGACTGATCAATACGGCGGAAGACATCAACCAAGCGAACGCCGACATCATCGACCAACTCAAAGGGCTGCCGAACGCCAATCGAGAACCGCTGCAATCCGCCATTGCCACACTGGAAAGCCGCAATAGCGAGCTTGCCGGCGCACTGGGCAACCTCGATAGCCTGAACACCACTATCGGCAATGCCTCCACAGACACCGCCGGATTGGCGCAGCATCTCAATACCGCCACCCAAACCACGGTGCGCGAGGCCAATACCGCTCGCGGCACCATCACCTCCGGCGCCATTCCTCAGCTCAACACCGGTCTCAACGCCCTCAGCTCGACCGCCAGCACTCTGTCGACCGGCATCACGTCGCAAGGCTCACTCATCGATCAGTCGAAGCATACCCTCGACCAACTCGACAAAGCAGCCTCCACCACGGTGACCGCGCTGCGCGACACCGATAAGGCGCTGGCCAGCGTACAAACCAAGCTCGATACGCTGGTCACCGACATCAAAGCCCTGAGCATCTCCAGTTCACTCAGTTCCCTGATCGGCACCGACGGCAAACTGGATGCCGCCACAATCGCCGACTTCATGCTCTCCCCCACTGTTATCAGCGAACAGGCCGTCTATCCGGTCGCCTCCTATGGTTCCGGCATGGCACCGCTGTTCACCACCCTGTCTTTGTGGGTGGGCGCGTTCGTGCTCGTGGTCATTCCCAAACTCGAAACCGACGATGAGGGCATCGACGATCTCACGCCAACCCAAGGCTATCTCGGTCGCTTCCTGCTGCTGGCCACGCTGGCTGCCGTCCAAGGCCTGGTCACGGCCATCGGCGATCTTGTCATCGGCATTCAATGCGCGAGCGCCCCAGTGTTTCTGCTCACCTGCGTCATCACCTCACTGGTGTATATGTCGGTGATTTTCGCCCTCTCCACCACGTTCATGCACGTGGGCAAAGGCGTATGCGTGGCGCTGGTCATTCTGCAGGTGCCGGGCGCCTCCGGCCTGTACCCGATTGAAATGATGCCCGCGTTCTTCCGCGCCATCTACCCGCTGCTGCCGTTCACCTATTCGATTGACGCGATGCGTGAAACCATCGGCGGCTTCTACGACGGCCTCTGGTTCGCCTATATCGGCAAATTGCTGATTTTCGTGGTTCTGGCCTTTGCGCTTGGCCTCGGCGCCCGGCCGAAACTGGCCAATCTCAACCGCCTGTTCGCGCGGGAAATCAAGGAAAGCGACATGATTATCGGCGAGCCGGTGCACATGCCCGGCAGCGAATACCGTGTCACTCAGGCCATTGCAGCACTGGCCGACCACGACGAATACCGTCATGCCATCGAACGTCGGGCCGCCAAATTCGCCTACCGTTATCCCCGGCTGCTGCTGGGTGCGCTTATCGCCGGATTCGTGGTGCCGGCCGCGCTCATTATCGTGTTTGCGCTGACCACCAGCGAGAAAATCGTAGTCATGGGCACATGGCTGGCATGGGTGCTCATCATCATGGGCTTCCTGATGGTCGTGGAATTCATGCGCGATTCCATCCGCCGCCAAACCAAGCTCGGCAACCTCTCCGACGAGTCGATCCGCGCCATGCTGTACGGGCATAAGGCCAAGCGTCGCGACACCTCCGCCGAACGCCACGAAGAAGCGGACCCGAGCGCCGCCGTTACCGCAATCATCCCCACTATTCCGCCGACCAAGGAAGGCAGGCACGCACGATGAACACCATGTGGAAACTGTTTACCGGCGACATCAAACGCCTGACCAGCAACGTGGTCTCCATCATCATCGTGATCGGCTTGGTGATGATTCCCGGCCTGTTCACCTGGTTCAACGTGGCCGCATGCTGGGACCCGTTCTCGAATATGAAGAACCTGAAATTCGCGGTGGCGAATGTGGATGAGGGGTATCGTTCCAACCTGATCCCGGTGAAAGTCACGGTCGGCGATCAGGTGGTGAACGCGCTGCGCGCCAACAGTCAGCTCGATTGGACGATCACGTCCAAAGCCGATGCCGTCGAGGGCGCACGATCCGGCAAATACTACGCGGCCATCGTAATTCCGAAGTCGTTCAGCAAAGACATGATGACCTTCTTCTCCGACGACGTGCAGCATGCCGAACTGACCTATTACCGCAACGAGAAGAAGAACGCGCTGGCACCGAATCTGCTCAACGAGGGCACGGATGAGGTTGCGGCGGAAATCAACACCACGTTCGCTAAGACCATCACTTCGGCCGGGCTGGAAATCGCGTCTTCGCTGGCCGATCAGCTGTCCAAGCCCGAGACCAAAGAGCAACTGAATACCTTCAACGCCAACATCGCCAATTTCGCCACACAGCTTGACGATACGGCGGATCTGCTTGGCACATACAGCGCATTGACCGATACGGCCGGCGCCTTGCTCGACACCTCGAACTCACTGATCACTCAGGTTTCCTCTGCCGCCAAACAAGGCGGCAAGGATCTTGCCAGCGCCAAACAGGAAGTCACCGACGTGGCCGGAGCCCTGGGCACCACCGCTGACGCGATGAGCAGCGCACTGGACGCGAGCGCCTCCAGTTTCGGCGCGGTGTCCGACTCCATAGACAAGCTGTATTCCGACGCGAATGCTGGTGCCACCACGGCCGCCGACGAATTGGACCGTCAAGCCACGGCCATTGGCAAGCAGACGGAGAAATACACTGAAATTCGCAACACGTTGGCCGGCATACTGGGCAACGACTCATCCATCATCACGGCGATTGACCGTTCAATCGCACGGCAAAACAGGCTGCGGCAAGCGCTGAATACGGCGGCGACCGATATTCGCCAAGGCAATCAGGACGCGCAGGATCAGCATGCGCAGGTCAAGAATCTGGCTGATCAAGCACAGAACAGTATTGCCAATATCAAGTCAGATTTCTCGGCCACGGTGAAACCGCAAATCGACTCCCTGTCGTCCACCGTCGCTGACGCCTCCGGCATACTGAGTTCCGGCGCCACCCAGTTGGACTCCACGCTCGGCGACCTGAAAGGGACTTCCGACGACGCCAGCGATATGCTCAGTGACGCTCGCACTACCTTGGACAAGGTGTCCGGCAAACTGCGTTCCGCCGGTGCCGAACTGGCTTCGTTCAACAGCACACTGAGCGACGCACTAAACAGTGGCGATATGGGCATGGTCAAAGAGGTGCTGGGCAATGATCCCGAAACGCTGGCCAGTACGTTGGCCGCACCGGTGCAGCTCAGGCGCAAGGCCGTATTCCCGGTGGCGAATTTCGGTTCGTCGATGGCACCGTTCTACACGCTGCTGCCGCTGTGGGTGGGCGCGCTGCTGATGGTGGTGACGCTGAAAACCACCGTGTCTCGCCGGACGCGCAAAGCATTGGGCGATCCGCGGCCGCATCGGCTCTTCCTTGGGCATTACGGGGTGTTCGCGCTGATTGCGCTGCTGCAATCCACGGTGTCGCTCGGTGGCGATCTGCTGTTCCTGCGCGTGCAGGCCGTGCATCCGCTGCTGTTTATGTTGTCTGGATGGCTGGCCTCGCTGGTGTTCTCGTTCTTCACCTATACGATGGTGGTGAGTTTCGGCAATGTGGGTAAGGCAATCGGCGTGCTTATGCTCATCGTGCAGATTTCGGGTGCGAACGCTGCCTACCCGGTGCAGATGTTGCCCGACTTCATCGCCAAAGTCAGTCCGCTCTTGCCGCTCACCCATGCGGTGACGATGATGCGTGCGGCCATCGCCGGCATCTACGACATGGATTACTGGCGGGCCGCCGGAATGCTGCTGGCATTCGTGCCGCCGCTACTGTTGCTTGGGCTGTTGCTCAGGAAGCCACTGGTGCGGTTCAACCAGTGGTATGTAGCCCAAGTCGAGAGCACTAAAGTGCTGAGCTAGTAGGTATTATCCGGGAGTTGCCTACAAACGGCATGGACTTACCACCCTCAGTCTGGCTTTGCCAGCCAGCTCTCGCCAGCGGGAACGTACGGGAGCATATTTCGAAGAGAAGAGATGACGGAGATGACA
>OBWC01001520.1_pt1 | contig 10536 bp, 10 predicted proteins | sample 1501341 | NCBI WGS metagenome assembly OBWC01 (sample SAMEA2580033, study PRJEB22360) | human gut metagenome | biome: human gut; feature: human-associated habitat; material: faeces | place: Denmark | collected 2008/2010 | reverse complement strand
ACGTATTTGACCTGAGCGATAAAGCTTCACGACCACACGCCGTTCATGTTCGGGACAATATGACATTTTTCCCGTTGCAAACGGAGTCGCGGTGGCTGTTCTGTATGATGACTCAGACAAGGTTATTCAATGACAGGGAGGCATATATGGCAATCAAAGCCATCGCGATGGATATTGACGGTACGCTCACCAACGACCAGAAAGTGATTAGCCCGCGTACGCGCGAGAAGCTGCTCGCTGCGCAGGAGTCGGGCATTAAGCTCATCTTGGCGTCGGGCCGTCCCGCATGGGGGCTGCACGCCTTGGCGCAGGAGCTCGACCTTCAAAACCATGACGGTCTGCTGGTGGCCTTTAACGGCGCACACGTCGTCGATGCCCAGACCGACGAGGTGCTGTTCGATCAGGCTATGCCTGCCGACGAATTGCATCGCCTGATTGATCACCTGCGTAATTTTGACGTGATCCCTATGATTTCGCTCGGTCGCGATTTGCACGTCGAGGACTCGTACCATTGCATGATTACGCTGCCGGATGGCTCGCAGAAAAACATCGTCAAGTATGAGCGCGACGCGTGCGATCTTAAGATTCGCGAGGTGGAGAGCCTGCATGAGGTCGCTGATGCTTATCCCGTGGACAAGCTGCTGACGGCGGGCGATCCGGCCTACCTGCAGGCACATTACGAGGAGATGTATGCGCCCTTTAAGCAGACGCTTTCGGGCATGTTTACGGCCGACTGGTACTTTGAGTACACGGCGCCCGGTATTGACAAGGCCCGCGCGCTCGAGGGTGCCCTGCCCAAGCTCGGCATCGATGCCAGCGAGGTCGTATCGTTTGGCGACGGCCAGAACGACAAGTCCATGATCGAGTGGGCTGGTACCGGCGTCGCCATGGGTAACGCTGTCGATGAAGTCAAGGCCGTGGCCCAGATGGTGACCGCCAACAACAACGAAGACGGTATCGCGGTGGCACTTGACCAGCTACTGGGTTAGAATCGCCGATAGTGCATGGTTCGGGCGTCCGCTTGCGGGCGCCCTTTTGTTAGGGAGGGTGCCGTGTCCGCATTTCCGTTCGACGCCGTTATCTTTGACATGGACGGCGTCATTGTCGACACCGAGTATTACTACCTGGGCGAGACTGCCGCGTTTGCCAAGGAGCTTGGGCTTAATCTGACTCAAGAGGAGTTGAACGGCCAGGTCGGTACCTCGCATCAGTTCTTCCTGCATATGCTGGTCGATTGGTTTGAGCGTGCCGGTAAGGGGCATTTCACTGGCGAGGAAGCGTTGGCCCGTTGGGACGAGTGGGCGCATAAGCGTCCGCGCGACTATCAGGCTTTGATCAACCCGGGCGCCGTGGATACGATTCGAGAGCTGCCGCGCCGCGGCGTTCGCGTTGCGCTTGCCAGCTCGTCTCCCATGGATAGCATCGAGGAAGTGCTCAACGCATGCGGGCTGTCGGATGCCTTTGAGTATGTGGTGAGCGGCGAGCAGTTTAAGGAGAGCAAGCCCGAGCCCGACATCTACCTGCATGCGCTGGATCTGCTGGGGCTGCCCGCGAATCGCTGCTGCTGCGTTGAGGATTCGGTGCCCGGCATCACCGCTGGCAAGCGAGCCGGCCTGACAGTCATTGCCAAGCGCGAGGAACGCTTTGGCTTTAGCCAGGATGCCGCGGACAAGATTATCGACCAGCTGCCGGAGCTGCTCACGCTTTCTTAGGAGCGCGGTAGTTGCGCGTTTTTCGGGTCTGATGAGTAAATACCCGACATTTTGGTGCGGCAGCAAGCATACTTTATGCTAATGCGGGCTTAAGGACTTGCTGAATGCCCTTAAGCCCGTTTTAGACTTAATTGTGCTGGGAGAGGGTATATGCCACCGACTGAAGGGCTAACTGATGGTAAAGCAGCGATACCGCTGTACCAACAGGTTATTGATATCATTAAAAACGAAATCAACTCCGGTGCCTACAAGGCGGGCGCGCGGATACCCAACGAATTCGAATTGGCTGAGAGCTATAAAGTTGGCCGCGTTACCGTGCGACGCGCTATTGAGGAGCTCGTCCAGCAGGGCTATCTAACGAAGCGGCAGGGGAAAGGCACGTTTGTCAATGCCCCCAAGCTTAAGCGCAAGATTCGCCAGAAGGATGACGTCCAGAGTTTTTCGGACGCATGCCGCGTTAACGGAATGGAGCCGGGGGCGTGCGTCATTTCGAGAAAGATGCTGCCGGCAGATTCTACCGAAGCGCAGTTCTTTGGTGTTCCCGTTGGAACTGATTTGATTTGCGTTGAGCGTGTACGTACTGCCGATGGAGTCCCCGTCATGCTCGAGAACAACATATACGTTTACGAGGACAACGCCTATCTATCAACGGCACCTCTATCTAACCAATCCATTTTTGAGTTCGTGCGCAACCGAACGGGCCGCACGCCCGCGTTTACCGACCCGTGCACGCTCGAGATCGCGTGCGCGTCGCCCGAGGTCGCTCGGCTGTTGGCAGTTCCCGTTGGCGAACCCTTGTTTTATATGGAAGCCTTCTTTTTCGATGAGCAGCGGCGGCCGTTTATCATCGGTCGTCAGCGGATCGTTGGGGCTCGCTACGTTTTTGACATTTAGGACATTGCGAATGGAAGCGCCCGGTGGATCATCTCACCGGGCGTTTCCATACCGTTCACGGCGCAAACGCAACCGTTCAACCGCGTTGCGGCAATCAGTTTGAAATTATCTTGATGAAGGAAAAAGCTGCTGGTAATCTATGGGACGTCATAGAACGTTTGCATTGTGCAAACGTTGAAGCGAGATGCGATGCAGTCTCGAGTTCTTTGGAGGTATCTATGTCAGATACGAAGGCGAAGAAGACAAACAGACGTTTTAAGTTCAAATTACCGCATGTCTATACGATCATGTTCTTGCTGATAGTTGTCTTTGCGGTCCTGACTTGGATCGTTCCCTCTGGTCAGTATCAGCGCAAGACGATTTCGACAGCGGCGGGCGAGCGTGAAGTCGCCGTTGCTGGAACCTATGAGCAGGTCGATAAGAACTACACCGATTCCGAGACCGGCGAGACCATCAATCTGGGTCAGGATATCTTCGCGGTTCTGCAAGCGCCCACCAAGGGTATCCAAGAGGCTGCCGACGTCGTTGCGTTCGTCTTATTGATTGGCGGATCGTTCGCGATCATCACCAAGACCAACGCTTTGAATGCCGGCATGAGCCGTGTGATTAAAAAGCTCAAGAACAAGGACATCCTCATCATTCCCATCACGATGACGTTGCTGTCCATTTGTGGCACTACGTTTGGTATGTCTGAGGAAGCCCTGCCGTTCTATGCCATCTTCATTCCCATCATGATGGGTATCGGTTATGACTCGATGACGGCATTCATCATCTGCTACCTTGGTCCTAACCTGGGATATTGTGCTTCGACCATCGACCCGTTTAATGTTTTGATCGCCCAAGGCATCATTGGCATCGAGGGTAATCCGCAACTGTGGCTGCGTGCCGTTTCTTGGGTCATCTTCACTGCCGTCGGTATCGCATGGGCCATGCGCTACGCCATGCGCGTCAAGAAAAACCCCGAGTCGTCCATTGTGTACGAGGACGATAAGCTCAAGCGTATTGAATTTTCCGTGACCGATGCCTCCATCGAGGAAGAGTTCACTATCCGTCAGAAGCTCGTGCTTATCGATTTTGCTTGCGGTATGGGCATTATCGTCTGGGGTCTTGTTACCCAGGGCTGGTACATGAATCAGATTTCCGCCGTGTTCCTTGGCATGGGCTTGCTTGCCGGTATCCTGGGCGGCCTTGACCAGCAGACGATCGCAGAGGAGTTCGTTAAGGGTCTCGCCGACTTTGCGTACGCTGCCGTCGTTATCGGTATCGCTCGCGGTATTCTGGTCATCGCCGAGGGCGGCATGATCATCGACACCATCCTCCAGGCGCTCGCTACCGCGCTCGCCGGTGCACCCGCCGCCGTCTACACCACGTTTATGTATGTCGTCCTTGGTCTGCTCTCTTTGCTGGTTCCCTCGAGTTCTGGCCTGGCGGCTCTCACCATGCCCGTTATGGGCCCCCTGACCGAGCTCATGGGCCTCAATCCCGAGGCGGCCGTCACCGCGCTCCAGTTTGCCAACCAGACCATCAACACCATCAGCCCCGTGGCGGGCATGACGGTCGCCGGTCTTGCCGTGGCTAGGATTTCGTTTGGCCAATGGTGGAAGACCATTTGGAAGTTCTTCATTTTCATGGTCGTCTTTGGCCTGATCGTAACGGCAATCTCTGGCATGCTTCCGGTGTAGGTGGTTGTGATGTCTGATCGTTTGACGGTCCTGACGTCTAAGAGCGTCTTTACCGGTACGGGGGACCTGCCGTTTGAAGGTTTCGTAGCGGTCCGTGGCAATCGAATTGAGGCTGTTGGCACCAAGTGTGAGGTAACTTCGTATTTGACCCAGGCGGACGATGTAGTTGACCTGGGCGACCGCACTGTCATGCCTGGCCTGATCGATGTGCATACCTTCTATACAGGTTGGGCGCTGCGGACGTTGGGGTCTGATCTGTCCGGCATCGCTGATGCCAAAGAGGCTGTGTCGCTCTTGCGTGCATGGAAAGAAGATCATCCGGATTGCGCGGCGGCTTTTGGCCACAACCTACCCGAAACGTTGGCATCGGATGCCGAGAACGCAAATACGGCAGCTGTGTTTGACGATTGTTTTGGCGATATCCCTGTCGTCTGCTTTACACCGGGTGCGGAGACCTGCGTTCTCAATGCTGCCGCCAGTGCGCGATACGGCTTTACACCCCAGGCGTGCTATGCCGAGAAGATCTGGCGCATGATGAGTGATTTCCTTGCGCTGACCGAGGTGCGTGCCGGGTATTCGGACTACATGAGCATGCTTAACGAGCGTGGCGTTACCGCCATCAAGGAAATGGCGTTTGATGACTACTATGGCTTTGCCGACGAAATGGCTCGCCGTGAGGAATCTGGTGAGCTGACGGTTCGCGTCTCTATGATGTCGCAGCCGGTGGGCGCCGGTGCAAATCTGGCATATGCCCGCGAGGCACGAGAGCGCTTCCGGGGACCGTTCGTTCGTTTTTCTGGCTTCAACCGTATGACCGATCGCGGCGTATGGGCGGGGCTTGCAGAGATGATAGACCCCTATGAGGACTCGGCCGATGCGGGCGCTGCCGGCAAGACGGTCGTCGAGGAGCCAGAGTGGGATCTGATTGAGAGCGAGCTGCGTGCAATTGATGCTGACGGCTTCCGATATTCCTTGCATTGCCAGGGCGATGGCGCCGTTCGTCGCACCGTGGCGCTCTATGCCTCGCTGCCTCGAGACGAGCATGGACGGATGCTTCGCCGCCATGCGATTACCGATCTCGAGAACTCTGACCCGACCGATCTTGTCGAGTTTGGCAAGTTAGGTGGAATTTGCGAGGTCTATCCGCAGATTCTGACGCTGGACCGGCGCGAGGATTGCCTGTCGATGATGCGTCGACAAATTGGCGAGACGCGACTTTTACACAGCTGGAATCGCCGCGGCATGGAAGATTCCGGATGCACAGTGTGCTGTGGAACGGATTTGCCGCTGCTGATTCCGAGCCTGGGCGAGTCAATCTACAGCGCGTGCGGCGGATTCTTCGCCGACGGACTGCCCGTGAATGAGGTCAACACGCTGACGCTTGTCGAGCTCTTGCGGGCTTGGACTGCCGGGGGCGCGTACGATCTGATGCGCGAAGACGAGCTGGGTACGCTTGAGGTTGGCAAGCTTGCCGATATCTGCGTGCTCGATCGGGATGTGTTTGACCTCGATTATCGCGACGCACGCGATCTTGCGGTTGATATGACGATGTCGGATGGACAAATCGTGTTCGATCGAAATAAGGAGGCATAAGATGTCTGAATCCAAACCGACGCTGCACCGCGAGCAGATTGCGGGCATGAATATCCACTACATCATGTGGTCGCTCGATTACTTCCTTGATGTGCAGCAGCGCTTGGGCTTTGAGTCCATTGAGCTGTGGTGTGCAGAGCCGCATGTGACGCTCGACCACACGGGCTACTTTGAGGCTGAGGTCCTGGCGAAAAAGGCTGCAGACCGTGGGCTTAGGTATCGTACTCTGTGCCCCGAGAATGTTGTCTATCCTTGGCAGTATTGCGCATGCAAACCGCTGCATGAGCAGCGCAGCCTGGCGTACTTTAAGCACGGCATTGAGCTTGCCGAGGTACTTGGGTGCGACCGTATGTCCGTCAACTCGGGCTGGGGCGACTGGGACGAGGACCGCGAGGAAGCTTGGAAGCGCAGCCGCGAGCACTTGTCCATTCTGGCGGAGTATGCCGGCGAGCACGGTTTGGTGCTTACGATGGAAAGCCTGCGTCCCGAGGAGAGCAACCTTGTGACGACGGTTTCCGATGCGAAGCGCATGATTGACGAGGTCGCGAGCCCGTACTTACAGCCCATGGTTGATACAACCGCGATGGGCGTTGCAGGCGAGACGCTCGAGGACTGGTTTGTCGCCTTTGGTGATGGGGCAATTCACGAGATGCACTTTATCGACGGTGATCCGTATGGTCATCTGGTGTGGGGCGATGGCAAGCACGATATGGACGCCTTCGTCGCCACACTCAACGCCCATGGTTTCGACGGCATGCTGGGCCAGGAAATCACGGACGGTCGTTACTACGATGACCCGGCGGCGGCAGATGCCAAGAACATGGCCGCATTCGAGAAATATCTGATTGACTAAAACAACCATCGGCCACGCAACCAACGTCATTGATTGCGGGCCAAATAAGAAAGGAACTGGATATGAACGCACACGATCTGATCAAAGAGGCAATTGCCGAGAAGGGCAAGTTCGACAGCGTCTACTGGATTGCTTGCGGTGGCTCCATGATCGATTTGATCCCGGCCCATGAGCTTCTGCAGCGCGAGGCAACCACCTTCACTTCGTATATCTATACGGCTCGCGAGTTCGATATCATGCGTCCGCGTCGTCTGGGCGAGAAGTCCCTGGTCATCGCTTGTAGCCACAGTGGCAACACCCCTGAGGTCGTCGAGGGCTGCGAGATTGCCCTTGCTGCCGGCGCTACGGTGATCGCCCAGACCGACAACGCTGGATCCAAGATCGACTCCGGCAAGTGGACCACGTGGGTCTACCCGTGGGGCGAGGGCGTGCCGCAGGCTGAGGTCCCCGCTGGCATTTCGCTGTCGCTTGCGGCCGAGCTGCTCGATCAGCAGGAGGGCTACGCCGATCTTGCCGATATGTATGCCGGTATCGCCGAGATGGATAAGATTCTTCCCCCGGCACGCGAGAAGGTAAATGCCGAGCTGGGCGATCGCTTTGCCAAGCTTTGCCAGGAGCACGAGTTCTTCTATATTCTGGGCAGCGGTCCCAACTTTAGCCAGACCTACGGTTTCGCTATCTGCTCTCTTATGGAGATGCAGTGGCAGCACTGCAGCTACATCCACTCTGCCGAGTACTTCCACGGCCCCTTCGAGGCTACTCAGGATGGCGTTTTTTACTTCCTGCAGATGGGCTCCAGCGAGTGCCGTGCTATGGACGAGCGCGCCCTGGCGTTCCTTAAGACGCATACCGATACGCTGATGGTGCTCGATGCCAAGGAGTACGGTATGGAAGCCGTGCCGGCGAGCGTCCGTGCCTATCTGGACCCGGTGCTGTTCTACGCCATGAACTGCGAGCTGCGTGCCGCACGCGGCAAGGTGTTTGATCACGATCCCGATTTCCGTCGCTATATGGGTGTTGTCGAGTACTAGAAGGAGCAAAGGCCATGGCATTTAACGTTAACGCGCTCGGATTTGGCGACAACGTCGTCGATCGCTACGAGCATATCCACACCATGTATCCCGGCGGCAATGCGGTGAACTTCGCCGTTTATGCCAAGAAATGCGGTGCCGCACGCTCCGCATACATGGGCATTTTTGGCAATGATGCCGCTGCCGAGCATGTCATTGCAAGCCTCGAGGATGAGGGTATCGAGCTTGACAAGTGCGAGCAGATGATTGGCGAGAACGGAGCGGCTCGCGTGACCGTCGTTGACGGTGACCGTGTCTTCCTCGGCTCCAACGAGGGCGGTATCCGTGGCGATGCGCGTTATGTCCTCGATCGCTTTGACCTTTCGTACATGAAGCAGTTCGATGTGGTTCATTCGGGCAACTATTGCTTTACCGAGCGCGAGCTGCCCAAGCTGAAGGCTGCGGGCGTCACGGTCTCTTTTGACTTTTCGGACGACTCCACCGACGAGTACTACGAGCAGATTGCGCCCTACGTCGATTTCGCTTTCTTTAGTGCGGCGGATGCCGCGAGTGAGGACGAGATTCGCGAGCGTCTGGCATGGGTGAAGGGCCTGGGTCCGCGTTTTGTGTCGGCTACGGCGGGCGCCGAGGGCTGCATTGCTTACGACGGCGAGCGTTATTACCGCCAGCTGGCTAAACCGGTAACGGACATGAAGGACACCATGGGGGCGGGCGACTCGTTCCTCACCTCGTTTTTGATGTGCTATCTCGATTCCGCCAAGCGCGGTGAGGATGGTTCTGAGGCTATTGAGCGGGCGCTTGACTTCGCGGCCAGGTTTGCCTCGACCGTATGCGGCATGGAAGGCTCTTGGGGCCACGGGGCGCCGATTTCCGAATAGCCGAGCGGGCTCAGGGAGCTGCATTAGTGCCTCCCTGTGACTCGGTGGTCAAAAAATGCCAAATATGAGTACTGTGACTAATTTAGTCGCAGCATAATTGACCCCTTCAGACGTGATTTAAGCGTTTGGAGGGGTTTAAACTTGCGAAAATGTAGGAGGAATGACTGTAAAAGTGTTAGTTAATGGACAATCGTAGATCATTCTGGTGGTCGGAAAGCTCAAAGTAATGTATCCATTTCGGTAACAGTACTCATATTTGACATTTTTTGACCACAGGGGTCAGCGAAGGCTAAAAACAGAGCGTGAATTTGCCAAAACTGCCGACTCGATGTGCTTTGCGCCACAGTTTTTGAGTGAGGCGATGCGTTCTGAGGTCCATGCGAGCGATCTGATGAGCGACTGTGCGCTTGTTTCTGTGTTTGGTTCGGCTGGTGAATCGGTCTCGAGCAGTAGGCGGTCGAGTGGGATCTGTCGTGCGTATTCGCGACCGCGCTTGGTCGCGAGCATGCGTTCGTTGACGGAAAAATAGCAGCCTGCATCGCGCGCGCGGACGAGTTCGTCCGAAGTACCGCTAAACCAGTGGAAGATGATAACGGGGGAGTCGGGGTTTGGGATGAGTAGTCCATGCGATTCGAGGACGTCCAGTACGGCCCCTGCCGAACGAACGGCATGAATTGATATCACGCGTCCGGTAAGAGGATGCTGCACGAGCGTATCGCAGAGCCGGTCAAGTGCCTGTATTTGCAGCGGCTCGCTTCCAGCAAAACGAGTGGAAAAGTCGAGTCCCACCTCGCCGATGTAGCGCCCTTGGGCAGCAACTTCGCAAAGCAGATTGACTTCGGCAGGACCGCAGCGGCCGTCGGCGAGCCACCAGGGATGGCGATAATGTTTGGGTAACGGCTGGCCCGCTTTTTTGCTGCCTCGAAGTCGCATGGGTCGATGCCACAGTCAAAGAGCCCCAGACCCAATGCCGCCGACTCATTGGCCGTAGCATCGGGGCTGAGCATCAAATCAAGGTGACAATGCGTGTCAAAGAATCGCGGTTCCATCGCAGGGCATCCTGCTAGTCCAGGCGCTGGCCATCGGCGCGCACGCGCTCGGTGCCGCGCCCACTGATCTGGCGGATAACCTCGCCGGCAATCATCTGACCCATGATGGGCGGCATAAAGCTGGCGGTTCCCAGCTCGGTACGCTCGTGGATATTGGAAGGGTCGCGGGGCTGTGTCTTAACCGATTCCTCACAGCTAAACAGTACATGCAGGCTCTTGATTCCGCGTTTCTTGCATTCTTTGCGCATAATGCGGCTCATGGGGTCACGCACTGTATCGAAGATGTCGGCAAAGCGGAGGCACTCGGGATGGAGCTTGTTGGCCCCGCCCATGGAGCTAACCAAACGAATGTCGTGGTCCTGAGCATATTTGGCAATGGTGAGCTTGGCCGAGATGGTGTCGATGGCGTCGACGACGTAGTCGAGCTTGCCGTCCGTCTGCTCCAAAACGCTCGCGAAGAAATCATCGATGTTGTCGCTCAGCAAGTATTCAGTTCGCTTGATGACGGCAGCGGCGGGATTGATGTCGTGGATCATGGCTTCCATCACGTCAACCTTGCGCTTTCCGATGGTGCTGTGAAAGGCGATGGCCTGGCGATTGATATTGCTGGGCGCGATGACGTCCTTATCCAGAATGACGAAATGTCCGATGCCGCCGCGGGCGAGTGCCTCGCAGCAGTTGGAGCCCACGCCTCCGCAGCCGAGCACCAGCACCGTAGCATCGGCGAGCTTATCGAGTGCCTCGCGGCCCATGATGATCTCGAGCTTGGTGTCGCGTGTCTCGATGGCGGCTGCGGCAGCGGTTTTGGTCATAAATATCCTCCGACGGGGGAGCCCTCGCGCAG
>OBWC01001511.1_pt1 | contig 10615 bp, 11 predicted proteins | sample 1501341 | NCBI WGS metagenome assembly OBWC01 (sample SAMEA2580033, study PRJEB22360) | human gut metagenome | biome: human gut; feature: human-associated habitat; material: faeces | place: Denmark | collected 2008/2010 | reverse complement strand
CGGTAGTGGTTTCGATTACGTAAATTATTTGAATATTATAAAAAGGGTTATCTGTCTGAGACCGTAGGAACACGCCTGCACTTAGTGAGTGGATGGTCGTTAGACCATTCAGGAGCTTAGTACAGCTGCGTGTGAGTCGAGCGAGAGCGCGTCGCAGACAGATAACCCTTTTTATAATATTCCACCAATAATTTCTGTCATCAAACCAGCAAATTAAAATTTAATACCATCCCCCAGAGAATGTAATAACCTGTCCTGTCATATAAGCAGGGGACGTTGCCACATGATAAACCATCTGTGCCGCTTCTTTTGGACTGGCAATATAGTCCGCAGGGATTTCTTCTTTGATCAAGGCAAGATCTTCTTCATCAAACTCCGCATTCATCTCCGTATCGATCATCCCAAAAGCGATCGCATTTACCTGAATATTGCTTGCAGCAACCTCTTTTGCCAGAGCCTTTGTAAAAGCATTGATACCACCTTTTGTTGTAGAATATAAAACCTCACAGGAAGCGCCAGCATCTCCCCAGATGGAAGAAATATTGATGATCTTTCCCTCATGGTGATGAAGCATATGGGGAACGATATTCTTACAGGTTGTAAAAACAGAAGTTAAATTTGTGTTGATCATCAGATTCCAATCATCTACCGTTGCATCTGTAAATAATCCCACCAGAGAGATTCCGGCATTATTTACAAGACAGTCGATCTTAGAAAAAGTAAGAAGGGACTGTTTGATCATTTCGTCTACAAAAGAAGGATCACTGATATCTCCACAAAAAGATAAGCAAGACACGTTCTCTTCAAGAATTTCATTTTTTAGGGATTCTAGTTTTTCAGGATGGCGGAAGCCATGGATGATCACGTTCCATCCTTGTTGTGCAAAATATATGGCAGTTTCACGTCCGATTCCTCTGGAACTGCCAGTTATGAGTACTGTTTTCATAGAAAATACCTCGTAAATCTTATAAAATTTCTTAGCACTTGATATGATCAATCTGATCAACGATGAGAAATGTTGCAGATTAAGAAAATATTAAGGCGATTATACAGAATTATAACATAGAGGATTGTTGAAATAAATCGAATAATTTGTTATACTAAACAAAGTTTATAAACGGAAGGAGCAGGAACATGGCAGAGAAGAAGAAAAGTAAATTAGGTGCCAAAGCCATATTTGCCAGGATTCTTGCAGTGATACTGGTGACAGCCATCGGTGGAGTTGCAAGCTTTTTTGGATTTAAGACATATTTTTCAAATAAATTAAAGAAAGACAAGAAAGCAGAAATCGCAAAGCAGTTAAAAGAAGAAAGCAAAGAAAGAGTAGACGTTGGAATGATCCAGACAGGAAATTCCATTGTGATTCGAATATATCATAACAAGAATCAGGAGATGATTTTTGTACCACTTAGACAAGATATGAATCTTACATTGACGAAGAAGGGAAAACAGGCAGTCGAACAGACACTGGGAACTAGCGTTAGCAAAGCGACGGTTGCAGATGTGATCAAAGCAACAAGAAAGAATGGAAAGTTGTTAAGACAGCAGGTTGAGAAGACACTGGGAATTTCTATTAATTCCTATGAACTGATATCACATAAGAAGTTTGTGAAACTGATGAATCAGGCAGGAGATGTCAAAATAGAATTTGATGAAGCAATGGCTTATACAGATTCTACAGATAAATATGTAACATTAAGTGCTGGGGAGAACAGCCTGAATGGAACAGCAATCTATTCATTATTAAGTGAGAGTGATATTTTTACAGATAAGAACAAGCAGGCAGAAATTACAGGAGAAATCTGCGTGGCAGTTGCATCTGCATTGAATGATAAGACATTATCCGAATATCGTGAATATGCACAGAATTATTTTGATGCGGTGAAGACAGATGCTTCTTATGAAGAAGCAGCGGCAAGTCTTGATAGAATGCATGGAATTAAGGATAAGAACTTAAATTTCAAAGTGTTAGATGGAACAGAATCCAATGGAAAGTTTGAATTAGATACAGAAGAAGCCAAGAGAGTCTTTGATGAGATGTTATCAGAAGAAGGAGACTTAAGTTCGGCATTGAGCACAACAGAAGCAAAGTCAACAACAACCAAATCTGATAGTTCAGTATCTTCTTCAAAGAATATAACGATCGAGATTCAGAATTCAACAAGAATCTCAGGACTTGCAGGAAGATGGAAAGATAAACTGGCAAGTGACGGATACAGTGTAGGATCTGTAAGAACAAACAGACAGGGTGTTTTAACACATACAAAGATCATAGTAGAAAGTAAAGATTTAGGACAGGATCTGAAAAGTTATTTTAAGAATCCAGAATATGAAGTTGGAAGTGTTGACAGCGGTGCAAGAATTTGTATAATTGTTGGATCAGAAGACGAGATTTAAAATACATTCATAAATATTATTATAAAATATCACGAAAAACATCTCAGGAACGATTGAGATGTTTTTCTTTGTTATATGAAGGGGTTACGGCTAAAAAGAGATATTTATGGTCAATGAAATAAAGATTTTCTGCTAGATATTTGTATAAAATAGACAATGATATAAAAAAATCACTAAATTTTTCTTTTTTTTTTGTTTAAAATGCTGTATAGTAAAAGAAAAGGTTGAACGGCAAATATGAAAGGTTGATAAAGGATGATTTCAAATCAGATATTACAAGAGACAATTAATGGAATGAAGGAAGTAACCGGGATCGATCTGTGTATTTTAGATCTGTCAGGACGTATAGTTGTAACAACAATGGAGATAACCGATGCATTAGCACAACATGCGGAAGAATTTGCAGATTCTATGGCAGAGAGCCAGGTGATCGATGGTTTTCAATATTTTAAGATTTTTGATGATCAGAGACTGGAATATATACTTCTGGCTACTGGAATGAGCGAGAATGCATATACGGTCGGAAAGCTTGCAGTGATGCAGATACAGAATCTTTTGACTGCATATAAGGAGAGACTGGATAAAGAGAACTTTGTAAAGAACCTGTTGAGAGATAACTTATTATTGGTTGACATTTATAACCGCTCAAAGAAGCTGCATATTGAAGTGGAACAGAGAAGAGTTGCATTTTTGATTCAGGCAGAATACGAGAAGGATCAGAATCTGTTAGAAGCTACGAAAGAGGTTGAAAGCGGAGCAGATTCAGATTTTATTACGGCAGTGGACGAGAAGAGTATCGTTTATGTAACACCAGTGAATGGGAATGAAGGACAGGCACAGTTTATTCAGCATGCAAAAGAGATTAAAGAAGGGCTGAATGAATATGGGATCAAAGATGCCAAGATTGCGATCGGTAATGTTGCAGAGACGATCAAAGATGTATCAAGATCTTATAAAGAGGCACAGATCGCATTGGAAGTCAGCAAGATCTTCTATGAGGATGCGAGTGTGATCGCATATAATCAGTTAGGAATTGGACGACTGATCTATCAACTTCCACTTCCATTATGTAAGATGTTTATCCGTGAAGTGTTTGGAGATTATTCTCCAGACTCCATTGATGAAGAAACACTGGCAACGATTGATAAATTCTTTGAGAATAATCTGAATGTGTCAGAAACATCCAGACAGTTGTTTATTCATAGAAATACACTCGTATACCGTCTGGATAAGATTCAGAAGAATACGAATCTGGATCTGAGGAATTTTGAAGATGCAATCGCATTTAAAATTGCACTGATGGTAGTAAAATATATGAAACATATGGATACAATGGACTAGAATATGATGATCACATTAAAAAATGTAACGAAAGAATATAATAAAGGGAATATATGACTTGAGGATGTCTCATTAGACATTGCGAAAGGCGAATTTGTTTTCATCGTAGGTAAGAGCGGATCAGGGAAGACAACCCTGATGAAGCTTTTACAGAAAGAACTTGATGTGACAAGTGGACAGATCATAGTAAACGGTCAGGATTATAAGAAACTGACACAGAGGAATCTGCCGAAGTTCCGCAGGCAGATGGGAATGGTATTTCAGGATTTCCGTCTGCTGAAAGACCGGACGATCTTTGAGAATGTAGCATTTGCACAGCAAGTTGTGGAAGTACCACACCGATATATTAAGCATCAGGTTGAGAATATGCTTGAGATGGTGGGGCTGAAAGACCGAATGAATGCTTTTCCGAATGAATTGTCAGGAGGAGAACAGCAGAGAGTGGCCATCGCAAGAGCTTTGGTAAACCACCCAGTATTATTACTGGCTGATGAGCCAACTGGGAATCTGGACCCTGTGACAGCCAAAGGGATCATGGAGCTTCTCTCAGAGATCAATAAGAGTGGGACAACAGTTTTAGTTGTTACGCACAACAAAGAGTTGGTCAATGAGATGGGAAAACGAGTGATCTTGATCGAAGATGGACATATAGAACAGGATGAGATAAGGGGGTCCTATGATATTTAGAAGATTTTTGTATGGAATCAAAGAGGGCACAAGGAATATTTTCAGGAATAAGATGTTTTCATTAGCATCACTGGGAACAATCATTGCTTGTGTCTTTTTATTAGGAACATTTTTATCTGTAGCATTGAATGTAAGGTCAACAATGCAGCAGATGGAGCAGTCTGTAGGAATTTCTGTTTTTTTTGAACCGGGTATCTCTACAGAAAGAAAAGATCAGATTGGGGAAGAAATAAAGAAAAAAGAAGATATTGCCACGATGCGGTATGTATCTGCTGAAGAAGCATGGGAAAGCTATAAGAAGGATGTATTTCAAGGAAATGAAGAGCTTCTTGAAGGATTCGAAGGGAACAATCCGCTAAAAGAATCAGATTCCTATGAGATCACATTAAAAGAAGTAAAATCATACAAACAGGTAGTATCACATTTAGAGACGATTGATGGTGTTAGGAAAGTCCGTTATTCTGAAGGAGCGGCGGAAGGAATGACGAAGATCAATACAATGGGAACGTATCTTGCAGGTGGGATCATTCTGATCTTAATGGCAGTTTCTATTTTCCTCGTGAGCAATACAGTGTCTATTGGAGTTGCAGTCAGAGAAGAGGAAATTTCAATTATGAAGCTGATCGGTGCGGCGAATGGATTTATTAAAGCACCATTTCAGGCAGAAGGAATGATCATAGGAATTTTTGGATCATTGATTCCAACAGCGATTATTTTTGCAGGATATGAAGGGATCATCAACTGGATGAATGATAAGTTTCATGTTGTTACAGTCTTTATGAAATTTGTACCAATCCAGCAGATTATGTTATACTTACTTCCGTTAGCATTGTTGGTAGGAATCGTGATCGGATTGCTTGGAAGTTCTATTACGATCCGCAAGTATTTAAAAGTCTAGGAAGGGGAACTCATGAAAAGAAGATATCAGGTGGGGATCATTATGATGTTAATATCAGCCATGATCGCTTCGAATCTGCCTATGACGACAGTGTTTGCTGCAGCCAAAAAACAACAGGTAAAGCAGGAAACAAAGAAATTAGAAGAACAAAGCCGCAAGATGCAGCAGGAGATCAAAGATCTTGATGAGAAAATGATAAAGAGCAATGATGCGTATGAGGCATGTCAAGAGAAGCTTATTTCTGTACAGAAACAGTTAAAGAAGACACAACAGGAATTAAAAGAGGCAAAGGCATCCAAAGAAGATCAGTCAAGGATCATGAGTAAGCGCATTAAGTTTCTATATGAAAATGGAAATATGGCATATATGGAAGTCATTTTTGAAGCAAATAATTTTCAGGAGTTCTTAAAAAGAGCTGATTATGTTTCAAAGATCTCCAAATATGACAGTAACATGTTTCTGCAATTACAGACAACGGAAGATAAGATCCGAATGGCAACGAAGAGTCTGAAACAGGATTATCAAAATACAAAGACTTTGACTGCTAAGGCAAAGACAGAAAAAGAAAAACTGGATCAGGCAGCTGCGAAGAAGAAATCTAAGTTAGCTTCTTACCAGAAACAGTTAGCATCTGATAAAGAGTTACTGGCATGGTTTGAGGCAGAGGAAAAACGACAAGAAGAGATGGATCTTGCATCGGCGAAAGACGGTAATGCAGACAATACGACATCGAAAGCACACTCAGAAAAGAATATGACAGGAAGTACGGCATCAAAGAATACAACATCAAAGGCTACGACCGAAAGCAAGAAAGAAACTACAACGACAACATCGCCAGCAACAACAGTTTCGTCAGGAAATCTGAGTTGGCCGGTACCGTCTTGTCATAGTATTTCATCAGGGTACGGCTACCGAATTCATCCAGTTACAGGAGTCAGAAAACTGCATGCTGGAATTGATATTCCATGTTCAACTGGAACAACGATCGTAGCAGCAGCTTCTGGTACAGTAGTGGATGCTGGATACAATGCATACAATGGCAATTACTTAAAGATCAGCCATGGAAATGGACTGGAAACGATGTATCTGCATTGCTCCAAACTTCTAGTATCCTCAGGGGCAAGAGTGACAGGAGGACAGACAATCGCAAAATCCGGAGCAACTGGTATGGTATCTGGTGCACATCTGCATTTTGTTGTGAAAAAGAATGGAAATTATGTAAATCCTCAAAATTACTTATAATGTTAATACATAAATAGAAAGGAACTAATTTCATGAAGAAGTTTTCAAAAATACTCGTAGGACTACTTGTTGTCGTATGTATTGTGGAAGGATTTTTTCTTTATCGTGCCTATGCGATCCCAAGTACGACCTTACAGACAGCAAGAAAGATCAATCGGATAGAACAGATCATTGATAAATATTATAAAGGTTCTGTTAAGAAGAGTGAGTTGGAAGATTGTACCTACAAAGGTTTAGTTGCAGGACTGGGAGATGTCTATTCCACGTATTATTCAGAGGATGATTTTAAGGAATTAGAACAATCTACAAGTGGTGTTTATTATGGAGTTGGAATATATCTTACACAGGATATAAAGACAGGGATCATAACAGTTGTGAAACCAGTGAAAGGAAGCCCGGCAGACGGAAGTGGACTGAAAAAAGGGGATATTTTAACAAAAGTAGGAAACTATAAATTAAAAACATCGGATGCACTAGATGATATTGTTAAGAAGATCAAAGGCGCAGAAGGAACGAAAGTTAAATTAACATTTACAAGAAATCAGACATCAAAGACTTATACATTTACAAGACAATCGATTGAGAATCCAACAGTTGAAACAAAGATGTTACAAGATAAAGTCGGATATCTTCAGATCACCGAATTTGATGAAGTAACAGTCAGCCAGTTTCGAAGTGGACTGAAAAGTCTTAAGAAACAAGGTGCAAAGAAATTGATCATAGATCTTAGGGATAATCCTGGCGGTTTATTGACAAGTGTAGTGGATATTGCAGGACAGATCCTTCCAAAAGGAACGATTGTTTATACTGAAGATAAGAATGGTAATAAGAAATACTACAAAGACACGAAGAATGAACAGCTTGATATGCCGCTATGTGTATTAGTTAATGGTAACAGTGCGAGTGCAGCAGAAATCCTTTCTGGTGCGATCAAAGATGATAAAGCCGGAACGCTGGTTGGAGAGACAACATTTGGAAAAGGAATCGTACAGGGATTCTTTGAAGTTGGTGATGGATCTTATGTGAAACTGACTTATTCGTCTTATTATACACCAGCAGGACATAACATCCATAAAAAAGGAATCAAGCCAGATGTCGAAGTAAAAGATAACACGAAGACAAAAGCTGACGAACAATTAAACAAAGCGATTTCTATCTTACAGAAGAAATAAGAATTGTAAAGATAGATATAAAAAAGAAAGTATAGAACATATTACCAAAAGTTCTATGCTTTTTTTGTGCAAATTTACGGATTATGTATTAATGGTTGACAAAGCAGAAGTAGTAAAGATCAGAAAATCAACAAAATCCCATGTTTCAACTTCGTTAAAGAAATTGGAAAATAAAGGACTTGTTGAAAGAATACAAAGTAAAGACAATAAAAAGCATATTGAAATTATTTTGTTAGATAAGGCAGAACTGATCATAGAAGCAGGACTCAACGCACAAAAACAATTTGCAAAAAATGTTTTAAGTGGATTAACAGAAGAAGAAAAGCAGGTCTGTATCAATATATTTGACAAGATCTGTAATAATGCAGAAGAACATTTAGGAAAGTATAAGGAGAATGCAAATGAAAAATAATTACAAACCACAGGTTCCAGATATGATGGAAGCAATATTTGATGTAGCGTGTTTGTTTTTTGATCTGATTGCCGCCATTTTATTTTTTGTATTTTCAAAAGGAAATATGTTATTTGTTCTTTATGGAATATTAACATTGACACTTTGTGGGGGAGATGCTTTTCATCTGGTGCCAAGAATTATAAGAGCAGCATATGGAAGTAACGATAAAATAAAGCGTCAGTTGGGAATTGGATTACAAGTATCGTCTATTACAATGACAATATTTTATATTATTTTGATGTATGTCTGGAAATTTACATTCCCAGAATTTAAAATACCCATGATCATTGAAGTTATAATATGGATATCAGCGATAGTCAGAATTGTGATATGTATGTTTCCACAGAATAACTGGTGTGCAGAACAAACATTCGAATTGTTCTGTACTTTTTTTTCTTACTTTGTTATAATCATGCATAGATGAAAAGATAAGAGATATTTCATAAGGGAGAAGTTATATGGATCATTTTGAATTAGTATCAGAATATGAGCCAACTGGGGATCAGCCACAGGCGATCGAGAAGCTGACCAAAGGATTTCAAGATGGGAATCAGTTTGAGACGCTTCTTGGAGTGACTGGTTCAGGTAAGACATTTACAATGGCGAATATTATACAGAATTTGAATAAACCGACATTGATCTTGGCACATAATAAGACGTTAGCAGCACAGTTATATAGTGAGTTTAAGGCGTTTTTTCCACATAACGCCGTGGAATATTTTGTCTCCTAGCATGAGAAAGTCACAAAATAGGTGGTATTTTGTGGTATGTGGGTGGTTGAACATCCAGATGTTGTGGAAGTGGTAGAGGTGAGAGTATAGGTGAAAAGCGGGTGGATGAAGAGGTTTTGTGACTTTTTATCGCTTGATATAAGAAAGATATATATTTTTTCGTTATATGTTTCCTTTAACGGAAACAAAATAGTGATAGTATTGTAAGGTATGTAAATCATAAGTAAAATAGGAGGATATTGAAATGGAAGTTTTTAATATAATAGCAGGAGTTTCTTCAATAATTTCGCTAGGAATATCAATAATTTCGTTAGTTAAAGTAAATGGAATTCAGAAATCGATGAAGGCTGATACAAAACAAAAGATGAAAAATGTATCTGCAGATTCTGGAAGTACAATAATGCAAGTGGGGCAAAAAAATGATACAAGAAATTTGAAGTAGAAATTGTTGCTTTTTGGTGAGTGGAGGTTACTTGTATGCTATCATGGATAAGGCAGAAAATGAAAAATATAACAGCTAACAATTCAACAATTATAATGGCTGGTGGAGATATTGTTATAGATGAGAATTTGATTAGCGAGTTATCAAAAAGTAAACAAGGAAGTAAATTGTTTCAAAAACTTGTAAATGAAAAGATCGAAGTATGTAAAAAAAGTTTACTTGACAAAGATATCCATACATTTGAAATACTGATAAACACATTTTTTGATTATGGATTAGTTGAACTTCCTGATGAGATACAGATGAAACTTCAATTTTATAAGCTGTTATTGGCAATATATAAAAATGATATAAATGCATTAAATGACGCAGCAGATAATATTGAAGAAGCGTATGTTAGTGAAAAAGATTTTTTATTGAATTTTAGAAAAAAAGTATTTTTTATTTCGGCAGAAGAATTTTTAAAACATATGGATGAAACTCAAGTAATCATATTGGATATATTATTTAAATATGAAAATTATGACAATATAAAAGAGTTATACGAAAATATTTCCAATGAAAGTCCAATATACATTTTTTCATTGCCTTACTATTATGGTATTTCTATGTTTTGTTGTCAGGAATATGAAAAATCAATAATGATATTAGAAAGTTTGCTGTCTGAAAATAATAACCCGTTTTTAATATTTTTTGTGATGATGTCAAAGTTACAAGACTGCATAAATAAGGTAAGAATTGGGATATTAACAAAGGATGATCTAAAAAAGCAATTATGTGAGTTGAATGAACGTAAGGGGGAATTTGAAGAAGCTATCGCTATGAATAAAGTATTGTTTAATAATGCTGAATTGCAAGCTGAACTGATATTAAATCTGGATGGGTTTATCGAAAAGTATGAACTACTTGATAAAAGTTTAAAAGAGGATCCGGCAAACTTATTTTTAAAAGCACAATACTTTGAACAAAAAAATGAGTTGAAAAAGGCCATTAAAATATATCAAGAAATGGATTGGCAGAGTAATGAAATTGTATTATATAATTTTATGCTTTTAAATTTACGGATGGAAGAATATGAAAAAGTTACAAATTGTTATATGGAATTGCCTGAAGAAAATAAAACTGCAAAAATAACAGGACTTTGGTTGTATGCAATAAAAAAACAAAATCCAGAAAAATATGTACAAGTATTGAAAGAAAAACTTGTACAATATCGTAATGATGTAATAGGATTGCTTTTTATAGGATTGT
>OBWC01001509.1_pt1 | contig 10618 bp, 9 predicted proteins | sample 1501341 | NCBI WGS metagenome assembly OBWC01 (sample SAMEA2580033, study PRJEB22360) | human gut metagenome | biome: human gut; feature: human-associated habitat; material: faeces | place: Denmark | collected 2008/2010 | reverse complement strand
TTTAATTCCGGAAAAGGATATATCTAAAATATTTAAGATTATTGACTTGGATAAGTCACAGATTAGTAATGTTGGAATTCTTGTTGATGTAAGAAATGAAATGGCACACGCATCGGGGAAATTTGAAATTTTGACAGAAGATAATTTTAGTGTTAAAGCGAATACCATTTTAAATTCAATTAGAAATATTCATAATAGGATGGATAAGCAGATCAGGAAATGGTTTAAACAAATATTAAGTAGTTATTGCATGGGAGAATTTTCTGAGTATGATAATATTGAAGATATTATAGTTGAGCAAATGGTTCAAAATTTCAAATTATCGATGAATGAGATTCTTATATGCAATGAAATGAGTGTAAAAGAGCTAATCAATGAAAATAACAAATGGGAGGAGATGCTAAAAGGTTTTAAGAAAGGTCTGTCAATTTATTGCGAAGAAAGAGGATATATATAACTGTTATTATATGTGTTTTATATTTTCATGGCAACACTTTGGCAACAGAAAATCGGTAAGCCAAAATAAAATGTGTAATTGAAGTAAAATATCGGCGTATTTTAAATAAAACTTAAACAAAATAGTTTAAGATAAAACAACAATTTGCCGAGTTTGAATAAAAAGGTAAATCCCTACAAAGCCTGTATTTATGGGCTTTGTAGGGGTTTTTTATGTGCAAATGGGTACGATTTGGGTACACAATTTAACCTTGAAACATAAAAATGTTTCTGAAGATATAACAAGTTCACTATACCCTACTTCACAAAAAAATTTTCTATGTTATTTTCCCTACGCATATTATACTGGATTGAAAATTGTCATGATGTATATTGGAATGCAAGCAAATGTAATAAAATGATTGACACCAAATACGATACCACATATAATATAAGCAGGAGGTATAATAGATGTCAAAATGGGATAAACTGATAACACGTATATGCAATTTATCGAAAGACCTCCGGTTTGATGAACTGCGGAAAGTATTGGAAAGCTATGGATATGAAATGAATGCACCGAGAAGTGGAAGTAGTCATTATACATTCAGAAAGCAGGGGTGCATGCCGATCACTATACCGAAGCACGAACCGATTAAGAAAGTATATGTGGAAATGGTAAGGCAGATTGTAGAAAGCGAGGCGAAGAATGATGAAGACGCTAAATGATTATATGGCAATGTCCTACCGCATGGAAATTGTAGAAGACAAAGACGAAGGCGGATTTGTGGTTTCTTATCCGGATTTGCCTGGCTGTATCACTTGCGGAGAGACTGTGGAAAGTGCAGTAGCAAATGCATTGGATGCGAAAAAAACATGGATTGAAGCGGCATTAGAAGAAGGTGTGAAAATCCATGAGCCAGATAGTCTGGAGGATTATTCTGGTCAGTTTAAATTAAGAATTCCACGTAGTCTGCATCGATCATTGGCAGAGCATTCTCAAAGGGAAGGAATCAGCATGAATCAATATTGTGTATATTTGCTTTCTAGAAATGATGCGGTGTATTCAAAATAGTGATAACGAAGTAAAAAATGTAACCATATGAAAAAATCAGTAAGACTAGATAACATATAGGGTAATAGATGATATATAGGTGAGTGGACACTCTTTTATAGCATGATTTTGCAGATGTATTGTTACCATGATTGTAAAAGATAAAATAAAGGAGAAATCTACAATATGGATAAAAAAGAAACATTTGGTGGGGAAATAGCAAAGCAATTGCCAGTTAAAGATATATATAATGATTTGGCACATCCTACGTTAAGTACAGTGGGACTGGGATTGCAAGGGGTAACGAAATTAGCTTTAGCACCAATATCTGCATTAGTATGGGGATATGATAAAATTGCAGATTATTTGAATGTTGCAATACCTGAGTATTTTGAAAAAAGAAAAATAGAAAAAGAAAAGATCATTTCACCAGATCCTGCGATTGCAGTTCCAGTAGTCGAGGCAATGAGATATACTTCGCATAAAGAAGAATTAAGACAGATGTTTACGAATTTATTAGGGGAAGCTATGAATGCGGATTCTACTGATGCCCATCCAGCGTTTGTGAATATAATAAAACAATTATCTCCGGATGAAGGGAAAATGATTAAGTACTTATACCAAGACGATAAACAACCGATGATAAAGATTAGAATCAAATTGGCCGACAATGCTGGCGAGAGTGATTTATTACCGTATTTTAGTGATATAGGATATAAAGCTGATTGCCAATATCCACAAAAATTCCCGGAATATTTAGATAATTTACATAGGTTAGGAATTGTTGAGGTATATTATGAGCGATTTTTAACAGATAAAAAGTATTATGAAGAATTGAAACACCATCCATATTTTCCACGTATAGAAGAAAATGAAAAGATTAATATTGTGGAAAAGAAAAGTATGTATGAATTGAGTGAATTTGGAAAAAAATTTTGTAAAGTGTGTTTGTATTAAAGTATGTGATTTATTAATGTATAAGTGGCAACAAATTGGCAACAGAAAATCAGCAAGCCAAAATAATATATGTAACAGAGATAAAATAACGGCAGAAAAGAGGTGAAAACTAAACAGATATGTCTAATAATGTCTTCGGACTTGCCGAGTTTGAGTAAACAAAAAATATTTAGTAAATTCAGCATTTATGCGGGTTTGTGGCATTTTCAAAAGTCTTTTGATAACAATTTGATAACAGTTGCGTGAGAGCCATTATTCTTATGGTCCAGTGGTTTTGGAGTTGGAGAATGGTGGAATGGTGGCTGTGCAACGAATAATCCATATTAGAAAGCCCTTAGCTGTGGGTATAAAACTCATGGCTAAGGGCTTTTTGTCGTTATTTTTGGAGGTGTTTTTCTTTCTCTTTGGTGCAGGAAGTTCCTCATACATGGACAGGAACAGATTGCAGAGAAATTCTCTGTTTTCGATATCCTCAACTAAGAGCATTTCTTTTGCACCTTCATACGGTAATTCGTAAGTTGCTAAGAAAAGGCTTGGTTTATGAATAAAAAAGCCCCCAGCACAGGGGCTTAACAAACCGCCTATGTGGGGGAAAACTCATTTATGGATTATAATTCAGTTTTTACGAAGATATCGTAGATCGCCCGGATCGCCGGCTCAAAATCATCATTTGTAACGCCAATGATGATGTTAAGTTCACTGGATCCCTGGTCGATCATCTTTACGTTGATCTTAGCGTGTGCGAGGGCCGCGAAGATTCTTGCGGCAGTTCCGCGCATTGCCTTCATACCGCGGCCTACGACTGCGATCACAGCGAGGTCGGACTCTAATGTGACAACATCCGGATGAACGGAGCGCTGGATACCGGAGAGGACTGCCTGTTCCTTCTCTTGAAACTCATCCTGGTGGACGAGTACAGACATGGTGTCGATGCCGGATGGCATGTGCTCGAAGGAGATTCCGTTCTTCTCGAATACCTCGAGGACCTTTCTCCCAAACCCAATCTCGGAATTCATCATTGCCTTGTCGATGTTCATAGCGCAGAAGCCCTTCTTTCCGGCAACACCTGTGATGGTGTAGTGCGGACGCTTGCTGGTGTTCTCGACGATCATGGTACCCGGATCTTCCGGACGGTTCGTGTTGCGGATATTGATCGGGATTCCGGCTTTTCTTACCGGGAAGATTGCGTCCTCATGAAGGACACTTGCACCCATGTAGGAGAGCTCACGGAGTTCTGTGTAGGTGATGGTCTCAATCGGAGCCGGATTCTCAACAATTCTCGGATCTGCTACGAGGAAACCGGAAACGTCTGTCCAGTTCTCGTAAAGGTCCGCCTGGACTGCACGTGCCACGATGGAACCTGTGATATCGGAACCGCCGCGGGAGAAGGTGTGGATCGTTCCGTCCGGCTTAGCACCGTAGAATCCCGGAATGACTGCCTGCTTTAAGGAGGCGAGATGTTCACGCATCTCCTCGTTGGTCTCCTCGGAGAGGAAATTTCCCTCAGCATCGAAGCGAATCACATCGGCTGCGTCCACGAAGGTGAAACCGAGGTAATTTGCGGCGATGATGCCGTTCAAGTATTCTCCTCTGGAAGCCGCGTAGTCGCGTCCGGCTTTCTTTAAGAAATTCTCCTCGATCTTCGCAAATTCAAAATCGAGGTTTAAGTTTAAGTCAAGGCCATCGATGATATCGGTGTAGCGCTTCTTGATCTGGTCAAGGATGCGCTTATAGCTTTCGCCTGCGCATGCAGCGTCGTAGCACTGGTATAACATGTCGGTCACTTTTGTGTCTTTGCTGTCTCTTTTTCCCGGTGCCGACGGAACAACATAGCAGCGGGTCTTGTCGGCTTCGATGATTGCCTTTACTTTTTTAAACTGACGGGCACTTGCGAGGGAGCTGCCGCCAAATTTTACAACCTTCTTCATAATCTGTCTCCTGTGTGTAAGTAAATGATATATGCCGGATTCCACCTTAGTGGATTACCTTTGGTGTCGGGAAGTATTCGAAGAATACCTTGGCAACCATCTTGTCTCTGGAAATGTAGTGGTTCTGCCAGTAGCGGGCATCCAGGGAGTAGTTGCGGTTGTCGCCCATCATGAAGTAGCAGTTTTCCGGAACTTCAAAATGGTAAGTTTCATGCTGGTTCATCGGCTCTGCGATGTACGGTTCGTCGAGCGGTGTGTCAGATCCGTTTAAATAGACCTGATCGTCCACGATATCGATCACGTCGCCAGGCATACCGATCACGCGCTTCACATAGTAGATCGTGTGGCCGCGCTTTCCGACTTCGGAACCGCAGGCCGGGCAGGTATCCTGCTTATCGCCCTCTATGATCGCACCGCACTGTGGGCACTGCCAGCCAAAAACGAAGATTGCTACATCGCCGCGTTCCGGTTCAGAGAATTTGTAATGGAGTCTGGAGCCGATGACACGGCTTCCTGCCATGATAGTGTTTTCCATGGAACCTGTTGGGATTTCACTGTTTGCAATGACGAAAGTGGTGAGCACGAAGGCGATCACAGCGGCAGATACGAGAACCTGCACCCAGCTGATGAGCTCTGCCACCCAGCCTGTTTTTTCTTTCTTTTCTTTTTCGTTATTTTCCATATAAATGATCATAACCTCGTTTGACTAATATTTACGGGAAGGATATACTGTAAGAGTAAATACGATTGCCCGTATGCATACAATAAAGAGTTTATGATAAATTGTCAAGCTTCGCAAGGGAATTTCGAAAAAGGTAAGGAAGTTTTTTATTTCCATCAGGAAATCCGGCGAAATCCGTAGACGAAATACGAATAACAAGAAGGCAGCAGCCTGAAATACGGAATTGCGATCCGGAAAATGCTTGCTGTGCAGAGAACATTTTCAGTTATAGTTTGTGCAGGAGAGAACAGCAACCATTTTCACAGATTTATGTTCCAGACTTTGTGATAATACTTGTATCACCAAAGCGAAAATGTTAAAATACTGTTAAGAAAATTGCGGGCGATTATCATCCGCTGATGGATCTGATCATTTTTTGCGGAGCGTGCCAAGAGAAAGGCATGCGGATGCAGCAGGGGGAGTGCTGAATGGAAAAAATCTTATATGATCTGATGGATTGGGCCGGAATCGAGGAACTTGTCTATTCCGAGGCGAGCGATCCGGGACGGCTTTTAGGGGAACATGTGATAAAGGAAGGTCTTCTGATCCAGGCTTTTCTGCCGAACGCGGAGAAGGTGTCCGTAAAAATCGGCGGGGAATTGTTCCCAATGGAAATGGCAGACGAGAACGGCTTTTTCGCGGTGCTTTTAGAAGATCGAAAAGAACTGGTTCCGTACCATTTCTGTATCACTTACACAGACGGGGACAGCGAGGAAATCGTTGACCCATACAGCTATCAGTTCCACACCGCGTTTACAGAGGAAGAAGTGCGGAAGTTCGGTGCGGGGATCTATTATGATTCCTATGAGAAATTCGGGGCACATCCGGCGGTGGAAGCCGGGATCGAGGGCGTTCACTTTGCGGTGTGGGCGCCGGATGCGATGCGCGTCAGCGTTGTGGGCGATTTCAACTTCTGGGACGGAAGACGCCACCAGATGAAAAAGCGAGGTCCGTCGGGGATCTACGAGATCTTTATCCCGAACCTGAAGCCCGGCGCGATCTACAAATATGAGATCAAGACAAAAGCAGGACTTCCGATGCTGAAGGCGGATCCGTACGGAAACTATGCGGAGCTCCGCCCGAATACGGCATCTGTTGTCTGGGATATGTCCGGTTACAAATGGAACGATGATGAGTGGATCAAAGAGCGGGCAGCGGCGAAAGACCGCCTGAAGGATTCCCCGATGTCCATCTATGAGGTCCATCTTGGTTCCTGGATGCAGAAAACGGTAGCACAGAATGAGAACGGTGAGGACATCAACGGCAGCCAGTTCTACAACTACCGGGAGATCGCGGAGAAGCTGGCAGCCTATGTGAAAGAGATGGGATACACCCATGTGGAGCTGCTTCCTGTGATGGAACATCCGTTGGATGAATCCTGGGGTTACCAGGTTACAGGCTACTACGCGCCGACGAGCCGTTTTGGAACACCAGATGATTTCAAGGCGTTTATGGATCATATGCACAAAGAAGGGATCGGTGTGATCCTGGACTGGGTTCCGGCCCATTTTCCGCGGGATGCCCACGGCCTTGCAGCCTTTGACGGGACATGCCTCTACGAGCACCAGGATCCGCGCCAGGGATCCCATCCCCACTGGGGAACGCTGATCTACAATTACGGACGTCCGCAGGTATCAAACTTCCTGATCTCCAATGCCTTATACTGGGCGAAGGAGTTCCATGCAGACGGAATTCGGATGGACGCAGTGGCATCCATGCTGTATCTGGACTATGGAAAGAACGCCGGGGAGTGGGTCGCAAACATTTATGGCGGAAATGAGAATCTGGAGGCGGTGGAATTCTTAAAGCATTTAAATTCCATCTATGCGAGGGACACGAAAGGTTCTGTCCTGATCGCTGAAGAGTCCACGGCCTGGCCGAAGGTCTCCGGTGATGAGAACGATGGCGGACTTGGATTCGACTTCAAGTGGAACATGGGCTGGATGAACGATTTCCTGGATTACATGCAGTGCGATCCGTATTTCCGCCATGACCACTACGGGGAGCTGACCTTCAGCATGCTCTACGCATACAGTGAAAAATTTGTTCTGGTATTCTCCCATGACGAGGTGGTCCACGGAAAAGGATCCCTGGCAGGTAAGATGCCGGGGGATACCCAGGAGAAGAAGTTCGCGAACCTCCGCACCGCCTACGGCTTTATGATGGGTCATCCGGGAAAGAAACTTTTGTTTATGGGACAGGATTTCGGCCAGATGGATGAGTGGAACGAGAAGGCGAGCCTGGAGTGGGGACTCTTGAAATATGATATCCACAGCCAGATGAAGGATTATGTGAAAGCACTGAACCACTTATACCGCACACAGCCGGCGCTCTACAGGATGGACTACGAGCCGGAGGGCTTCGAGTGGATCAACTGCACATACAACGATGAAAATATCGTTATATTTGAGAGAAAAACGGAAAAGCCGGAAGAGACTCTGCTCTTTGTCTGCAATTTCGCTCCGGTGGAGCATGAGAAGTTCCGTCTCGGCGTTCCGTTTGCGGGAAAGTATAAGGAGATCTTAAACAGCGATGCGAAGCAGTTTGGCGGCAGCGGAATGACGAACCCGAGGGTCAAGATGTCGAAGAAAGAGGAGTGGGATACGAGAAAGAACTCGATTGCCATCAACCTTGCTCCGATGTCCACAGTCATATTTTTCTGCACTCCGTATGAGGAGGAGCCGGTGACGGAGAAAAAGAAACCGGCGGAGAAGAGAAAACGCCCGGCACGGCAGCCATCGGTAAAGCTGCCGGCGAGCCCGTTGGATGTGATCTCCGAGAAAGTTGGGCAGATCATAAAGACGGCGAAGGAGAGTCAGACAAAGAGAGGGCATTAAAAATATCCGGGAAGCAACAGGTGAAATGACATGAAAGAACATACATTGGATATTCTCACCGCGGCGCTCATCAAATACGGAACCAGAGTCTTCTGGGCGGCGGTTATCGTATTTGTGGGACTGCGGATCATCAGGATCGCCCGCAAGGCAGCCGGTCAGATCATGGACCGTGCCGGGGTGGAGGTTACGGTAAAAAAGTTTCTGGACATGCTGCTTCATGCAGTTCTCTTCGGCGTTATGGTATTCATGGCGGCGGATCAGCTGGGAATCAAGACGACCTCCTTCGTGGCGGTCATCGGTACCGTCACTCTGGCCTTCAGCCTTGCGATGCAGAATACGCTCTCGAACTTCGCGGGCGGAACCCTGATCCTGCTTCTGAAACCGTTTAAGGTGGGCGATTATATCAGCACGAGCTCCGGTGAAGGAACCGTTGAGTCCATCGGCCTTGTATATACGACGCTCCTGACAACGGATAACCGGGTCATCACGATCCCGAACAGCTCCGTGTCCAGCGCGCCGCTCACAAACCTCACAAGGACCGGAAAACGCCGCCTGATCATTAATGTGGGAATCGGATATTCTTCTGATCTTTTAAAGGCGAAGAATGTCCTGAAAAAGATCTTCGAGGAGAACCCGGGGATCATGAAGGATCAGCCGGTTCAGGTTGTCGTGGATGCGCTGGGAGACAGCAGTGTTGTTTTAAGCGCCAGAGGCTGGACGACCTGTGAGGATTACTGGACAGCGAAGTGGTCCATCACAGAGGCGATCAAGCTCACGTTTGACAAAGAGGGGATCGAGATCCCGTACCAGTATATGAATGTGATGATGACAAAGGAATCATAGTGCGGACCGGGCATAGTTTCGGGATAACGCGGCTCATAAAGAAAAGAGAGTCCGGACAGGGGAAAGACTGCAGGGCTCTTTTTTTCGTATATTGTTACAAAAAATGCTTGATTTTTTGTGAAAATCTGATAGAATCAATTTTAAATTGTTTCTGCGTTGCGGACAAATGTTTGTGGAAAAGAGACTGGGCTTTTTGCGCAAAAAATGCTGACAGGTCGCACGATTCCGGAAAGAGTGAAACATGCAGAGGCTAAAAGCAAAAAAGGAGGATTGAATATGAAAGAACATATGGCAGATTGGCGTATCCATGCACTTGCTTTCGTACTCACCGTAATTGCCGAATTTATCGGCACCAAAAAATTCAGTTTCGGGCCTTTGTCCTTCTCACTGTTTCCGATGCTGTATGTACTGATCCTTGGAGCAATCCTTGGAATCGCGAAAATGATTCCACAGAAGATGATGACAGAAGCATCACCGTATATTGGAATCAGCGTTATGATGCTGACAGCAAAGATCGCATCCACGATCGGACCGAACCTCGGCGCGGTTGTCAAAGCCGGACCGGCGCTGATCCTTCAGGAATTCGGAAATCTGGGAACTGCGGTTTTAGCGCTCCCGATCGCCGTATTTGTATTCCATATGGGACGCGCGGCAATCGGAACCTCCTTCTCTATTTCAAGAGAGAGCTCCCTTGCGGTCGTTGCCGATAAATACGGTCTTGATTCAGATGAAGGAATCGGTGTTATGGGTGGATATATCACAGGTACTGTATTCGGAACCATGTTCAACGGTATCTTCGTTTCCCTCCTCTGCTCCTTAAATATCTTCCATCCGTACGCGCTTGGAATGGCGTGTGGAACAGGTTCCGCATCCATGCTTTCTGCCAGCCTTGCGGCAGTCGTTGAGGCATATCCGGATATGGAAGCGGAGATCACTGCTTACGCGGCGACCTCAAATATGCTGAGCAGTGTGGATGGCCTTTATATGAGTCTTTTCATCGCACTTCCAATGTGTGAATTCATGTACAAGCTGTTCACAAAGAACAACAGGCATTATAAAGACGGACTCCCGATCGGCGCTAAGGTAAAAGTTAAAGCAGCCGGGGAAGAATAGGAGGGATCCATATGGACGCAGCAGTATGGTTTAAAAGAATCAAATGTCTTGTCCTTGTATGCATCTTCGCATCCATCGGCAATTTTATCAGTACATCAAAGGCCGGAAACCCGGTAACCCCGCTTGAGGCAGTGCCCGGGCTCGTGCTTCTTCTTTTATGCACGCTGGTGGGCTGTATCATTTATGAGCTGATCAATAAGGTTTCACCGAAGAATCTTCCGGCGATCGCCTATATCTCATTTATTGCGATCCTGATCACGATCCCGGGTGTCAGCCCGATCGCGGATTACGCGATCGAACAGATCGGAAAGATCGGACTTCTTCCGCTTTGCACTCCGATCCTTGCATATGCCGGAATCTCCATCGGAAAAGATGTGGATACATTTAAGAAACAGGGATTTGCGATCGTAGTCGTAGCGATCTTCACGTTCGCGGGAACATTCCTCGGTTCTACGATCATTGCCCAGATCATCTTAAAAATGACAGGCGTGATCTGATGATCAGATATGAAAAATGGGAATAGGTTGTAAAAACAGCGCACTCATGTTATCATTATAACACTGGTGCCGCCGCATGAAACAGAGCCGCGGACGTCCAATCATAACGATAATGGAGTGAAGTTTCCATGTACCATGATCTTACAAAAGGGAGCATCTCACGCTCCCTTCTTTTATTTGCCCTGCCGATGATGGCAGGAAATCTTTTACAGCAGTTTTACAACAAAACAAGC
>OBWC01001499.1_pt1 | contig 10706 bp, 10 predicted proteins | sample 1501341 | NCBI WGS metagenome assembly OBWC01 (sample SAMEA2580033, study PRJEB22360) | human gut metagenome | biome: human gut; feature: human-associated habitat; material: faeces | place: Denmark | collected 2008/2010 | reverse complement strand
GGGAACGCCGTTCAGGCTGATGTCAAATTTACCTGGCTCATGATTGGCCAGATCGGTTTCCTTTAGAAAGCGCAGGGCGCTCTGAAGCGGTTTTGGAAGAATTGCTGTTTGCTGCTCAAAAAATTCGTTGTTGATGTTTCCGTAGATCATGGTAGGTTCCTCCTTGATAATTGTATAATAAATGCCTGAAGACAGCAGAAACGTCTGCTACTGCATGGATGTCAGGCCGCCGTCGACACATAGTATCTGTCCGGTTACAAAGGATGCGGCGTCGCTGCACAGGTAAAGGGCGGCGGCCGCGATATCCTGTTCCTTTCCTATGCGTCCCAGAGGGATGCGGTCGGTCAGTTTTCTGTAAAATACGGGATCATCCAGCTGAAAGGAATTGATGGGGGTATACACAAAGGTAGGGGCGACGGCATTACAGGTAATGCCGTATTTTCCCCATTCACAGGCAAGCTGTCTGGTGTACATATTTACCGCGCCCTTGCTGGCACAGTATGCAATATAATGTTCGGTTGTTCCGATAAAGCTTTTTACGGAGGAAAGATTCAGGATACGTCCATATTTGTTCGGGATCATAAAACGTGTCCCCACCTTCCTCGTTATGCGGTGAAGGGCGTGCACATTCAGTTCCATTACTTCCTGAAACGTTTCATCATCGTAGCTTTCTGCGGGGAGCAGACGGTTGATTCCGGCACAGTTGACCAGGATATCTATGGAGCCAAAGGCCTTATCCACCTCATCCAGCATATGATCAGCGCTGTCGGAACAGGTGATGTCACAGGCGAGAGAAAGGAAGGGCCTGTTGAGCTTTTTGGCATAGTCTGCAGCAGGGGCCGCTTTTTCCGGATGGTTGCTGCATACAGCTACCTGAGCACCTTTTTGAAGAAATGACAGGGCTACAGCGCTTCCCAGCCCTCCGGTGCCGCCGGTGATCAGTGCTGTTTTGCCATTGAGAGAAAACAGTTCGTCATAATTGGTCATAAATGTATACCGCCTTTCCTGAATATGGATCAGTCCTGTAGGTCTGTGACGCCGCTGCCGACGCCCTCCTGGCTGGCTGCGGTGAAATACTGTGGGTTGTGTGACTTTAAAGGCGCTGCCAGCAGAAGCATTCTGGACATATGGTGGGAGTAGATCTCACTGGCATTGTCATAGTCGCGGGCTGCAAGGGCATCCGTCAGATCGGTCAGTTCACACAGGAAGCCTTCCACAACCGCTGTGCTTCCTGCAGCCAGATAGAGAAGCCGCTGCAGATCCACATCTGCTTTCTGGAGGGAGATCCAGATCAGATCCATATTGCCTGCCAGCACATAAAGCTGTCTGTAATACTCAGATAATATCCGGGCGGACTGCGTCAGATCTCTGCGGGATATATGATGGCGAAGCTGTCCAAGCTGGTGATACAGGATTTCCAGCTGTGTTTTGGAAACCTTTTTAATATATATGGACTGGATCATAGAAGTCCCAAGTTTGGTATGGAGCCATACCGCCTCCTCAATACGCTGCTGATCGATCTTAGAGACAAATGCTCCCCGGTTTGGAATAATATCTACCAGATTCTCACGGGAGAGCTTAAAAAAGGAATCATGCACAGGGGTTCTGCTCATATCCAGAGAGGCTGCGATATCCGCTTCGTTCATTTTCTGGCCCGGAAGAAGCAGAAGTTCTAAAATACATTTTCTGATGATGCGGTAAGCGTACTGCCGGGCGTCCTCAGAAGGATTGCGGGCAGGAAAACTCTGCTCACGAAACAGAAGCAGGGAAATATAAATCACCTCTCTTTCTTTAGGGGTTAATTATAGAATATCATAGCGTGTCAAAATGTAAAACCCGTCATAACTTGTATGCAATCTTAAATCAGGGAATCTTCTTTTATATATTTTACCATTATTTGTGAAAAAAGCAACCGATAAATAAAAAAATAACAAAGATTATAACGAAAATGTTAAAAAAAGGTTGCACTAATAAAGAAAATATGATATTTTGTATATATTGATAAAATGCAGTTGAGCTTAAAAAGAGGCGATACAGCAAACTGAAATGCAATTTTAAAGTTTGCTTGTATGCAATCTGGATGGCTGTATGGAAGGGTTTATTGCCTGCGGTTGCATTTCAAATACTGTGCTGGATAAAGGAGTTGTGCCGGATGATGGACAGAGGAGAGATTCTGGAGGGAGCCAGACCGCAGAATGAAGCCTATGAGGGTTTAAAACATCAGATACTCAGCCTGGATATAGAACCGGGAGAGATGCTGAGTGAAAGCATTTTATCATCTCAGATGAATGTGGGCCGACCGCTGATGCGGGATGCGCTGGCGCAGCTGGCTGAAGAAGGATATGTTATGGTTTATCCTCAAAAGGGCACGGCGGTCACTATGATCGATCCGGAGCGGGTCAGACAGGCGGTACATACCCACATTGTACTGGAGCAGGCGGTGCTTGCCGAGGCTTGTCAGCAGGGACTTACCGGTGCACAGCTGGAATATCTCGAATGCATACTGGAAGAGCAGAAGCGAAGGGGAGATGATGCGGTTAAACGCATGATCCTGGAACGGCAGATGAGCAACGCTCTGGCAGCGTTCTGTGGAAAGAAATATATGTTAGATGTGTTTCGTACCATGGACTGCGATATGCTCAGAGTGAAATGCCTGCATTACAATACATTTGGTTTCCCTGCGCAGATGTTTCCGCCCTCAAGCTGGGAATATACCCAGGTAGAGGGAAGGATGCTGGTAGACAATCTGAGAAGAAGGGATACAGATGCCGCATGGCTGCTCTGTTCCAACCATTTCAAAATGGTTCTTCTCCACATGGATTCGCTCAGGGGAATCTATCCACAGTTCTTTTCCGGATGAAGGGGAGCGGGCAGTAAAACTGCCGGAGGCTTTGCAGTCCGGATAGAAAATACACCTATTTAAAATGGAAGGGGATGAGGTCTGAAGATATCGTTGGAGAGAGGGGCTTTGACAAAAACAAAAAACAATGTGTAGTAGTAGGGAAAAAAGATACAAGGAGGAAATACCATGGAATATATCATTGGTATCATTTTATTGCTTACGTTTTTTGGCTTGGCATACTACTGTATCAAGGGCCACAACCTGATGATTGGTTTCCTGATCATCACAATCGTCTGGACAATTCTCCCGCTGGGAGGAACGCTTTTCGCAAGCCAGGCATTCCTGGAGTCCAATCCGGTTCTTCAGTTTGAGGGCGTAAAGGGTCTGGTTAAGATTCTTAACAGCATTTATCAGAGCGCTCCTGAGGGCTGGGGTACAACTCTTGTAAATGTGTGCTGGGGCGCATGGTTCGGTCGTGTACTGATGGAAACAGGAATTGCGTCTACTCTGATCCGTAAGACCGTGGAGCTGGGCGGAGACAAGCCTCTTGTTACCATTACCCTGTTAAATGTTGTTACAGCGATTATCTTTACTGCAATGACCGGCGCAGGCCCTGTAATTGCAATCGGCGTTATCGTTCTTCCTATTCTGATGTCCTTAGGTATTCCGAAGGCGATTGCGATGTTCAGCTTTATGGGTTCTGTTGCAGCTGGTATTTATCTTAATCCGGTTAACTTTGCACAGTACCGCGCATTCTTTATCCAGCCGGATCAGATGCCTGATTTCACACTGGGCTGGTATGTATCACACTGGGGCTTTGCCGCATTCCTGATCATGTTAGTGGCTACCACGATCCTTTCTGCAATCTATCTGAAACGGTCAAAGACCAGCCACGCATGGGCAGCTCAGGGCAGGAGCGCATCTGCTGAGCAGAAGAATGCTCCGTTCTATACGCTGATTCTTCCGATCGTTCCGGTTATCTTAAAGATCTGGCTGGATTTCTCCGTAATCGGTGGCTTTGTGATCGCAGGCTTTGCAGCGCTTTTCCTGTGCGGAAGAATGAAGGGAACTTTCAAGGAGAACTGCCAGCTGGTAAATAAGTTATATTATGACGGTGTAGTTGATACAGCCCCTCTGGTAGGCTTCCTTCTTACACTTCCAATGTTCAATGCAGTTGCTTCCTTTGCATCTCCTTACTTTAGAGTAATTCTTGGCGGAGTAATGCCTAAGAGCGAGCTGGTGGTATGTATTGCGTTTGCGGCTCTTCTGGTTATGGGTCTGTTCCGCGGACCGATGACACTGGTAGGATGCGGCGCGGCTACGCTGGGTGTTCTTTCAAATGTGGCCAATTTCTCAGTGCCGTTCTTATACGCTGTATTTGCCATTCCGACCATCACTGTAACCATCGGATGTTGTATCACACAGTCTTGGGTTGCATGGGGACTGGCATATACAAAAGTGGATTCCAAGGACTTCCTGAAGCTGTCCATTCCTAATGCGTATGTAACAGGCGTGCTTCAGTATGTAGCGGCGTTTGTAATGCTTGCCGGACTTGGTGCTGAATGGTTTATCAAATAATATCAAACTCTCTTAAAACAATGTATATCTGAAAATGCGGGGGCGCCCTGAGTGCTCCCCGCATATCCCCTGATCCGTTTTTATCAGAAAGATCCAGAATAAGAAAAAGCAGAAAGGAATAAAAGAGTATGGCAGAACGTAAACACAGAGCTGTCCGTATGGGTATCGACGTAGGAGGAACTTATACAAAGTGCGTCGCAATGGATAATGAGACTCATGAAATTATTGGAAAAAATGAAGTAAAGACTACCCACGATGATGAAAATGGCGTTGCTGCCGGCGTAGTTCAAAGCTTTAAAAACTGTATGCGCGAGACGGCATTGCGCCGGAGGATGTAGTATTTGTCGCGCACTCTACAACCCAGGCGACCAATGCATTTATCGAGGGCGATGTGGCAAATGTCGGTATAGTAGGCGTGGCTGGAGGAGGCCTTGAAGGTTTTCTGGCAAAGCGTCAGCTTGCTCTGAAGGATATTGTTTTAGATGAAAAGGTCGGCAGAATGATAAAGGTATTCAATACGTTTATCAAGAAGAAAATGCTGACAGAAGATCTTATCAATCAGAATATCGATGACCTGTTAAACCAGGGAGCGCAGGTAATCGTTGCCTCCATGGCGTTTGGTGTGGACAGCATGGATGAGGAAATTATGATCCATGACTGTGCGGAAAAGAAAAATGTGCCTGTTAGTATGGCTTCTGATATTACAAAGCTGTATGGCCTTACAAGACGTACCCGTACAGCGGCAATCAATGCTTCGATCCTGCCAAAGATGATGGCGACTGCAAACGCAACGGAATCTTCGGTAAGAGAGGCAGGTGTTACAGTTCCTCTTATGATCATGAGAGGCGACGGCGGCGTTATGGAAATCGGCGAGATGCGCAAGCGCCCGATTCTAACCGCGTTATCAGGCCCGGCCGCTTCGGTTATGGGTTCTCTTATGTATCTGCGTGCTTCCAATGCTATTTACTTTGAGGTAGGCGGAACCACTACCAATATCGGCGTCATTAAAAATGGTCGTCCCGGTGTGGATTATGCTCAGATTGGCGGACATGATACATATATCAGCTCTCTGGATGTGCGTATTCTTGGATGTGCCGGCGGTTCTATGGTGCGTATCAATGACAGGGAGGTTGTAGATGTTGGCCCGCGTTCCGCTCATATTGCCGGTTGTGAATATGCGTGCTTTACCCCTGAGGAAGAGATTGTTGATCCGCAGATTGAGATGGTAAGTCCGAAACCCAGCGATCCCGCAGATTATGTAACCATTCGGTTAAAAAACGGAAAGCGCATCTGCTTTACGAATACCTGTGCGGCCAACGTTCTGGGACTGATCGATGAAAAGTATTTTGCCCACGGAAATGCCAGCGCGGCGCGCAAGGCAATGCAGCCGGTTGCAGATAAAATGGGCATCACTGTGGAGCAGCTGGCGACACAGATTCTGGACAAGGATTTTGAGAAGGTTAATGCCTGCATCAATGCTCTGGCTGAAAAATATCAGCTGGATCATGACAGTATGAAACTGGTGGGCTGCGGCGGCGGCGCGGCTTCTCTGGTACCGTATTGCGCGGAAAAGATGGGACTCCAGTATGATATCCCGGAGAACGCAGAGGTAATTTCCTCCATTGGTGTTGCTCTTTCCATGGTACGCGACGTGGTGGAGCGTGTGATTCCCAGCCCGACCCAGGAGGACATTCGCGAGATTAAAAAAGAGGCTGCGGATGCTGCGGTAAGCTCCGGCGCTTCGCCGGATACAGTGGAGGTGCATATTGAGATCGACAGCCAGACCGGAAAGGTAACGGCTATCGCAACAGGCTCCACGGAGGTTAAGACCACAGACCTGCTGAAGGAATGTGACGAGAACGAGGCGAAAGAACTGGCAACTCAGGACTTTGGCCCCAAGGTAAGCCAGATTCGGCTTGCAGAGAAAACAGATAAATTCTATGTATATCAGGGCGAGCGGGATGGAAAGCAGCCCATTCGTATCGTTGATAAAAAGGGATTTATCAAGGTACAGTGCTCAAACGGCAAGGTTGTAAAATGCGCTGTACAGGATTATAAAGAGGTTGTAGAGTCCATCTGGAAAGATGTAGCCGTATTTAAGACAGACTCTATTCTGCGCCCCGACTTCTTTGTATGTGTAGGCCCGCGTGTAGGCGATTACAGCGCGGTTGATCTGGAGCAGATCTTCCTTCTGATGGATCTTGATCTGGGCGACAGAGAACCGGAGGAAGAGATCATTATTGTAGGCTCTGTTACGGAGATCTGATAGACTATGAAAAAAGAGGAATTTCGGAGAGCTTTAAAGCCCATAGCGGATGGCCTCTTTGGAAAACAGGGTGCCGTAAGGTATGAACGTCCGCATTTTGCCGTCCGTCCCCTGGAGCGTATGCTCCGGGATCTGACGGCGATCCCGCTGGAAGATCAGTACGCGTATGCTTTTTCCAGAGAGCCTTTAAATGGAAAATTTAATGATGAGCAGCGGAAGAAATGGACGGCGCAGGCCATTGGCTGCGGACGGGAATATGCAAAAAAAATCTGCAGTTCCTATGGCGTCACAGCGCCTGAGGCACTGGCGCAGGCCATGGGGCTGGAGGTGTTATACCCTTCTTTTCCTGAGAATGCAGACAGGGTGTTGTTTGCGGAATTTCGCGAACCGGGGAACATCAATATTTATATAGATGCAGTAAAAAAGGCAGAAAAATTTCTGAAGCGTCCTGAGATAAAAGCGGTGCTGACCGACCGGCTGGATGTGGCCGGTCTGCTGCTGGCCCATGAGCTGTTTCATTTTGTGGAAGAGAAGTATAAAAAAGAAATCTTCACAAAACAGGAAAAGATCCGGCTCTGGTCTTTAGGGCCTCTTCATAATGATTCCTCCATCATTGCCCTCAGCGAGATTGCCGCTATGGCATTTGCGCAGACGGTCACGGGGATTTCCTGGTCTCCTTATGTAATGGACGTATTTCTTGTATATGGCTATTCGCCGGAGGAGGCCAGCGGCCTTTATGAGGAAATGATGATGTATGCAGGCAGGGAGCCATGTGCTCCTGAGCAGGAGACGCTATAAGGACAGAACAATAAAAGGAGAAAAGCTATGAGTATTCGAGTGGATTATGAGGATGTGAAAAAAACGGTAAAACAGGCCTTTTTGAATCTGGGTCTGACAGAAGAGCAGGCCGAGACCTGCGCTGTGATCCATACACAGTCCAGCGCAGATGGGGTAGAGAGTCACGGTCTGAACCGTATTCCACGCTTTGCGGAGTATGTGCAGAAGGGGTGGATCAATCTGGAAGGACAACCGCAGCTTACAGGTGCAAAAGGGGCGGTGGAGAATTACGACGGACAGCTTGGGATCGGCATTACAAACGCACTGTTTTGCGCTGACCGTGCAGTTGAACTGGCAAAGGAGCATGGAATCGGCTGCGTTGCTTTAAGAAATACAACCCACTGGATGAGAGGCGGCACATACGCCTGGAAGATGGCGGAGGCCGGCTTTATGGGACTGAGCTGGATCAATACAGAAAGCTGTATGCCCTTATGGGGAAGCGATAAGCCCAGCGTGGGGAATAATCCGTTTTGTATCGCGATTCCAAGAGAGGATGGCCCGGTTGTCCTTGATATGGCGATGAGCCAGTATGCGTACGGAAAGCTGGGAGTCTATCGTCTGGGGGGGAAGCAGCTTCCCTATCCCGGCGGTTTTGATAAAGAGGGAAATCTCACCAGCGATCCCGGCGCCATTGAGGACAGCAGGCGGATCCTTCCTACCGGATACTGGAAGGGAAGCGGTATGGCTCTTGCCCTCGATATGGCTGCCGCCCTTATGGCAAATGGAAACTGCGGTACAGATATGGATGAACAGGATAAGGGAAGCTGTACAGGCTGCTGCCAGATCTTTATTGCCTATGATCCATATTTGTTTGGTTCCAGAGAGGAGATCCAGGCAATGCTTAATCGGCGGATTGCGGCTGCAAATGCGGCGCATCCGGAACGGGAGGGCGGATCTGTGACATATCCTGGCCAGCGTACCGTCTTGACACGGGAAAAGAGCATGAGGGAAGGCGTTGCCATAGACGAGGCCATTTGGAAACAGGTGTGCGCTCTGGCGGCAGGAGATATGGATACAACGGACATTGCAAGCAGATAAGAGGAGAGAGAACTATGTTTTTTTCAAATATAAAGATTGTTGAAAAGTATAATTATCTGGAAGAAAAATTTACCTGTGCATATAAATGGCTGGCAGAGACCGATCTTGCATCGCTGCCGGTTGGAAGCTATCCTGTGATGGGAAATACGGTAGTGGCCAATGTCCAGGAATATACAACCATTCCCGCCAGTGAAGGGGCTTTTGAGACCCATGAGAAATATTTTGATATTCAGTATGTGATAAGCGGAAAAGAGCAGTTTGGCGTATGTAAGAGAGATGGGCTTTCCGTTAAAGAGCGTATTGAGGAAAATGATCTTATTTTCTATGAGGAGCCGGACTTAAGCGGAACGGTTCTTTTGGAAGAAGGGGATCTGATTATCGTAGCACCGGAGGACGCCCATAAGCCAAGATGCCAGGCAGACGGGCCATGTCAGGTAAAGAAGGTAGTTGTAAAGGTGGCGCTGTAGGACCGCAGATCCCTTAGGAAAATGAAAAGTGGCTGAAACAGCAAATATCTGTTTCGGCCACTTTTTATTCTGTGCACTTTAGCGCCAGTTTTACAGTACAAAATAGTCGGGATACCGTCGGGTGAGCTCTGTCTTTTCCACCTGGAACCGGGTTAGGTGGCGGGTAATGAGCATTTCCGCAAGCTCCGCATCCTTTTGGCGGATGGCATACAGAATATTCCGGTGATCCTTGACGGTTCGGGCATCCTGCCAGGATTTTAAGGAAAGAATACGAAGGCGGTCAAAATGAACCATCTGGGAATAGATGACATCAAAGGTTCGGGATTTTCCTACAGATTCAAATAACAGCTGATGAAAATGGTTATCCAGGTCTAACTGTACGGAAAAGTCTTCCGAATTGGCATAGTACTGTTCCTGTTCCAGATTTGCTTCCAGCTGTTCCATATAGTGGGAGGAGATTCCTGATTCGCAGGCCAGTTTGGCAATTGCAATTTCCAATACCAGGCGCATGAAGCGGGATTCTTCGATCAGTCCATAGTCGATTTTTGATATATAACTGCCGCGCTGGGGAAGGATCTCCACGAGATCCATGCGGGAAAGCTCGATCAGAGCCTCCCGCACCGGTGTCCGGGACAGATTCATGACGGCAGACAGCTCGTTTTCGCTGACCGCACTGCCGGGGGAAAGTTCCAGGGCAGTGATATTGTAAAGCAGTACCCGTATGGCGTATGCACGGGCTTTTTCATCAGGCAGTCTGTCTAAAAGCTTCATGGGTACATCCCTTCTTTAAAATAGAAATTTTAAAAGTCAAACGTAAGAGCGATCTTGCGGATGGAAGGATCATGGCTGTCGTTAAAGTCAAAGGCTTCCTGTGCTTTGATTAACGGGAAGGTGTGGGAGACTGTGCCGCTCAGATCCAGCTTGCCCTCGTTGATCAGTTCAATGGCCTTTCCAAACATCTTATTCTGCAGCCTGGAGCCGCGGACATCCAGCTCTTTGGAAGTAATCAGGAACTGGTTTACCTCTGTAGGGGAAACAGAGAATCCCATGGTAATTACGCGTCCGGCATTTCCGGTAGCCTTTAACAGTGTGATCAGGGAATCCTTTGTGCAGGCAGAATCAATGGAAACAGTGCTTCCGTGGCCGCCTGTGTATTCCTTTACTTTTTCGATCAGATCTTCTTTTAATGGATTGATGGTATATTTTGCGCCGTTTTTCTTTGCAGTTTCCAGTTTGTCATCCATGATATCCGCAACAATAATATGATCACAGAGCAGACGGGCAACCTTCAATATGGTGCTTCCCAGCGCACCGGAACCGTAGATCAGCAGCATATCGTCCTTTTTCAGTTCGGCTCTGGTGCAGGCCTGGATTCCGATGGTGGTCGGCTCGATCATAACGGCATCTGTGTCAGAAAGAGATTCAGGAAGGATATAGCAGTCCTTTTCCGGTACAGCGATAAATTCGCGGTATCCGCCGTCGATATGTACGCCGCGGATCGCCAGGTTGTCGCACACGTTGCCTCTTCCGATACGGCAGGGATAGCAGTGGCCGCAGCTGGTTACCTGATTGATGATAACGCGGTCTCCTACATTCAGATCCTTAACATTGGGGCCGACCTGGTCAACGCGGCCCACCATTTCATGTCCAATGACCCTTGGATAGGTTGCAGCCGCAT
>OBWC01001491.1_pt1 | contig 10747 bp, 8 predicted proteins | sample 1501341 | NCBI WGS metagenome assembly OBWC01 (sample SAMEA2580033, study PRJEB22360) | human gut metagenome | biome: human gut; feature: human-associated habitat; material: faeces | place: Denmark | collected 2008/2010 | reverse complement strand
AAAAGCGCAAGTGATACGGATAGAAATAAATTGGAAGGATAAGCATTTGCAGAAAAATTTATGGAATACTTATATGAAAAATTAGAAGCATATGGGAAGTCGGATTATTATGGGTTTCATATGCCTGGGCATAAACGTAATTCGGATGTTACACAAGCGAATTTACCATATGGAATTGATATTACAGAGATTGAAGGATTTGATAATCTTCATCATGCGGAGGAGATCATCAGGGAAGCGGAAGTCAGGGCAGCGTCCATGTATCATGCAGAGGAGACGCACTATTTGATTAATGGGAGTACTGCGGGCATTTTAAGTGCGGTAATGGGATGTACTAAAAAAGGCGGAAAGATTTTAATGGCAAGAAACTGTCATAAGTCGGTCTATCATGCTGTTTTTTTAAATGAATTGCGTCCGGTATATATTTATCCGGAATTTGATGAGACAATGGAACTGAATATGGCTGTGTCTCCTGAGAAAATTGAGAGGTTATTAGAGGAACATAAGGAGGTTCAGGCTGTGGTATTGACATCACCGACATATGACGGGGTGTTGTCGGATATTGAGAGGATTTCTGAAATTGTACATCAGAAAAAAATTCCGTTGATTGTGGATGAGGCACACGGAGCACACTTTGGATTTCACCCTTATTTTCCGGAGAATGCAAATACAAAGGGAGCAGATGTTGTAATACACAGTCTGCATAAAACACTTCCGGCATTGACGCAGACAGCACTGATTCACTTGAATGGGACACGGATCGATCGAAGGAAGATTCGGAATTATCTGCATATTTTTCAGACGAGCAGTCCTTCTTATGTATTGATGGCAAGTATGGATGAATGTCTGAGGATGGTGGCAGAGCAGGGGGATGTGTTGTTTGAGACTTATGTGAAGAATCTGGAAAGCAAAAGGGGAGAGTTGAAAAAATTAAAGCATATCAGATTGATGGAGACAGAAGAATTCGACAGATCCAAACTGGTGCTGTCTGTAAAAGATACGATTCTTAAGAAAGAGAATCGAGTGTTTACAGGGAAAATGTTATATGAGAGATTGCTTTTAGAATATCATCTGCAGATGGAAATGGCTGCAGGATCTTATGTGATTGCCATGACTTCGATTGGAGATACAAAAGAAGGAATGGATCGGCTGATCAGTGCTTTGTTTGAGATTGATGAGGAATTGGAAAAAAAGTCAGAGGAAGAGAAAAGATATTATCTGCCCCGTCAGGAACAGGTCTTCACGAGCTTTGAGGTAGAAGGAATGCGAAGAATGGAAACAGTAAAGAGCCTGAGCTGGCAGAAGTCAGCGGGATTTATTTCTATGGAATATGCGTATTTGTATCCGCCGGGAATTCCGCTGATCGTTCCGGGGGAACGAATCACTAAGGAAACAGCAGCGATGTTAGTAGATTATCAGAACAAAGGGTTTTCTGTGGAAGGAATTAGTGTGGAAAACTATATTGAGGTGTTGATAAATGAGTAAAATTTTTTATATTATGGGGAAAAGTTCTTCCGGAAAAGATACGATTTATAAGAAAATAAGAGAAAAACTGCCGCAGTTAAAGCGTATTACTCCTTATACGACCCGACCGATCAGGGAAGGGGAGACCGATGGTGTGGAATATTTTTTTGTGGACGAAGAAAGGCTGAACGAGCTTAAGGAGAAAGAACGTGTCATAGAAGTACGTTCTTATAATACAAAGTGTGGAATCTGGACATATTTTACAGCAGATGACGGGCAGATAGATCTCCAGAAGTATGATTATCTTGTGATAGGGACTCTGGAATCTTATTATGGGATGCGGGAGTATTTTGGAGAAGAACAGCTGATTCCGATTTACATTGAGGTAGAGGACGGGCTGAGGCTGGAGAGAGCGCTTTGCAGGGAACGACAGCAGAAGGACCCCAAATATGCGGAGATGTGCAGACGTTTTCTGGCAGATGCAGAGGATTTCTCCGAAGAGAATTTGAAAAGAGCAGGAATTGTAAGGAGATTTGAAAATCTGGAGATGGAAAAATGTCTGAGTGAAATTACAGAGTTGATCCGGGAAGAAATGACTTCGCTTTAAAAGAAAACAGGAAAAAGATAAAAAGAGAAGCAGACGGGCAGATTTGCCGTTTGTTTCTCTTTTTTTGCTTTACAAGAGTTTAACTTGCAATTGAAGTGATGTTAAAAAAGGAACGTTATAATGACGAACGTGCCATTAAGAAAGGAAACAGTTTGATGTTAAAGAAAGTAATAAAAGAGGCATTCCCTACCGTACTGGCGTTTACCATGTCAGGAATGTACAGCATTGTGGATGGGATTTTTGTAGGAAAGGCAGCGGGAGATACAGGGCTTGCAGCGATTAATATTGCGTGGCCGATCCCGGCACTGATCACTGCGCTCGGAATTGGAATCGGAACGGGAGGAAGTGTTTTGTACTCTCATTACAGAGGGCGGGGAGAGCAGAAGGTATGTGAAAATTTGTTTGAGCTTACAATGACATTTCTGATCGGTACAGGTATACTTGCAACGATTTTGCTGTCTCTGGTACAGAAACCGTTTTTAGAAATTTTGGGAGCTGCGGGAAGTGTTCAGACGGAAGCAATCAAGTATACGGCGATCATTATTGCCGGAAGTATCCTTCAGGTGGCAGGAACCGGAATCATGCCTCTTTTGAGAAATATGAATCAGTCGCTGGGAGCAATGCTCAGCATGGCAGCAGGATTTGCAGTCAATATTCTGGTGAACTATTATCTGATGTTCCGATTGAATATGGGAATCAGGGGAGCCGCATTTGGAACGGTGACGGCGCAGGCCGTGGTAGTTATGGCAGGATGTGCGATCCTGTGGAAAACAGGTTATCGAAAATGGAGACTGTTGTGGCACAGGCAATATGCTGCAGATATTTTCAAGATTGGGATTACGGCATTTGGAACATCACTTGCGCCGACAGCTGCACTTATTTTTACAAATCTGCAGTGTCTTCGTTATGGCGGAAATGCAGCGGTGGCGTGTTATGCGGCTATTTCTTATATTGCATTCCCGGTTCAGTATTTTCTGACGGGAATCGGAGAAGGTGTACAGCCTCTGATTAGTTTTTATCATGGTGCGAAAAAGGAGACAGAGGTAAGAGCAGTAAAAAAAATCGCTTACACCGCAGAAATCATCTTAGGAATCACGGCGGCAGCAGTGACGATCTGTATGATTCCGTATATTGGAGGATGGTTTGGTCTGTCAGCAGAGTCAAAGCAGTATTTTTCTTCGGGGATGCTGATCAGTTCATTTGCATTTCTGTTAACGGGAACGGCAAAATTGAATGTATCCTGCCTCAATGCAGTCATGCAGACGAAAAAAGCGGTGTTTATGACTTATATAGAAAGCCTGGCAGTTTCGCCAATCTGTCTGTTTTTGCTTCCGGCTGTCTGGGATATCAGAGGAATCTGGCTGGCGCTCCCGGTAACGGCAGGAATTATGACAGGGATTTACGGGTTGATAAGAAAGGATAGAAAAAATGAAGAATAAAGTAAAATTCAGGCAACTGGGCAGTGTGACTCTTTTTGTTCTGCCGGCATTCATTCCTCTGATCGTATTTTGGATTTATCCGATCCTGCGATCTGTCTATATTAGTTTCACAGACTGGGATTATATGACTCCGGACTACAATTTTGTATTTTTTGATAATTTTATTTCGTTGTTTCAGGATGCCAGATTTTACGATGCACTTTGGAACACAGTTGTGTTTACATTGGGAACTCTGATTCCGACGATCGTACTTGGTCTGATGCTGGCTCTTTTGATGCAGAAAGCATTTAAAGGAAGCGGGATCATCAAATTTATTTTGTTTTCGCCATGGATCACGCCGACTGTTGCAGTGTCGATCGTATGGACCTGGATCTACGATCCGAATACGGGAATTGCAAATACGGTAATGAGATTTCTGCATCTCCCCGAATTACAGTGGATTAAAAGTTCAGACACAGCAATGCTCGCTGTGATCATTGTGACTGTGTGGAAGAGTCTGGGATATGCGATGATCTTTTATCTTTCCGCATTGGAAAAGGTTCCGAAAGAGTTGTACGAGGCAAGCGGGCTGGATGGAGCAAAAAGGTGGCAGAGATTCCGGGATGTTACGATTCCGTGTATTTCTCCGACTACGTTTTTCCTGGTAATTATTACGATGGTAACTTCACTGCAGGCATATGATCAGATTCAGATTCTGACTCAGGGAGGTCCGTCCGGAAGCACAAGAACCTTGCTGTATATGTATTATCAGCTTGGATTTGAAGAGTTTAACATGGGGCAGGCAACTGCGGTGGCGATTGTGATGATTATAATCACCGTAGTATTATCGGCAGTACAGTTCGGTGCATCGAAAAAATGGGTGCATTATTAGAAAGAAGGACAGATTATGAAGATAAGAACAGGAATCGAAAAACTCGGAAAAGGAATGATTTTACTGATCTTCAGTATTTTCACAATCTTTCCGTTTGTATGGATGATTTTAAGTGCACTGAAAACAAAGGCGGAGATTATGGATGTCCGTTCATTTTTTCCGGCAGAATTCCAGTGGCATAACTTTTACCAGGTCATTTTTGAATCACCGCTTCTTCGATATGTCGGCAACAGTTTGTTTGTATCAGTGATCACGCTGGCACTGCAGATCGTAACAGGTGCGATGATCGCCTATGCGATTGTTTTTATGAATTTTAAAGGCAAGAAAGCGTTGTTTGCAGTCATCATGGGAACTTATATGCTTCCGACAGCAGCAACATATATTCCGAGCTATATTATTCTGGCAAACTGGAATCTGCTGAACACGTTTACAGGGCTGATCATTTCCAACTGTGTCAGCATTTTCGGAATCTTTCTGCTTCGACAGGCATTCATGCAGGTTCCAATGGGACTGATCGAGGCAGCGAGAATCGACGGGGCAAGCTCCTGGAAGATTTTGTGGCGGGTCGTGTGTCTGATGACAAAATCTTCGTTCATCACATTTGGACTGATGAATTTTATTACCTGCTACAACAGTTATATGTGGCCTTCTCTGATCACAGATGCGGATGAGAAGATGATGGTGTCACAGGGATTGAGAAAATTCTTTATAGAAGGCGGCGCTTATGGAACAGAATGGCCTCTGGTCATGGCAGGAAGTACATTGATCGTACTGCCGCTTCTGATTCTGTTTGCATTTACGCAAAAGTGGTTTATCAATGGAATCGGCGGAGATACGGAAAAGAGAATTGTATCAGCATTATTAGTTTGTGTACTTGGAATGTCCCTGGTGACAGGATGTGGAAACAATGCAAAGGCTGCAGAAACGACAAAGACAGCAGATGGAAAAATTCAGTTGGATCTCTGGTATTCCGGGGGAAAAACAGCAGTCAATGTATTTCAGGACATTGTAGATGCATTCAATGAGTCTCAGGACAAATATGAAGTTAAGACAACAACACAGGCGGATTATACAGAGACTTATGAAAAACTGCAGGCAGGGATTGCGGGAAAGAAAGCTCCGGACATGGCACTTCTGGATACAGATAAATCCAGAAATCTTTCTGAAAAAAATCTGGTTGCAGACATCAATGATTATGTAGAAAAAGATGATTCCTTTGAAAAAGATGATTATCTGCCGGTATTTTATGAGCAGGGGGAGGATGAGAACGGAAAATTGTTTGCACTGCCTGCATATGGTACAACACAGGTGATGTACTACAATAAGGCGGCATTTGAAAAAGCGGGAATTGACCCGGCAACGATCAAGACCTGGCAGGACCTTGCAGCGGCAGCAGAGAAAATGACAGCTTCTGATGGTTCCTTTGTGGGATGGGAGCCAATGTGGGGCTCAGGAAATCTGATTGATGCAGCACTCAGCAACGGAGCCTCTCTTCTGAGTGAGGACGGGAAAAAAGTGATGATCAATTCAGACGAATGGGTAGAGGTATGGGAGAGCTTCCGTACATGGATTCACGATGACAAGATCATGAAAGTAAATTCCGGCGGACAGGGCTGGGAATACTGGTACACGACGATTGACGACGTTCTGCAGAATAAAGCAGGCGGTTATACAGGTTCTTCCGGAGATCAGGCAGATCTGGACTTTAGCATTGTGGGAGCCATGGAACAGCCTGGATTTAACGACAACCCTTCAGCACCAACGGCAGATGCACTGCAGCTTGTGATGCTTCAGAATTCTTCTGATGAAGAAAAAGAAGGTGTTTATGAGTTTATGAAATATTTTACAACTCCGGAAAATCAGGCAAAATGGTCCATGGGCACAGGATATGTGGCAGTACGTGAGTCTACACAGGAAGTAGAAGAGTTTAAGTCTTATGCAGAAGAAAATCCTCAGGCACTGGTTCCGCTTCAGCAGGCATCTCACGGAACACCGGCTCTTCAGGATCCGACAGGAGGAAAGATTCTGGATGCCCTGTCAATTGCAGCGGATAAGGTAGAGTTGGAAAACGTACCTGCACAGGAAGCTCTGGATGAAGCACAGAAAACAGCACAGGAAGCATTGGATGCATTATAAAATGAGAGATCAGATTAGATTTAAAATCGGAAAAGAAGAAAAAAATATTCAGGAAAAATGGATTGAAATTCCGGAAGGAACAGAACACATTCAGATGATGATAGAAATGCCCGAAGAATTTCAGTATATGGCATTCTTATTTCTGGAAGATCCCAAAAAAGAAATTCGGTTTCAGAAGCTGCTGGGATATGGGCAGCAGAACCCGGGAATCGGAAAAAGTACAAAAGATACAACGATAGGAGGTGTTCCGGGAGAGATTTATCCCGGAACATGGAAAATCGGAATCGGCATTTTTACAGAATATGTTGCGCAGAAGCTGGGAGAACAAACCGGAGAAATTGTAATGACAGTTTCGGACCGGAAAGATGTGGTTTCTGATCCGATCGGCGGAGAATGCTGGGTGGAAAACGGACTTCATATTTCGGAAAAAAGCTATCGTTGGGAGAACGTATTTTGTCCGGAATCCGGATGGTATATGGGCGATTTTCATACGCATACGAGGTTGTCTGACGGAAAAGAAACGATCGGGCATGCTTCTGAAAGAGCAGAGGAAAGCGGTTTGGATTTTTATGTGCCGACAGAACATAATCTGATGCATACCGGCTGGTGTAAGACTTCACTCTGTGTGCTTCCCGGAATTGAGGTAACGACAGATAAAGGACACATGAATCTGTTTGGAATTACGGAAATGCCGGAGAAAATTCTGGAGATCGTGAAGCATAACGGAGAAGAGATCATAGATACGTATATGGATCAGACGATAGCACAAGCAAAACAAAAAGGATGGATTCGCAGTATCAATCATCCGTTTCTGACCATCTGGAAGTGGCAGTTTCAAAATACAGACTTGCGGGATATCAACTGTATGGAGATCATCAATGATCCGACGTATCCGGATGGACCAGGATCTAATGATATGGCAATTCGTTTTTTGGATCAAGTATGGAATGAAGGAATTCGTGTGTTCGGAGTGGGAGGAAGTGATTCTCACAATCTGGAGGATGAATTTTATGAAGGGGCAAGCCTTCCGTCTGCGGTGGGAGATCCCGCAACATGGGTATTTTGTGACGGATTAAGTCCGAAAAATCTGATGAATGCAGTAAGGCAGGGACATCTGTGTGTGACCAGATTCTGCAAAATAGAGCCAAAAATCAAGGTAGATGGTCAGGACTGTATTCCGGGAGATGAGATCACTGCAAAGAAGTGTGAGATTACATATCGGGCGGAAATTTTGGGACTGACAGAAGAACCGGAAGCATTTCTTGTGATGAATGGAAATTATGTGGAACTGCCGGTCAGTTCATCTGAAAACGGAAAATATCATGTAGAGACACACTTGATTCTGGAAAATACGTCCTGGCAGTGGATCAGACTGGAAGTCAGAACAAAGAAAAAAGAATTTCTGGGATATGTAAATCCGGTATTCCGAGGAAAGAAAGAGCCGGAGAGGATCACTTTCGGAGAAATCAAAGGAGAGACAGAAGGTTTAACAGATGATTAAAGGTATTTTATTTGATAAAGATGGAACTCTGATTGACTTTTTTTCCTTATGGCTGGGTGCGGCAAAATCGTTTGTCACACAGTTTTTAAAAGAAAACAATCTTTCGGAGGAAGTAAAAGAATGTGTGTTTCATGCGATGGGAATCGAGAATGGAGAGATCGATCCACATGGAGGGCTCGCGTATAAGTCCTATTCAGAAATTGCGATGGATATTACGGACAGCCGAAAAGTGAGGATGCAGCTGGAGCGGCTGTTTGCTGAATATGTGACGGAAAGTCAGGCACAGTATGTGGAAACAGCGGACATTAAAGCAGTCCTTGATTCGCTGAAACAGAGAAACATTTGGATCGGACTTGCAACAGCAGATACTGTGCCGTCTGCAAAAAACTGTCTGAAACGTCTGGAGGTACTGGAAAAATTTGATTATGTGGGAGCGGATGATGGTGTCCTGCGCCCGAAACCGGAAGCAGATATGTTTCTGGAATTTCAGAAAAAATTCGGACTGAAGCCGCAGGAAATCGCAGAGGTTGGAGATACATATAATGACATTCGTTTTGCAAGAGAAAACGGGGGAGTTGCCATTGGTGTTTTAAGCGGAGTGAGTCAGGAAGCAGATTTTTGCGGGGAAGCAGATTATATATTAAATTCTGTGGGAGAACTTCCGCAATTATTGGAACAGATATAGATATTAAGGAGGCATTGCTGTGGCTGAGATTCAGTTGAAACATGTATATAAAAAATATGAAGACAAAGTAGTTGCGGTACAGGATTTTAATCTTAAGATCAAGGATCAGGAGTTTGTGATTTTCGTAGGTCCTTCCGGATGTGGAAAATCGACAACGCTGCGGATGATCGCAGGATTGGAGGAAATATCCGACGGGGAGCTTCTGATCGATGGAAAAATGATGAATCAGGTACAGTCATGCGACAGAGATATTGCAATGGTGTTTCAGAATTATGCACTGTACCCGCATATGACCGTATTTGAGAATATGGCATATAGCCTCCGGCTGAAAAAGGTACCGAAAAAAGAACGCAGACAGAAGGTGGAGGAAGCGGCAAAGATTCTTGGACTCGAAGGGGTTCTGGACAGAAAACCGGGAGAACTTTCGGGCGGGCAGAAGCAGAGAGTGGCAATGGGACGTGCAATTGTACGGAATCCAAGAATTTTCCTGATGGATGAGCCATTGTCCAATCTGGATGCAAAATTAAGAACACAGATGAGGGCGGAGATACTGAGGCTGTACCAGAAGCTGAAAACGACGTTTATTTATGTGACGCATGATCAGACAGAGGCGATGACACTTGGAACCAAGATTGTAGTGATGAAAGACGGAGTGATTCAGCAAGTCGCATCACCGGAAGAACTTTACAACTGTCCGGCAAATACATTTGTGGCAGGTTTTATCGGAATGCCGCCTATGAATTTCTTTCAGGGGAAATGCTGCAGAGGCGGAGAATATGGAACCTATCTTCAGATTGGAGATTTTGCGGTCAATCTGACAGAAGAAGATACCGAAAGAGTTTTCCGAAAAGGATATATGGGTGAGGTGATCACAGTAGGTGTGCGTCCGGAAGATCTGGTACTTACAGAGGAAGGAACAGAGCATGAGGTTCTGGTGTATGAAATGCTCGGTGCAGAAACCTATCTTTATTTTACATACGAAGGGAAGGATGTGGCATTGAGGACAAATGCAGACACACCATATAGACGGGGAGACAGGATTTCTTTTTGTCTCAGAAATGATAAACTGCACTTGTTTGACGGTGACACCGGGATCAGAATATAAGAAAGACGGCGGAAGGAGACTTCTGCTGTTTTTTTTGTGCAATTGCAGGAATCTGGGTATATCTTACATCAAAATTATGCTATACTGAAACAGTAACCAGAAGGAATTCAAGAAAAGACAGCAGGTGATGATATGAGCAGTTTTAAAGACGTGGTTGGACACAAAAATATAATACAGTATATTGAAAATGCGGTAAAAACAGATAAGGTTTCCCATGCATATATTTTGAATGGGGAAAAAGGTTCCGGAAAACGACTTCTGGCAAATTTGTTCGCTATGAGCCTGCAGTGTCAGAACCGGGATGAAGACGGAGACGCATGCGGAAAGTGCCAGTCCTGCAAACAGGCAGTATCGAATAATCAGCCGGATATTATCAGGGTGACACACGAAAAACCAAATACGATCAGTATTGATGACATCAGAGAGCAGATCAACAATGATATTGTGATCAAGCCATACAGCAGCAAATATAAGATCTATATTGTACCAGATGCAGATATGATGAGTGTACAGGCGCAGAATGCGCTGTTGAAGACGATCGAGGAGCCGCCGGCTTATGCGGTGATCCTGCTTCTGACAGAGAATGCGGAGATTCTTCTTCCGACGATCCGTTCCAGATGTGTAATGCTGAAGCTGAGAAATATCAAAGATCAGCTGATCAAAAAATATCTGATGGAACAGATGGAGATTCCGGATTATAAAGCAGATGTGTGCGTGGCGTTTGCGCAGGGGAATATGGGACGTGCGATCATGCTTGCGACATCAGAGCATTTTAATGAGATCAAGGAAGAGGCAGTTCATCTGCTGCGTGAGATCAATGACATGGATGTGGATGCGCTGGAGGCAGCCGTAAAACGAGTGGTTTCTTATAAGATGAATATCACAGACTATCTGGATGTGATCTCGGTATGGTATCGGGATGTGCTGATCTATAAAGCC
>OBWC01001480.1_pt1 | contig 10820 bp, 8 predicted proteins | sample 1501341 | NCBI WGS metagenome assembly OBWC01 (sample SAMEA2580033, study PRJEB22360) | human gut metagenome | biome: human gut; feature: human-associated habitat; material: faeces | place: Denmark | collected 2008/2010 | reverse complement strand
AGAGGATATTTTGCGGCAGGACTTCATGGAGACATGAAGCAGGCACAGAGAGACCGTGTGATGCAGGGATTCCGTTCCGGAAAGACAGATATTCTTGTGTGTACAGACGTAGCAGCAAGAGGAATCGATGTGGATGATGTGGAAGCGGTATTTAACTATGATCTTCCGCAGGATGATGAATATTATGTGCACCGTATCGGAAGAACCGGACGTGCCGGACGCGTGGGACGTTCGTTCTCTTTTGTTTCCGGAAGAGAAGTTTATAAGCTGAAAGAGATTCAGCGTTACTGCAAGACGAAAATTTATGCACAGAAAGTACCGTCTTTAAACGATGTTGCAAATACAAAGATGGAAAATGTGCTGGAAGAGATTGAACAGATCATTGAAAATGAAGATCTGACAAAATTCCTTCAGATCATTGAAGAACGTGTCAATGAATCTGATTATACTGCAATGGATCTGGCAGCAGCATTTTTAAAATACTGTTCCGGACAGCAGGAGACAGAAGAAAAAGATATGGAATTTGGTGATACCGGGGCAGAAGAAGCCGGAATGGTTCGTCTATTTATTAATATCGGTAAGAAAAACAAAGCAAAACCGGGAGATATCGTGGGCGCAATTGCCGGTGAAAGCGGAATTCCGGGAAAACTGATCGGAACGATCGATATGTTTGATAAGTATACATTTGTAGAAGTTCCGAGAGAATATGCACGGGATGTACTCAATGCAATGAATCATACGAAAATCAAAGGAAAATCTGTTGCGGTAGAGCCGGCAAATCAGAAATAATCAAACTGGACTGGTTAAAAATACAATAACTGGACATTTTCATCTATCCACTTTGGTGGTAGGATAAGACCATCAAAAATGAAAAGAGGGAAAACGATGGAAAAGAGAAAGCAGACAGTAGTAAAACTGGCACAGACAGCACTTTTGGCAGCACTTTGCTTTGTATCATTTACATTTTTGCAGATTAAGATCCCGATGCCGGGTGGAGATGCTACATCCCTTCATATCGGGAATGCATTTTGTGTTCTGGGAGCATTGCTCTTAGGCGGTTGGTACGGCGGACTGGCCGGCGCAATCGGGATGACGATCGCAGATGTTCTGGATCCGATTTATATCGTAGGAGCACCAAAGACATTTGTGTTGAAGCTCTGTATTGGTCTGATCGTAGGACTTGTGGCACATCGTATCGGGAAAATTAATGAAAGTACAGATAAGAAATATGTATTCCGCTGGAGTGTCCTTGCATCCGTTGCAGGACTGGGATTTAACGTGATCGCGGATCCATTGGTAGGATATTTCTACAAGCAGTATATTTTAGGACAGCCGCAGCAGATGGCAGAAGTACTTGCAAAATGGAGTACAGCAACCACATTTGTGAATGCAGTGGTATCTACGATTCTGGTGGCAGTTCTGTATAATGCACTGCGTCCGGTGTTGTTAAAAAGCGGGATGCTGCAGATTGTAAGAAAAGCAGAAGAAGTCAAAATTTGAAATAGAGAAATGTGAAAACCACAGGAGAATCTCAATCAACATGATTCGCCTGTGGTTTATTTTACTTAAGCATGAATCGTAGTTCCGGTCTTACCCTTGAGTGCATCATTGATCTTGTCATAAGATGTGATCAGAGCGGTACGTCCTTCTCTTTCTTCTACAAATTCAACGGCAGCCTGGAATTTCGGGAGCATGTTGTAGACTCCGAAATGTCCCTGCTCCATATATTCTTTTGCCTGTGCAGCTGAGATTTCTCCCAGTTTTTCTTCGTTGTCTTTTCCGAGATTGATACATACCTGCTCTACACTTGTCAGGATGATCAGCTGATCGGCATCGACACCTTCTGCAAGTTTTCCGGCAGTCAGGTCCTTTTCAATGACTGCGCTTGCACCTTTTAAGTGATTGTCCTGTTCCAGTACAGGAATTCCGCCTCCACCGGCAGCGATTACGACCTGATCAGCATCCAGAAGTGCGTTGACTGCATCCAGTTCCACGATCTTCACAGGATGCGGAGCGGAAACGACTCGTCGGAATCCTTTTCCGGCTTCTTCAATCACATAATTTCCTTTTTTACGCTCTTCGTTGGCTTCTTCTGCGCTCATGTAACGTCCGAGAACTTTGGTTGGTGTATAGAAAGCCTCGTCATAAGGATCTACGATCACCTGTGTCAATACAGTGCTGACTGTACGGTAGATTCCGCGGTTCATCAGTTCTTCCCGGATTCCGTTCTGGAGATCGTATCCGATATAGCCCTGGCTCATGGCAGAACATACAGACATCGGTGCAGCTGTATAATTTTCATGGCGCTGTCCGAATTCATTCATGGCAGTGTGGATCATCCCTACCTGTGGAGCATTGCTGTGTGTGATCGCAACCTGAAATCCGGCTTCAATTAAATTTGCGATTACTTTTGATGTATTTTTTACTGCGACTTTCTGCTCCGGCAATGTAGTTCCAAGAGCACGGTGTCCCAGTGCAACGACAACTCTTTTCTTCATAGTCATATCCCTTTCGTTAAATAATTGTGATGAGTAAATTATATTATTTTTCGTACAAAAAAGCAACGTTATTCCACGCAGAAGTTGTGGATTATCGATAAAAGGCAAAGAAGACATCCAGCAACATCAGCATTCCCAGCAGAACACATACGCAAAGCAGGAACCAGAGGGGGATTTTTCTGGTAATCTGCTTCCATTTTGGTGCGATGAAGTACTGGCAGGCGCATCCGATCAGTCCAAGGAACATGGCATCCGCAAAAAACGGAGGCAGCAGAGAAGGACAAAAGTATTGAGAAATTTTGTGCAGGTCTGCGTGCCAGATCATCTGGACTGTAAAATCTGAAAGGTATCCAATCACAGAGTATAACAACCCGTTCATACAGAATGCCAGAATCGGATTTTTTGCAAAACGGTGCAGCATCGTTACGCTGAGAACACCGCAGATTCCATAAAGAGGAATCCATGGACCAAGCAGAATACTACGGTTCAAAAAGACCCCTTCCATTGTGAGATAGCTCAGTGTTTCCAGAATCCATCCAAGAATGGAAAACAGAAAGAACAGCGATGCCAGTGTCAGCGGGTGATAGGAAGCGGTCGGAGCCATAGGCTGATGTACAGCACGGACCGGCGGCTGAACAGAAAACAGAAAGGCCGGATACTGATGTGGCTCAAAATAGGCAATCTTTGTATAAGGTCCTTCAGAATCGTCATAAAGCGCTTTGCGGATCAGTAGCTCGTCATCAGAAAGCTCCTGTTCCAGAAGTGGATCATTAAACAGCTCGTAACGGGGAGCGCGGGACCGGATATAATTTTTTCGCAGGGTCATATATAATTCGGCATCGGTGGCTGTCTGATAAGGATTGACAAACAGAAAATCCAGAATACCGAATGTAAGGAGAGAAAGAATGCTCCATCCGATAAAAGACAGATGCAGAAGAAACATCCGCCATTTGTTTCCGCGCATCAGCTGTCTGGATAAAAAGAATGCATCCTTTCGTCCCATTGTCGGGTTCTCAGCCAGTATATAAGGAATCATGCTATATTCGTACTTTTTGATGATGCCGCCGATGAACGTCAGGTTCCAGAAAGTCTGAAAAACACAACGGCAGGTCATGATCCATGCAGGGTGGGAAAAGAAGTTCACTTTGTAAAGAAAGAAAAGCTTACCGATCGTTGTCTTTTGGTAAGTGCGCGCCTCCAGAAAGAAACGGGCTTCTCCGATAAGCAGCACGTTTTGAATGAAGACAGTATAGAGAAAAGACAGCAATACCCCCAGGAGAAGCAGAAAAAACGAGGTGGAAAACGGATCATGAAAGGCCTCGTTGACTGCCTTTAAAGCGGCAAAGAGAAAAGATCTTCCACTGGTATATATATTGAGCATGTGTTCGAACAGACTTGCCAGCGGTGAGTCGGAAAGTGAAATCTGGAATACGTGGTGTAGCGTGTCTGCTGCGATCGACGAATTGGAGACATCCGGAAAATTCAGATGTGTCTGAACAAAAATTGTTTGCAGTCCCGGGCGAAACTGCCGGAAAATAGAAGTGGAAGATGCAAATGAGGTCGTTAAAAATGCGATCAGAAAACAGACAGATACCATTTTCTGATAGTTGCTCTTTAGTGATTTTTTTGCCTGATGTTTCAGATGTTTTCTTGTCCACATAACAGGATTCCTCCGATTCTGATGATAGACCTATTATAGTTGCTTCACGGCAGACTGTCAAAGAAGATTTGCACCTTGTCAACAGAACCTGAAATCTGCTAAAATTTAGATTGCTGTGAACAGTAACCATAGAACAAGGAGGATGAAAAGTTGAGAAAATTGATTCCTTATTTGAAAAACTATAAAAAGGAAAGTATTATCGGACCGCTGTTTAAACTTTTAGAGGCGGTATTTGAATTGATTGTGCCATTAGTCACTGCAAGAATTATTGATATCGGAATTCAGAACCAGGATATTCCGTATATCTGGAAGATGGCGGCATTGCTGGTGGCGTTTGGTGTAATGGGACTTTTGTGTTCCCTGCTGGCACAGTATTTCGCGGCAAAAGCAGCTGTCGGTTTCGGAACAGAACTTCGGCATGATCTGTTCTGCCACATAGAACAGCTTTCTTATGCTGCAGTGGATAAGGCTGGCAGCGCCACGCTGGTTGTCAGGATCACAAGTGATATCAATCAGGTACAGTCCGGCGTCAATCTGGTGCTTCGTCTGTTTCTGCGATCGCCGTTTATTGTGGTAGGCGCAATGGTTATGGCATTTACGATCAATGTAAAGACCGCATTGATCTTTGTCGTGACAGTTCCGCTTCTGGCGCTTGTGATCTACGGTATTATGATCGTGACGATCCCTCTGTATAAAAAAGTGCAGAAAGCACTGGATCAGGTGCTTGTCTCTACCAGAGAAAATCTGGCGGGAATCCGTGTGATCCGTGCGTTTTGTACACAGAAGAAAGAGCAGGAAGAGTTTGATACAAAGAGTGAGATACTGATGAAGCTGCAGTTTCTGACCGGGCGGATTTCGGCGCTGCTGAATCCGATGACATATATTATCGTCAACGCCGGGATTATTGCGGTTGTCTGGTATGGGGGCGGACAGGTATATGAAGGGCTGCTGACACAGGGAGAGGTAATCGCCCTGGTCAATTATATGTCCCAGATTCTTCTGGCGCTGGTGGCGCTGGCGAATCTGATTGTTTCCTTTACAAAAGCAGTAGCATCTGCAGCCCGTCTGAATGAGGTATTTGCACTCCGATCCGATATGTCATCGGGAGAGGGGGAGAAAGCAGAGGCGAAAGCGGAAGCCGTGAAAGTAAAGATGGAACACGTGACATTCTGCTATCCGGGCAGTCAGGAGCCGGCGCTGGAGGATATTTCTTTTACCGCGAAAGCAGGAGAGACGATTGGAATCATTGGAGGGACAGGTTCCGGCAAGACAACTCTGGTCAATCTCATTCCCCGGTTTTATGATGTGACAGAGGGAAAAGCCGAAATCGATGGACTGGAGATTTCAAAATACCGGACAGAGGCTCTGCGAAAACAGATCGGAGTGGTTCCGCAGAAGGCAGTGCTGTTTTCCGGTACCATAAAGAGTAATCTTCAAATGGGAAATGAGCAGGCATCTGAACAGGAGATGTATGCGGCATTAAAAACCGCACAGGCTTTGGAGTTTGTGGAGGAGAAGCCGGGAAGGCTGAATGCTCCTGTCAGCGAAGGCGGAAAAAACCTGTCGGGAGGGCAGAGACAGAGGCTGACGATCGCAAGAGCACTGGTGAAAAATCCACAGATCCTGATTCTGGATGACAGTGCATCTGCGCTTGATTTCGCTACAGATGCGGCACTTCGAAAAGCGTTGTCCCAGGATACGGAAAATATGACCGTATTTCTGGTATCGCAGAGGGCTTCTTCTGTTATGCATGCCGATAAGATCCTGGTATTGGATGACGGAAAGATGGTGGGATACGGCAATCATGAAGAGCTGCTTGGAGCGTGCGGTGTCTATCAGGAAATCTGTCGGTCTCAGTTTTCGAAAGAGGAGGGGGTTCAGTATGCATAAAAAGAAAAAAAGTGTATGGAAAAAGATACTCTGGCTGATTCGGCCCTATCTGCATTTTTTGATGCTATCATTCGTATTTGCGGGTATTTCTGCGTTGCTGACATTGTATGCTCCAATTCTGATCGGTAATGCTGTGGATCTGATTATTGGAAAAGGAAGTGTGGATTTTGACGCGATCGGCAGGATTCTGTTCAGGCTGGCAGGGATTATTGTTATAACAAGCGCTGCGCAGTGGCTGATGAATCTGTGCAACAACCACATTACGTATCGGGTAGTTAAGGATGTCCGTACAAAGGCATTTGCAAAGCTGCAGAAGCTTCCTCTGAAATATGTAGACAGCCATGCATATGGAGAGACCATCAGTCGGATCATCACCGATGTGGAGCAGTTTTCGGACGGGCTCCTCATGGGATTTACTCAGTTCTTTACCGGTGTGGTGACGATTCTGGGAACCCTGGTATTTATGCTGTTGATCAATGTGAAGATTGCGTTGGTTGTGATCCTGATCACGCCGGTATCTTTGTTTGTGGCAAGCTTTATTGCGAAGAGGACCTACGTGTTTTTTAAAGCACAGTCAGAGACAAGAGCACAGATGACATCCCTTGTCGATGAAATGGTGGGAAATCAGAAGGTTGTGCAGGCATTTGGATACGGTGACCGGGCAGTGGAGAGGCTTGATACGATCAACAAAAAGCTCCAGAAAGTCAGCCTGCAGGCGATTTTCTTTTCGTCCATTACGAATCCGAGTACCCGGTTTGTCAACGGACTGGTGTATACAGGGGTCAGTATTGCAGGTGCGTTTACTGCAATCGGAGGCGGGATCACGGTGGGGCAGTTGTCCTGTTTTTTAAGCTATGCGAACCAGTATACAAAGCCGTTTAACGAAATCTCAAGTGTGGTCACAGAGCTTCAGAATGCACTGGCATGTGCACGGCGGGTATTTGACTTTATTGAGGAACAACCGGAAGAGCCGGATGCGGCATCGGCGATCGAACTGAAAAATCCGGACGGCAGTATGACACTGGAACATGTCAGTTTTTCTTATAATCCGGAGATTAAGCTTTTACAGGATCTGAACCTGAATGTAAAGCCGGGTCAGAAAATTGCGATTGTAGGACCGACGGGATGCGGAAAGACGACGCTGATCAATCTTCTGATGCGTTTTTATGATATTCAAAGTGGAGAGATCCGTGTCAGCAATACTGGAATTCAGAATATTACAAGAGACAGTTTGCGGGCCAACTTTGGAATGGTTCTGCAGGAGACCTGGCTGAAAGCAGGAACGATCGCAGAAAATATTGCGTATGGAAAAGAGGATGCTACAAGGGGAGAAATTATTGCAGCGGCAAAGGCTGCTCATGCACATGGATTTATCCGGAGAATGGAGCAGGGATACGATACGGAGATCCAGGAAGAGGGCGGCAACCTGTCACAGGGGCAGAAGCAGCTTTTGTGTATTGCTCGAGTCATGTTGAGAATTCCGGATATGTTGATTCTGGATGAGGCAACCTCTTCGATCGATACCCGTACAGAAATGAAGATTCAGGAAGCGTTCCAGAGTATGATGAAGGGACGCACCAGCTTTATTGTGGCACATCGGCTTTCTACTATTCGGGAGGCAGATGTGATCCTTGTGATGAAGGATGGAAATATTATTGAACAGGGCAGCCATGAGGAGTTGTTAGAAAAAGGCGGATTTTATAAAAATCTGTATGAAAGCCAGTTTGCGTCTTAGAAAAAAGCCCGGGGAGATCATGCATTTCCCCGGGCGGTCATATATTCATGCTCGCGTTTTAATTCTGCAAGACAGTCTTTTGCGAGCCAGTGCTGATTGGTCGGTGTGAGGATCGCTTTGTACGGAAACGGTCCCGCACCGCTTTTTTTCAAAGCAAGAAGCGCCTGATCCAGCTTCTGGCTGGAAAGTCCGCAGAATACAATCATTGTATCGGAGAGCTCTTCTCCGTTATAAATTTCTTCAGAAGGTGTCATGTCCGGCAGACCGGCAAGCACCCCAAGGGGTTGGCTGTAATCTTTAAGTGCGATATGACGGATGCGCACACGAAGCGGAAGCAGTGCACGTTCCACTTTCTTTTTTACTTCTTTGTCTGATATATGGAATAATAAAATGCTTTCTCTCATACAGATGAAATCTCCTATCTCTCTTTTTGTATTTATTGTAATAGATTTTATCTTGTAAGGAAAGGGCAGATTATAAAAAATCTATTGACGGATGCAGGGAAAAGAAATATAATGGCTGTATTAAGAAAATAATACAATAATACGACAGGTGTACAGCACACCAGGCACAGCCGGGAGGAAAAGTATGATTGAGATTAAGAATCTGACAAAGACGTATAAGTTGAATAAAAAGCAGATGAAAGAGTCCAGAACCACAAATCCGATCAAGACGGCAGTCAATGATCTTACGCTGACTGCGAGAAAAGGCGAGATTTATGGCCTTCTGGGACCTAATGGAGCAGGGAAGACGACTACGCTGCGCTGTATTTCCACGATCATCAGGCCGACAAAGGGTGAGATCTATGTGGATGGACATGAGGTGCGCAAAGAGCCGGAGAAAGTGCGGGAAAAGATCGGATTTCTGACCGGAGATATCAAGCTGGATCCACAGTTTTCCCCGGATTATATGTTTGACTTTTTCGGGAAGATCCATGGAGTGAAGCCGGAGAGGCTCAAAGAACGAAAAGAGGAGCTGTTTACTTATTTTGGGATCAAGGATTTTGCGCACAAAAAGATGAAAGAGCTGTCAACCGGAATGGGGCAGAAGGCTGCAATCGCAGTCAGCCTGGTACATGATCCGGATATTGTTATTTTTGATGAACCGACAAACGGTCTGGATGTCGTGACGGCAAGGAGTGTGACAGACTATCTGAAGCGCCTGAAAGAGGAGGGAAAGCTGGTCATTATTTCTACACATATCATGTCAGAGGCAGAGAAGCTGTGTGACCGGATCGGAGTGATCATTGACGGAAGAAAAGTGATGGAAGGGCATCTGGAGGATATCTTAAGAGAGACACAGACAGAAGATCTGGAGGATGCGTTTTTTGAATTGTACAGTCAGGTAAAAGGAGGCGGGGAAGATGCGTGAGATTCGATTGATCTGTAAAAAAGAATTATCCAGAGTGCTGACAGACAGAAAGATGTTATTTTCCATATTTCTTCTGCCGGCGATCATCATGGTGGTCGTAATGAATGTAATGACCAGTTTTTCGGAAAATTTGGAGAATGATGTCAAATCTCATGCTCCCATCGTTTATCTGCAGAGTGCCCCGGAGGGTGTGGAGCAGTACTTGAAGGCGTATAATGAGAAGATGGATCTGCGCACGATGGATGACGAACAGAAAGTGACAGAGGAAATCCGAGATGGATCAGCCGATTTGTGGATTGCTTTTCCACAGGATTTTCTGGAGCAGATAGAAGTTTATAAGACCGGGGATGAGATTCCCCAGATTAAAGTTTATTACAATCCGTCCGAAGAGTATTCACAGGCTGCCTATGAAGGCGTGGCAGGCGGATGTCTGGAGGTTTACCGACAGACACTGTTGTCAGAGCGTGTCGGAGATATGCAGTCTTTGACAGTATTTACAGTGAATTCAGACAATCCGGACATGGTGATCCAGGATGAACAGAAAGCCGGTGGAAAAGCGCTGGGTATGATGCTTCCGTATTTTGTGACGATCTTGCTTTGTGCGGGGGCAATGGGACTCGGAACCGATATGGTGGCAGGAGAAAAAGAGCGCGGTACCATGGCAAGTATGCTGGTAGCGCCGATTAAAAGAAGCTCGATCGTACTCGGAAAAGTATTTGCACTGATGATTATTTCAGGAATCAGTTCGGTTGTATATGTTGCGGTTATGGTAGGCTCCCTGCCACAGATGACGGGGGCCTATGGAAGTGAAGGTCTGGGACTGAGTCTGGAAGTCGGGCAGGTGCTGATGATGGCATTTTTGCTGATCGCGATCGCATTTCTGTATTCCGGAATCATCGTTCTGATTTCTGTCTTTGCAAAAGATACAAAAGAGGCAAGCAGCTATATTATGCCGGTTTATATGCTGATCCTGATTTTGGGGATCGCGACAATGTTTACGACGCAGAATATTGAAAACTGGTATTATGCAGTACCGGTGTTTAATACAGCGCTGGCGTTACAGGGAATTCTTACAGGAGATGTGAGTGTGATGCAGTATGCGGTGACACTGGCAGAGACATTGATCCTGGGAATGATACTGATTACGGTAATCGCAAAAGCATTTGAAAGTGAAAAGGTAATGGCAAAATAGAGATTGTTTCAGACAGAGCATTTCACAAAGAGAAGGTGCCTGCATATAGTAACAGTAAGAAGGCTGTTGCTGTATGCAGGCGCTTTTTATAGCGGCAGAACGGATTTCGGGAAGCGGGTGTGAGGTGTGAGGCTCTGTGAACTGAGAGAGAAAGAAGTAATCAATATATGTAACTGCAGAAGACTTGGCTGTGTGGTGGATGTGGATATTGATGTCTGCGATGGAAAGGTTCTGGCGATCATCATTCCGGTTCCCGGGAAGATCTGCGGGATACTTGGCAGTGACGGAGAATATGTGATTCCGTTCGGTTGTATTAAAAAAATCGGGCCGGATATCATTTTGGTGGAAATCTGTGAAGAAAAGTTTTTGCAAAAGTACTAGATGTTGGTTATAATGGGGAAAAGAAACCAAATGCAAAGGAAAAAGAAAGGCGGAAACAAGTATGAAATGTCCGTATTGTGGTCATCCGGATAC
>OBWC01001474.1_pt1 | contig 10909 bp, 10 predicted proteins | sample 1501341 | NCBI WGS metagenome assembly OBWC01 (sample SAMEA2580033, study PRJEB22360) | human gut metagenome | biome: human gut; feature: human-associated habitat; material: faeces | place: Denmark | collected 2008/2010 | reverse complement strand
TTTTGTTGTTCCTTCATAATTAATTCTATAAAAATATAATTTTTCATTCGTATCCACTACAGTTTTAGCTTTATATAACCATTGGCAAACAACAGCATTATCTTCATATACTTTTCCTTTGGTAAACGGATATTTTCTTACTATATCTATATTGATTAACTTTGCCCACACTATCCAATACCTATATTTCACATTTTGATATATATTTACTAAATATGCCTCACTAACTTCGAATTTTTTAAATTTCGGATTTTTTTTGCTATAAAATTCCGCTGATATCTTCTCGCCTTCTTCTGCTCCACACATACTTATATTAGCGTTTGTTTTTCTGATATTATTAAGCAAAATTTCTAACATTTGAGGATGTATTACATCATCTGCATCTAAAAAACTAATCCATTTACCTTTTGCTAATTGTATTCCTTTATTTCTTGCAACTGATTGTCCTTGATTTTTTTGATGAATTAATATAATCCTATTATCTTTCTTTTCATAATTTTTACATATTTTGTAACTATTATCTTGACTACCGTCATCAATTAATATTAATTCAAAATTCCTATATGTTTGATTTAAAACACTTTGAATACATCCTTCCAAGTATTTTTCAGCATTATATATTGGAACTATTACGCTTATCACAGGCATGTTATTATCTATCTCCTTTATTTTTTATATCATTTAATCTTAATATCATGTAAATGTATATGTCCCCAATATGAATGCAACCAAATTAATGAATTATCTTTGTTTATTTTATCTGTTATTTCAAAACAAATTCCCGGATACACACCATCTAAAAAATCTTCATTTCCAAATTCATCATATGTATAAGCTACAATATCTGCTCTATATTTTCCCGGTGTTAAATGTTCTGTATCTATAATTAAATAATTATTTTTTAATTCTTTTTCGCTGTATGATATATCTTCTTCTGTAAACATTGTCCCAACCTTAGATCCATCTTGAAATTGTATTTCAAAACGAAATTTAACTTGGTTTAAACTGCATGCAGCCTTACTTTTCAATCTTACTTGAATTTTATCTCCACAATTAAAACGCATATCTGTCGAATTTTCGACTATTAACTCCTCTAATTTTAATTTTTCTTTAGATTTTCCATTTGAATGATACTCTTCTGTATAGGTATATCTATTATTTAGTTCTCCCGATGTTCCTAAATATATTTGTATTGCCTCTTCCACATTACCTATAAAAATAATCTTTCCTTTATCTAACACAACACACCTATCACATAATTTTCTAATTGTATTCATATTATGGCTTACATATAATACTGTCTTTCCTTCTTCTTCCGCCACACTTCTCATCTTTTCCAAACATTTTTTTTGAAAAGACATATCTCCAACTGCTAAAACTTCGTCCATTATCATTATCTCAGAATCCAAATGGGCAGCAACTGAAAAAGCTAATTTTACATACATACCTGACGAATAACGCTTAACTGGTGTGTCAATAAACTCTCTTACTTCTGAAAATTCAATAATATCTTCCATTTTATTGTCTATTTCTGATTTCGTCATACCAAGAATGGCACCATTCATATAAATGTTCTCTCGCCCTGTCATTTCCCCATTAAATCCAGTTCCAACTTCAAGCATTGATGCAATTCTTCCATATAATTCAATTTTTCCTTCTGTAGGTGCTGTGACTTGACTAAGAATCTTTAATAATGTCGATTTCCCTGCTCCATTCCCTCCAATGATTCCCAAAGCTTCTCCTTGGTAAATTGTCAAATCAATTCCATTTAATGCCATAAAAGAACTTCCAACCAATCGCTGTTGTTGCCCTATTTTGCTATTTGGATCAATCTTTCCCCTCTTTTTAGCCCACCAACTTTGGATATCTGCTTGTAATGTTCCACCTCCTATTTGTCCTAGCTTATACTTTTTCTTCACATTTGAAATTTTTATAGCTATATTTTTATTATCATCTAATCTCATCTTTATTCTCCTAAACTGTATCCATAAAAGTTCTTTCTACTTTATTAAATATCATAATACCTGCGACTGCTACTATGATTGTAAATATCCATGACCATATCAAGTAAGTAATTTCCACTTCTCCTTTTCCTAAAATTCCACATCGAAATAATTCAATTGGAGTTGTAACGGGATTTATCAATAAAATATATCTTAGTTTTCCTATACCTGCTTGTGATAATGGATAAACCACAGGTGTAATATACATCCATAATTGTATCCCAAATGTTACTAGAACTGATAAGTCTCTATATTTAGTTGTTAAACTGGATACAATAATTCCTATTCCCATCCCCATTATACCTAACTGTATTAAAATAATTGGAATTGTAAAACATATTTGTAAATTTGGCATAACTGATCCATTTATTATATAAAACATTAAAAATATCAAAACAACCACCATTTGAATTAGAAACGTTACTATCGACGTCAATACATTTGAAATAGGTGTCGTTAATCTTGGAAAATATACTTTACCAAAAACATTTGCATTTGCTGTAAATGTAGATGCATTCTGCGTAACACATGTTGCAAAATATGTCCATATTGCACTTCCACTGAGATAAAATAACATTTGTGGGATACCATCTGTATCCATACCAGCAATTCCACCAAAAATAAAACAGTAAATCAGACTAGATATAATTGGATTAATAAACAACCATGCAGGTCCCAATATTGTTTGTTTATATGTAATTTGAAAATTTCTTTTTGTAAAAAGTATTATAAGATCTCTATATTTCCAAACTTCTCTCAGCTTTAAATCCCATAAATTATGATTACTCGTTATTAATTTATAATATTTATTATTATGACTCATTATCATTCCTCTTTCTTTTTATTTTACTAATACTTTTAAAAATATTTTCTTTTCTTTTCAATGTTTTCTGCTGCTTATATAACTGCTCTATATGATCTGAAGGCAACTGAAAAATTCTTTCTTTTTTCTCTTTTGTTGTCATATTTTCATCATGCATGATCGTATATGCATAATATTCTATTTGTTTTTCTTTTTCCGTCGCAATTAATTTCTGAATCTCATCTGCTGATTTCCCCATAAGTTCATACATAATCTTAAAATTATCCAAACTATCCTGAATCTTCGTTTCTAATAATCTGGACATCAATGAATTTTCATTATCTCTCATATAATGGCATAATGCCTTATTCACAAAGAAAAATCCTGATATCTTTGCAGCTTTCATGTACTCTAATAAGAATCTAAAATCTTCTCCAATAAACATCTCTTCTTTAAATCGAATATGATTTTGTTTTATCACATCTAGCCGAAAAATCTTATTCCAGATAATCTGTAACATTCTGTTTTCATATAATTCTGGCATAATCTGTATTGATTTTTTCAAATCTTCCTGTTCATCGGATGGTAAGAAAATATCAGTTCTCCCATTTTTCTTTTCATCATGATTCACGTATCCACAAACTGGCATAACACTTTCATCATCTGCATAAGAAATCGCAGATATCATCATTTCTACGTAATCTACCTCTACATAATCATCACTATCTACAAACATTAAATAGTTTCCATCTGCATAATCCAATCCGTGATTTCTTGTATATGAAACTCCGTGATTTCGATCATTTTCGATACATAATACATGGTCATAAGTATTTGCAAGTTTCTTACATACATTTATCGTCTGATTCCCTGAGCAGTCCTCTACTAGTATGATCTGCAGATTTTTATATGTATTTTTCTCTAAGGATTCTACACATCTTGTGATTGTATCTGCTGCTTTGTATACAGGAATTACAATGCTGACTTTTTTATTTGTTTCCATAGACTTCTCTCAGCAAATGTGCATATAAGGTTCCTTGTCCATCTGCTGTTTCCTTCTTTAAATCAATTTTATAAGTTAATTTATGAATGATATTCCGCTTTGTCAAGCGTTCATATAATTCTATAGTATATGGCTTATCTAATACCTGATACATTTCAAAAATATCTAGATTATTATCTGGTACATCATCGATCAATTCTCTAATCTGCTTAAAATTCTTATATCCTAATAAAATCAGATAATCAATCAGAACATAATCTACAATATCATCATATTTTCTCCACCATTCAAAGAATGCATCTCGTCCAAATTCAAAAATCGGATTATGAGCATACCCTGTCATAAAAAATCCACACCAGCGTCCTTTACATGCTTCTCGCTGACATACAACAGGATCATACATTTTCTGTGAATAGAATGGTTTTTTCAAGAATTCTTTTGGAAATTCTCCTGTGAAAAATACCGTTGCATCCATCCAGAATCCGCCGTATTCACTTAACAAACAAAAGCGTAAAATATCTGACAAAGTTGTCATTGTAATCTTCTTTTCTTTAAATTTTTGTTCTATATGAACTGGGAATGTCACATAATCTTTATAATTATCAAATGTAATTAAATGTAATTCTGTAATATCAGCTGGTAATGTATCTTTCAGACGTTTGAAACACATCTTTACCAGTTCTGGCATACCTTCTTCTCCTTGCCACCAACATACCCATACTGGAACTTTCTCTGATTTTGGATATTTTTCAAATTCATTTTTCCAATTGTCATTGATCTTATAACTTCGTACAAAATCTCCCATTGCTTCATCTATAAAACGTTCAATCTCTGCAATATATTTTTCTGATTTTCCTGGTGGAAATAATCCATCAATAAAAATTGCTTTTGCAGTTCGGAATCCAAAATGCTTTACGTTCTTTGGGAAATTCCTGCTCTCATTTTTGATTCTTTCTAAGAAATGATATGCTCTTTGAAAAAAACGTCTCATCTTATCACCTTCTTAACATTTTTCTTTTTATGTACAATCCAACTCTTCTAATCTTATTTCCGATTCCTATAACACACAAATAGTATCTTATCTCTTGTTTTAAATCATAAAATTTCAATTTCATTCCTGTATATGGGATCTCAAACTTTTCTCTTTGACAATAATCAAAAAATTCCTTTCCTGTCTTAATCAAATATGGCCCTTCTCCCAGAGATTTTGGATATCCTTTTAACGGTTCTTTATAAATATCAATAAACTCTGCCTGTATATTTCTTATGTACAGATAAATGTATGGATTTTTATGATAGATGCTCATCTTATTTAAAATTGTTAATTTTAATTTTTCATTTTTGCAAAAGACTACATTTAGCGGAATGGTTCCATTCATACATGCAATTGCTTCTGCATGGTTCCATACATAGATTTGTTCTCTTAATGTTAATGTTTCTGGACCTAATGATTCATAACCATTCTGGTTAAAACATTGTTCAATATACTCTTCTCCAAATTCTGTCGCTGCTGCTTTGCCAAAATTTCTTCTTGAAAAGTATATTTTCTTGATATCTTTAAATTTTTCTTTTAAATCTTTATCTTTTAACACAGATTCTACCATCTGATCAAACATTCTCTGATATTCTTCTGTATACCATATACATGGTCGAAATGCTGCTTCTGGAACAAATACTCGTTGGAATCTTGCAGGCTTTTTGATGTGGATCAACTGTTCTTCCCCAATTCCTAACATCTTGTAAAATTCAAGATAATTTCCCGCGGGTTCATCTTCTCCAATATATGCAACTTTAAAATCTTTTATATTTTCTCTGAATTCAGAATCTGCAAAAATCCATAGTTTGGAAGTCATATCTACAAGAAAATGCCCCCAATGTTTGGCAAAAACTCCGATATAAATAACTTTCTCATCTATATAGATCTCATCTGTCTGATTCCACTCATATTTTCCACCATTCTGAGCCCATCCACCATCATAAAATGAACTTTGAACAAACTCACCCTCTTGGCTACAAACTCCACCTTTTCCCCATGTTGGCCCATCATCTTCATACTTTCTTGGTAATATGATTGCATTTTGATATTCATAAATATGTAGTTTTTCTTGTTTTTTATATATTTGCTCCTTATTATTCAAAATAATGATTCTCCCCTTCATCAACGCTCAGTTCTTCCTTTGTTTTATCAAAAAAGCTTCTAAAAAAAGAATATTTTATTTTCATTGGAATTAATCCAAACATAATATGATTCCAATATTGCTTCTTAATTGCCCGAACATCTTTTTCTAATTCTTTGATTCCTTGTGCCTGCCTTGTGTAACTGATCAGATTATCCGTTAAATTATATAAATATTCTGCCTTTAAATCTGGATATTTCTCTATAACCATCTCATAACGATTTGTCATATATTCCAAACGGTCTTTTAACATCTGTGCCTGATATTGTGTTCCTGACAACATGACTCCTGATTTTCTCATTCGATACCAATATAAAGACTCATCAAATACCACAACTTTTTCGGCTTTTAAAATCGCCTGATATGTAAAAAATTCATCGTCAATCTTATGTCCTTCTTCAAATCGGACTCCTTCTAATGTTTTTTTATCAAACATCTTATTCCAGATCAATCCACATGTCCAATCAGATAAAAATTTCCTGATATAATCTTTACTGCTGTATTCTTTATTTTTAAAACATACACTATCTTGCGTTTCATTTTTGTACCATTGTTTAAAAGAACAAACGGCAACATCTGATTGACTTTCCTTTATTGCATTTAATAATTTTTCTACATAATTATTTTCAACCTTATCATCACTGTCGATAAAACAAATATATTTCCCTGTTGCTATTTCTAGTCCATGATTTCTGGCATTCGCTGCACCACCATTTTTCTGATGAATCACCTTGATCCTTTCATCTTTTTGTGCATATTGATCACAAATTTCAGGGCAATGATCTGGGGATTCATCGTCAATTAAAATGATTTCTAAATTTTTGTAGGTCTGATTTAACACTGTTTCCAGACATTCTCCAAGATATGCTTCTACCCCATATACTGGTATGATCATACTGACTAATTCCATCATAATCTCCCCTAGTTATTTAAAAATTCGTCTAATTTTTCAAAATGTTTTTCTGCATTTTGAATGGATTCTGTAACATCTATTTTATATCCTGATTCTAAGTTCTTCTTTGCATTTTCAAAACTTAAGGAATCTGGATCTCTTAAGTCTGCATATTCTCCATGAAATCCCAGGTCTTCTAATACATATTTTGTTTTATCACTATACAAAATAGGAAAGACTGATTTTCCTGCTGTCAGACCAAGTATCGTTCCATGAAATCTTGCAGCAATAATGTAAATAGAACGGCTCATTTCTTCTAATAATTGATTACGATTCGTTCCATCGTAATCAATTATGGTAATATTCTTCTGTTGTTCTGATTTGTTTTTAATTTCCCGTGCTGCATCAAGATCTCCCTCTTCTCTGCAGAATGATGCTAATATTACCTGATATCCTTCTTTAGTAAATCCACTTGTTATTTGTGCTATTTTTTCAATGTATTCTTCATCGGTCATCTGATCAAAATCTGAATTTAATTCTTTATCTTTATAGGAAATTACAGATATAAAAATCTGTTTTTTATTTTCTTCTACTTTCGGCATAGGGTAAGAAAACAAGATATCTGGTGCTTGTCTTACATGATCATTGTCTGCGAAAAGATTCTTTGAATAGGTATCTCGAAAACAGATATCTTTTAACTTTGTATATACTTTATCCATTGCACTTCGATATTCTTCTGTATGATATGGTCCGAAATTCGCTCCTAACACAAAAAATGGATACTGACTGCTTTGATATTCCCACCATGATACAATATTTTTCCATGTTGGATATTCCATAAAGATGGAACCTCCAATATATACTTGGGCATCACACTTTTTCTGGATTCCTGCTTTGTATCTCGCTGCCAGAGATGGGCGAATTTTTTTTAGCATCTTTGTCTTTGTTGAATTTTCATCGATGATCTTTAAATTTTTCTGTTTCTCAAAAACTTTTTGATTCTGAACATTCGTCCAGAAGTAAATTTCTGTATCGGGATATCTATTTGCAATTGTTTCAATAAACAGATCATCCCCTAAATTAATATAATCATATGCATACAAAAATATCTTTTTCATCGTTGTCCCCTTTTACTCTACTCCGTACCCAAACCGATTTCTTAATTTACAAGTAAACTCTAATGATATTTTAGAAATATAATACCATACCTTTTCTTTACAACTATATTTTCGAATATCTGTCTTATCGATCGGAATATCACGATAAATCTCTTTTACTCTTTTCTTCAAATCTTCTAATTCTTTTCCTGACAGATAACGCATTCCTTTCTGATAGTGATACATACACATAAATATAAGCTGTCTTTTCGCAACTCTATATATTTCTGGATACTTACCCAGATATTTCATTCTTTCATATCTTGCTTCCAAACCATCAAGTCTTCTGATTGTGTATGTTTCATTTATAATGCTATCTTCCCTAAAAAAATAATAATATCCGATATCTGATATCTGAATTATTTTATTCGCACGTTCAATTGCTTTATATGTAAAGAATTCATCCTCATTATACTTTCCAACTTTAAACCATAAATCCTCAACCACTTTCCTTTTATATAATTTATTCCATACAACCGGCTGTATTTTTTCCTCTACAACTGCCATCAAAGCATTTTGCATATCCATAATTGATTCTTTATTACCACATTCTTTATCTTCTTTTTTTTCAATTCCTGAAGTTCTCTCAAATGCACACTCACAAATATCTGCATTATTTTTCTTTATAGCATTTATCATCTTCTGATACATATCCTGTGCGATCCAGTCATCACTGTCTATATACGATACATAAGCACCCGCCATAACCTTCATTCCAGCATTTCTTGCATCTGATAATCCACCATTTTCTTTATGTATCACTTTAATTCTTTGATCCTTTTTTTCCCATTCATCACAAATCCTTGGACAGTCATCAGGTGATCCATCATCAACTAATATAATTTCCAGATTTTTATATGTTTGATTCACAAGACTTTGTATACACCGATCAAGATAATCTTCAACTTTATATATTGGCACTATTACACTGATTAATTCTTCCATAGTTTATTCCTTATTTACCAGATATTTCTTTGATGTTCCTGTTTTCAAGTCATACATTTTATATATGACTTTCATGATATGAGGAAGATAACAGGAAAACAAGCTCATATATTTTAATTTAGGAATACATGATTTAAATATATCTGTTTTTAATTCTTTTTTTAACTGTTTTCTTTGCTTTTTTTGATATTCTATGTATGATCTGTCTTTCAAATCATCTCTGCAAATTGCCATTAACAAATATATATATCGTTTATATATAATTGATAATAAATTATTATTTATACAATCATCTTTTATCTGATTTAAAACGCGAAGAGCATCTTCTCTTTTTGTGATCAAAGAATTGGCTCCTGTAGCTGAGCTACTTCTGATCATATATGAATATGGTGTGATATCATAATAAACAGATTTTTGAGATAATTTGAATAACTGATAATTCATTAATAAATCCTCATTGATTTTTACAGTTTCATCTAATCTACAGTTTTTTATCAGTTCCTTTTTATAAAGCTTATTTACCAATCCTGGTTCAATCATCTCTCCTGATAATAAATCTTTTAATCCTTCTTCCGTTGTCTGTATCTTCTTCTTTCCTGTATTATGGTAATAATCCACTCTATCTGGAAATACCATCTGATATCCACAATGTGCTATATCTGCATTTTCTTCTTCAAGAAGATCTACCAAAGTTTTATACATCTCAGACTCAATAAGATCATCTCCATCAATAAATCCTATATAATCTCCTTCTGCCGCTTCAATCCCTTTATTTCTTGCAGATGATACGCCGCCATTTTCTTTATGAATTACTTTGATTCTTCTATCTTTTTTTGCATAATTATCCAGTATCTCTCCTGTATGATCCCTTGATCCATCATCTACCACGATTATCTCCAGATTCTTGTATGTCTGTGAAATTATAGAATCAAGGCATCGTCCAATATAATCTTCAATGTTATATGCTGGTATGATCACGCTTACTAATTTCTCATCCATATCTAATCCACGTATCCTATCTTATCTTCCAATTCCTGCTGCATCTGCTGTTTCTTTTCTTCTGTGAGATTTCCTCTTAAAGTATAATCTTCATCATAACATGGTGCAAATTTCATTTGCTCTTTCTGTTTCTGTAGGTATTCGTCTGTCTTGGCAATAATCTTTGCCGGACTTCCTGCGATTACCACATTATCTGGGAAAGATTTGGTTACCGTACTGTTTGCTCCGACAATTACGTTATCCCCTAACATTACATTTGGCATGATCACACTTTCTGCTCCGATGAATACGTTATTTCCTATCTTAACTCTCCCTATCTTTGTATATCCTAAATGAACTTTTGTACTAGCATCATGACATAGGACATGAACTCTTGGTGCCATTGTTACGTTATCTCCAATCTCAATTAGCCAGCAGTGAGATGGATCTAAAATAACTCCATGTAATCTTCCGAAGTTTTGTCCTACTTTCATTCCCATTGAAATTAATTTTTCTGTGGTGTATTCTCCACGGATTCGATATAAAATTTCCTTTATTATATTCATCCCTGTTCACTTATCCTCCATAGATCGTTAAACATCTCTTCTGTCCGTTGTAATGTTTCTTTTTTACTAAATTTTTTCCCTCTTTCAAATGCCATTTTTCTGTAATATTCCATTAATATTGGATTATCCAACATTTTTTTCAACCCCTTATATATACCTATTTCACTATTTTCTACAACAATTCCATATTCATTATTTTTTCCTAATAATTCTTCTGCACCCGAACAATTTGTACTTACTGTTGGCAATCCTAAAATTAATGCTTCCGTGACAGCTGTACTAAATCCCTCTCTTCTAGATGAACAAATATACATATCACATTTTGATATATATTTATATGGATTATCCTTAAATCCCAAAAATGTAAATGAATCCTGTAAATTATA
>OBWC01001472.1_pt1 | contig 10912 bp, 9 predicted proteins | sample 1501341 | NCBI WGS metagenome assembly OBWC01 (sample SAMEA2580033, study PRJEB22360) | human gut metagenome | biome: human gut; feature: human-associated habitat; material: faeces | place: Denmark | collected 2008/2010 | reverse complement strand
GATTTTGCCGATTTGGAATGCGAAGCATCGGCAAAATCAGTTACTGTTTGCGCAAAGCGTGAGCAGTAACGCATAGTATATATTTTGGAGGCACTCACCATGAAAGATTATGCTGACCTGCATACCCATACCATCGCCAGCGGACATGCCTATGGAACCATCACGGAGATGGTCCATGCCGCTGCTTTAAAGGACCTGCCGATCCTCGGCATCACCGAACACGCCCCGTCCATGCCCGGAAGCTGCGGGGAGATGCAGTTTTGTAACTTCAAAGTGATCCCGCCGGTCTTAGAGGGCGTCCGCCTTTTATTCGGCTGTGAGTTAAATATCGTAGACTATAAAGGAAGCATCGACCTGTCGGAGAAGATGTTAAAGCGGTTATCCTACACCGTTGCCAGTCTCCATGATCTCTGTTTAAAGCCGGGAACAAGGGAAGAAAACACCTTCGCTGTCGTCACAGCATTAAAAAATCCATATGTCACGATCCTTGGACACCCGGATGACGGAAAATTCCCGCTGGACTACGAGGCGGTGGTGAAAGCCGCAAAGGAGTACCACCGGATGATCGAGCTCAACAACACATCCCTGACCCCGGGCGGATCCCGCATCCACGCATACGAAAATGACCGGATCATTCTTCCGCTCTGTGCAAAATACAAGGTTCCGGTTATCATGAACAGCGATGCCCACTTTACGACGGCTGTCGGGGAACATGGACGGGCGGAGGCCCTCTTAAAGGAGTTAAACTTTCCGGAGGAACTGATCGCGAACTATCATCCGGAGATCCTGAAGGAATATATTCCGGATTTAGCTGACTTCCAGGGTTGAAACATCTGATAAAAGGGGGCTTGCCTTTACTGCTGGCAGCATATTTCAGCTGTCTGACAGCACAAAAAACGGCTGCGAAGTTTTATTTCACTTCACAGCCGTTTCCTCTTTCGTAAAAATCATTCCAGAATTACTTCAGCAGTTTGTCGACCTTCGCCCACAGTGCCTGCAGTTCCTTCTGATCGCTCAGACGGTCTTTCTGGATCCGGATAATATTCTCCAGCGCCGCATTCGCGCCGTCCGCATTTAACTTCTCGTCACAGGTCTTCTTCGCCTTTGTGTACGGGTCCATGCTCTCCTGATCCTCTTCCTGCTCTGCCTGGAGCTTCCGGATCTTCTCCACAAGCTTTACCGCCTCGTCCGACGGGTTCTTTACATCCTGCCAGTTTAAAAGGTGGGTGTTGTTCTCCGCGTTGATCGTATCCAGTGCAATACTGTTCTTTAACATCGTTTTCCAGTTGTCCGAGATCGCCGTCTCATACGTCTGCTTCGCAGTCTTATTATCCGCAAAAGCTGTCAACGGCATTCCCGCAAGACATACCAGAAGACCGAATAAAAATAAAATCCTCTTCATCTTCGTGTCCTCCTCATTGCAAGCTGATAATCAATCTCTTGACACTTTCGTGCTCCCGAGATACTAAAACATCTGAAACCCACCTGATTTTACTTTTTATTCAATAGGTGGATATTTTCCATGTTCCGTTCATTCAAAGAATATCTGCAAATGTCTGCTTATCACACTTACAAGTCCACTCTCTGAACTGTTATCATCTTATCACACTTCTGTCCATTCTTCTACGGCAAAGCTGCGGCAATCCTGCGGCAGTATGATCGTAAATATGGCACCTTCCGGCGAGGCTTTTGCCGCAATATCGCCTCCCATGTACTCCATGGAGCGTTTTGCGATGGAAAGCCCCAGCCCGTGATTTCCGTTCTTCCCTTTATAAAAGCGATCGAACAGATGAGGAAGATCGTCTTCTAGGATTCCCGGCCCGTCGTCCCGGATCGTGATCTTTAGCTGCTCCCCGTTCTCCTCCACGGAGATCCAGACCATCTCCTTTGCGTATCGGATACAGTTTGATGTCACATTCGAGAACGCCCGGCCTAAAAGCATCACATCCGAGATAATTTTATGCTCATCCCCCGGCAAAAATTCCAATTTTATTTTTTTCTGATACGCAAGTCCCTCAAGGCGCTCGATCTGGTCCTCGATGTACTCCCGGATCCTCAACTCCACCGGCACGACCTGGTACCGCATCTGGTCCATTCTCGTCAACGTCAGGATCCCGTCAACAACTTCCGTCAGGCGGCTGCTCTCGTCCAGGATCACGCCTGCTGCCTGGGAGACATCCTCAAAGACGCCTCTCTGGATTCCCTGGGCATAACCGCTGATGGACATAAGCGGCGTTCTGAGCTCATGGGACGCGTTCTGGAAAAACACACGCTCCGCCTCGTCTGCCTTTAAGAGATTGTCCTGCATCTGGTTGATCTCGTTCTCCAGCTCGTAGAGCTCCTTTACGTTGGTCCCAGTCTCGACTTTCTTAAACTTCTTCTCACCGATTCCCCGGGCTGCTTCGCAGAGACGGCTCACCGGAGTCGAGATACTTCCCGCAACGAACCAGAACAGCACAATGGACACGCCCGCCATCGCTCCCATAATCATGAGCACCAGTCTCGACACCTCATTTAAGATCACGCTGGTATCGTGGATCGGACAGTATAAGAGCACATTCTGGACATGACCGGTCCGGTTCTGACCCACATCCAGAAAATAGAGCATATATTTTGTGTCACCGATGGTCTCCTCCGTGATCTCCCCGCTCTCGAACGCCGAATCATTTCCGGTCATTCTCGTCAGAAATTCCGAGTACATCTGGGTCATCTCCGGCTGGTCATCATAGTTTTTCGGGTACAGCACCCGGTAATTATTTCCAATGACCAGCATTTTCGACTCCCCGGACTCTGTCTGAGCCGCGTTCCGCAGGGCACTCAAGAGACTCTTCCCGGCATCCGGCGCATTAGTTTCGTCCGGCACGTCCAGGTTGCTGTATTCGTCCGCCAGTTCCTCCACGGTCTTCACCATCTGTCCGAGGTCCCGCTTCGCGTTGTAGTTCATATGTCCGTCCAGCGCATAGCTGAACACGAACCACGCCGCAACCGGGAACGCGATCAGAAGAAACATCACCGGAAGGAATATCTTCATCCGGATACTCAATTTCATGCCTCTCCTCCACTCGTCAGGCGGAATCCGTAGCCCCATACGGTCTCGATCTTCACGGTGCTCTTCTGGTCCTTCAGCTTCTTTCTGAGACGCTTCACCATGTCGTCCACAGCTCGGGTGTCAACTTCCCTGCTGTCCACCTTCCAGAGAGATTTTAACAGGTCATCACGGCTCGCCGCATGTTCCTGGCGCTCCAGCATATAGCACAGGAAGTCGAATTCCAGCGGTGTCAGGGCAAAATCTTCGTCCTTTAACTTCGCGGCACGGCGCTTCGGGTAGAGCTTGATATCCCCGATCTCATAGGACTCCTTCGCCTCTTCCTCCTGTCCGGAGAATGTGTCCACGCGGCGGAATAACGCCTTGACTCTCGTCACAAGTTCCAGCGGCAGGAACGGTTTTACCATGTAATCGTCACTTCCGAGAGTGATTCCGGTGATCCGGTCTAATGGGGAATCCTTCGCGGAGACAATGATGATCGGAACATGGCTCGTCTTCCGGATCTGGGTGCAGACCGTAAGGCCGTCCATCCCCGGCATCATGATATCGAGGATGCAGAGGTCCGGCGCCTTTTTCTGGAACGCGTCAAGAAGGGACTCGCCATCCCCGAAGCACTCCACCTCGTATCCCTCTTTTTCCAGGAAATTTTCTATCAGAAAACAGATGTTTTTTTCATCATCCGCCACATAGATCAGCTTTGGCATAATTTTCCTCCTGTATTTCTATTGTCTGCCAGGATGCGCAGCCTATTCCGCCGCCTTTCGGCAGTCTGCGTTTCCGAGCTTTAACTTCTTTGTTAACGCCCATTATACCATGCCTTTCCTTGCATGGTAAATACCTGCCGCAGAATTGCCGCACGACCGCCCGGACCCGCGTCTCATTCTAATCATCTGAATATTGTAACTGTTCAGTGCCTCACAGTTACGGGCAAAAATCCATTCCAAATCGGCTTCGCCGATGGGATTTTTGCCTTTAAGCCTATGTTTTATTACGGTCAGCGCAGCAAGTGCGCAGACCTACTGAACAGTTACTGAATATTTTCAATTTCTGCTCCTGCATCCCGGAACAGAGGACAAAACTTCGCAGAAAATTGTCCGCAAGACTCTTTTTCCCATTGTACTTTTCAACAAACTGTTGTAAACTAACTCTATATCACAGCGCAGTGTGAAAGAAATGTTTTTCCCACTCGCCATCCAACATTTTCAGAAAGGACGGAATCTCACATGAATAAAGACCTGGAATTTCTCACCCGCGTGATCGATGAAAAATCCGCGAAGATCCTGGATGCCAACGATAAGATCTGGGAGTATGCCGAGCTGGCGTTCCATGAGACAAAATCGGCTGCCCTGTTAAAATCAATCTTAAAAGAAGAGGGCTTTGCCTTGACGGAAGGCGATGCCGGAATCCCGACCTGCTTTACCGGAACCTTCTCCTACGGAACCGGAAAACCTGTCATGGGAATCCTCGGCGAGTACGATGCCCTGTCTTCCTTAAGCCAGAAGGCCGCTGACCCGCACAAGGAACCTTTAAAGGAAGGCGCTCCGGGACATGGCTGCGGCCACTGCGCGCTCGGTACCGGCGCTCTCGCCGCTGCCCTGGCTGTCAGGGAATACCTGATCGCCAACAAGAAGGACGGAACCATCATCTACTTCGGCTGCCCGGCTGAAGAAGGCGCAGGTTCCAAGCAGTTCATGGCCCGCGCAGGCATGTTCGACGATGTCGATTTCGTATACTCCTGGCACCCGGCAACAAAGAACGCCGTCGAGTGCAATCACAGCAACGCCATCATGGGCGCAAACTTCTATTTTAAGGGTGTTGCGTCCCACGCAGGCGCAACCCCATACCTCGGAAGAAGTGCCCTGGACGCCGTTGAACTCATGAACGTGGGCTGCAACTACCTGAGAGAGCACATGATCCCGGAAGCGAGGATCCACTACGCTTACATCGATGCCGGCGGAACCGCCCCGAACGTCGTACAGGATCACGCGACGATCCGCTATGAGGTCCGCTCTCCGTGGGTCTACCAGGTAAAAGAACTCTTCGAGCGCGTAAAAAATGTTGCCCGCGGCGCATCCATCATGACCGATACCACCTTTGAGTGCGAGCTTTCCATGGCGTTCACCGAATATCTTCCAAACAACGCCCTGGCGGCGGTTGCGGACGAGTGTTTACAGGAAGTCGGCGCTCCGAAATGGGATGACGCGGATTACAGGATGGCAAAGGAATTCTTAAATACCTACCCGGCGACCACCCTGGAAAACATCAAATCCCAGATCATTGAGACTTACGGTGAAGACCGCTTAGAGGAGATTCTTGAAAGGCCGCTGGATTCCGAGATCCACCCGTTCAACCCGGATAAGATCAAGCTGACCGCCGGCTCTACAGATGTGGGTGATGTCGGATACGCCGCCCCTACCTTAAATATCAATATTGCCACCGCATGTATCGGAAATGTCGGACACTCCTGGCAGATGGTTGCCCAGTCCTGCAGCCCGTTAGCCCACAAGGGACTCCTGACCGCAGCAAAAGTCCTGGCTCTCTCCTGCATCCGCACCATGGACCGCCCGGATGTGATCGAAGCCGCAAAGAAAGAACTCCACAAGAGAAACGGTGGACACTATACCTGCCCGCTGCCGGATTCTGTTGAGCCGCCGTTAGATACATACTAAACCGTCGATTCACGGTTCTCCGCAGACTCCATCTTTCACAATTTGAAACTGCTTTATCTGTAAAATCATGTCTGTGTGAGTTCAGTCTTTCATACAAAAAACGGATATTTTGTTACAGTTCAGCCATGCGCTGGTTTGAATGAGAAAGTGTGTTGCAAGCTTGCTTGCATAAGCACTTTTTCATCCAAATCAGCATATGGTGGAACCACCAAGCTTCTTGTTTTCATGAATATGAAAACAAGAAGATGTAATGGCTGAACTGTAACGATATTTTTCAATAAGTTGATCAGGGTACATGTTCGTACCCTGATTTTCTGTTATAATGATAATGTTTCAATAGCCTGTTCCTATACGGAACTAACCGGAAAGTATAAGCTCTCGACTTAAAATCCATGCTTTATCAGCCACTCAATACAGTGGTTCTACTGTGTATACAAGGGAGGAATGGAACATGAACATACTGATCGTCGCAGATTCCTTTAAGGGAAGCTGCTCTGCCAGACAAGTGACCGATACCATTGAACGTGCCGCAAAAAATGTGATCCCGGATGTGACCATCACAAAGATTCCTGTCGCTGACGGCGGAGAGGGAACCGTTGATGCCTTGGTTGCTGCCATGAAAGGAACAAAAGTCAGCGTTCCTGCCCATGATCCTTTGGGGCGCCCAATAACCGCCGAGTATGGACTTCTCCCGGACGGCAGCGCCGTGATCGAGACCGCTGCGGCGTCCGGACTTACCTTATTAAAACCTGAGGAGCGGGATGCCCTGCACGCGTCCACCTTTGGAACGGGCGAGCTGATCCGTCACGCCCTGGAACATAGAGTTAAAAAGATCATCTTAGGTCTCGGCGGAAGCGCCACCACCGACGGCGGCGCCGGGCTGGCAGGCGCCCTTGGAATCTCGTTTCTCGATAAGGATGGGAAGGAACTGGAACCAGGCGGTGTCCACTTAAGGGAACTTGCCTCGATCTCCACGGATGGGCTTTTGAGGGAAGCCGCCGGATGCGAGTTTTTGGTTGCCTGCGATGTAAAAAATCACCTTTGCGGAGCCCTCGGAGCAGCTGCCGTGTTCGGACCTCAGAAAGGGGCTGATGAGGAGCAGGTGAAGATTCTTGACGCGGCGCTCGCTCACTATGCCGCAGTTTTGAAGGATAAACTCCACTGCGCTGCCGCCGACACCGACGGGAGCGGAGCGGCAGGCGGCCTGCTCTGCGGAATTCTCCCGTATTTCCCGGTGACGATCTGCTCGGGAATCGACCTGGTTCTGGATCTCACGGATTTCGATGAGCATGTGAAGCAGGCGGACCTTGTAATTACGGGCGAAGGACGGATTGACTTCCAGTCCGCGCTGGGAAAAGTTCCTGTCGGTGTCGCGGAACGCGCAAAAAAAGTCAGGAATGTTCCGGTGGTTGCCATCGCCGGGGCGAAAGGCGACGGATGCGAAACGCTTTATAATTTCGGGATCGATGCGATCTTCGACACGGTTCCGGGCGTCATGTCGTTGGAGGATGTGATGAGTCATGCGGAGGAGAATCTGCTGAATACTGCAGAGAATGTGCTTAGACTGTTTCAGATTGGAAATTTAAGATAAATATAGCGGTCTTTGATTTCTTTCGATGGTTTTTATAACCTGTAGGCACTTCATGACCGAGAAAGACTACCGGGAATTGGGAACTCAAAATTTTTATCAGCCTCAAATCAGGTGCATGAAACTTATATTTTCACTTTCTGAGCCTTTTGGCGGATACTCTTCTGTGTTTTATCTGCCCACAATTTTTTCAAAAAAGGAGACGATTATATATGAAGCTTGTAGTTTTAGATGGATATACAGAAAACCCGGGCGATTTAAGCTGGGACGCGTTAAAAGAATTCGGTGACCTCACCGTCTATGACAGAACTTCCTTCACAGAATCACCTCTGATCACTGAACGTATCGGTGATGCCGAGATTATCATCACAAATAAGACCCCGATCTCCCGTGAGACCATCGACAAGTGTCCGCGTATCAAGCTGATCGCGGCTCTCGCCACCGGCTACAATGTCATCGACTATAACTACGCCGCTGAAAAGGGAATTCCTGTCGTAAATGTTCCGACATACGGAACCGCATCTGTCAGCCAGTTCTCCATCGCTCTTCTCCTTGAGATCTGCCATCACATCGGCCACCATGACAAGACTGTCCATGAAGGAAAATGGGCTGAAAACATTGACTGGTGCTACTGGGACTATCCGCTGATCGAGCTGGAGGGAAAGACCATGGGCATCATCGGCTTCGGGCGCATCGGTCAGGCTGAGGGACGCATCGCGAAAGCTCTCGGCATGAACGTCATCGCCTATGACCTCTACCCGAATGAATCCGGCCGCGCGATCGCGGATTACGTTACCCAGGATGAGCTTTTCGCGAAGGCTGACGTGATCTCCCTGCACTGCAATCTGACACCGGAAAACGCAGGACTCATCAACCGGGAAAATATCGCGAAAATGAAGGACGGCGTGATTCTTCTGAACAATGCCCGCGGGCAGCTCGTCAACGAGTCGGATCTCGCGGAGGCACTTTTCTCCGGCAAAGTCGCTGCCGCCGGTCTCGATGTCGTTTCCACTGAGCCGATCAAGGCTGACAACCCGCTCTTAAAAGCTCCAAACTGCATCATCACCCCGCATATTTCATGGGCTCCGAAGGAAAGCCGCAGGCGGATCATGGACTGCACTGTGGAGAATATCCGGGCGTTCTTAAACGGAAAACCGGTTCATGTAGTGAACATGAAATAATTTTGACTGGGCATATCAGGCTTTTTAGCGCCACTGTGTCACAGGAAATTATTTGAAATTTCCTGTGACATTTCATTTCAAAAATTCCTGTCATCATTTGCTATCCAGAAGGAAGGACATGTTCCGTTCCTTATGACACTGAACTACATTTAAAATTATGAATGAATCGATCCACAAATATTTCCGCGTCGGTACGCTTCAATGGATGAGTTTTCCCGACAAAGCCTCCCTCATGGGACCGGTTCCATACGCGGCAAAATTCTGCGCCGAGATGCGGATGACCCACAACAATTTCGGTCTTCTCGTAGATCTCTCCCACATCCCGGTCACCCATGAGACCAGCCAGTTCGTCTTCCGCACGCTCCGCCCTTACATCACCCATTTAAAAATACGTTCCATCCCGGTGTGCCAGCGGTTCTTTCTAATCTCTGGATGAAAGAATCGTACCTGCCGTAGATGGAACGTATTTTTTCGCTTTCTAGTCGTTCTACTTATTTTTTCTTTCTGGATTTTTCGCACGTCAAGTGCATCAATTTGTTAAACAATTGCAATTGTTTATCTATTTTCTTTCTTCTCCGCGCTTCTCACCGTATTCACCATATACCGGATGACTTCCACCGGGTAATCTCCGACCGCAGTCTCCCCTGTCACCATGATTGAAGCAGCGCCATCCATCACAGCATGGAAGATATCATTTACCTCCGCACGGGTCGGGACAGGGCTACGCTCCATGGAGGCCAGCATCTGGGTCACTACCATGAACGGCTTTCCCGCCGCCCGGCACTTCTCGGAGATCTGGCGCTGGACACCCGGAAGGTCCCAGAGATGAACGGCATTTCCAAGGTCACCCCTGGCGATCACGATCTCATCCGCCGCCGGAAGAAGTTTCTCCAGTTTCCGGACGCCATCCATATTTTCGATCTTCGCGAAGAGCCTGATATCCTCCGCTCCCGCCTCCCGAAGCGCCTCTTTTACGCACTCCAAGTCACTGTGATCTCTCACAAATGGCTGCATGACACCAGTCACGCCCATCTCTTTTGCGATCTTAATGTTTGCAAGGTCAGAATTTGTCAATGTCGGCGGATAGATCTTCGCGCCCGGAAGAGCCGCGCTCTTTCTGCTCTTTAGGAGACCGCCCCAGAGGACCTTTGCAAAATAACGTTTTCCCTGAGTGTTTTCTCCACCATTCTCGGCCATATTTTCCGCTTTTTCCACAATTTTTAAATGGATCTTCCCATCGTCCAGGAGAACTTCCTGGCCCGGAATCAGGTATGGGAAGGTGAGTTCCGGAAGCATGATCTTCGCATACTCTCCAGGTGCTTTCACATGGTCACGTTTATTTTGGGACCGATCAGCGTTTCCAGAACCTTTTCCAAATGTATTTTTCTCAGCTGGTATTTTCTCGATATCTTTATTTTCAGATTTCTGTGCGATTTCTTTTCTATCTGCCCCACTTACTGAGGAATCCTTCACTTTTTCTGGAATTCCACATATCTCTACAATATCCCCATTCTTCAACGAAACAGGCTCAGAGATGGTTCCGGTTCGCAGTTCCGGTCCCTGAAGGTCCACGAGAAGCTGCGGTTTTACCCCGCATTTTTCTGCTGCGCGCTTCATCTTTCCAATCAGATCCCCTGACTCTGCGAGCGTAACATGGGACAGGTTCAGCCGCATTCCTGTCATTCCCAGTGAAAACATCTCCGCCAGCACCTTCTCGCTTGCGCACGCCGGTCCCAGCGTTCCGTATATATTCACCATCTAAATATCCTCCTGATCCTAATACTGTCTCAAGCATAACATAAGGCGACGGGATTGTCATCCAGTTTCCCGGCGGGAAAAACTTTTCCCGACTTTCCTGGCTACAGAACCTTCCACCGGCAGCTTTTTCCAGATGCATGGCAATATAAAAGGTGCGCCAGACCTTTTTCTCTGTCCGCCACACCTTCTTTTATCGAAGATCCCATTCTTTATTTATCTTTCAAAAACCTTAAACCTGGATCCTATCCGCAACTTCACATCCGATCGCGACTCTGCACATGTCATTTCCAATGATCATCCAGTCATTGTTCCGCAGGATCACATCGATCGGGTTTCCCTCGCAGAAATCGTGGCGATGAAGAAAATCCATCACCTTCTGGTTTCCGAGCATCCACTTAATTGTATAACGTTCCCCTGATTTTGCCGTTGATAAAGCCTGCATAATAACGCCCCCTGATCCTATGCTTTACAATTGTTTTATCGAATATTGTCTGTAAATTTATATAAATTTATTCATTTTGTATCTTCTTTTTATAGAATACTCCTCAAACTATTGGTTAGTCAAGCGTAAAATCAGTTAGGTGCATGTAATCTTTTCGTCTACGGCAAAATCACAAATTCGGTACTGCTAACATAGAATATATTGTTTTTTTGTAACAGAAAAACCCGC
>OBWC01001457.1_pt1 | contig 11159 bp, 9 predicted proteins | sample 1501341 | NCBI WGS metagenome assembly OBWC01 (sample SAMEA2580033, study PRJEB22360) | human gut metagenome | biome: human gut; feature: human-associated habitat; material: faeces | place: Denmark | collected 2008/2010 | reverse complement strand
TTCCGTCCTTCTTCGTTCCGCTGGTCTTGGAGCTCTCCGTGCCGTCTAAATGGTAGCACAGAACCGGATCTCCCGCGGAGATGTTCTCGTAGATGGTCTTCGCCACTGCCGGCGGCAGGTTGACGCAGCCGTGGGATCCGCCATTCTTGTAGATCGTTCCGCCAAATGTCTTTCTCCAATTCGCGTCATGCAGACCGATTCCGCCGTTAAACGGCATCCAGTAGGAAACAGGAGTCGCGTATCCCTGGCCTTTCAGGGTCGCATTTCTCTGCTTATACGTGATGGAATAAGCACCCGCCGGGGTACTCCAGCCCTTCGCAGCATTTCCGGACACGAAATCCGACTCCACAAGAAGCTTTCCATTCGCATAGAAGTAAAGATGCTGCGCCGTCAGGTTGATTTCCACGTATGTATTTCCATAATCATTTCCCGAATGGCTCGCGGCCTTCTGGGAATATTCCGGCTCTCTGGATGTCTGCTCCCCATTTTTGATGAGGCTCACGAGAGCTGCCGTCTCCTTCGCCTGGTCGATCTTCCATCCGTAATTTCCGGTGGTGATGGTCACCGTCTTTCCGTAGGATGTCTTCAATGTCTTCGGCTTATACGCGGTGTTACAGGTGGATGCCAGGTTCTTGACATACTCCGCCGCCTTCGACTCGCTGACACTGACGCTCGTCCCGTTGACCGTGAGCCAGTTATGGATCTCATTTCCGTTCAGCGTCTCCGCTTTATCTCCAAACTTATATGTGATCTTCGCCCCCACATACTTGTTCATGGTCTCGCAGGCCGTCTTAAGTGCCTCGTCCTCGGAGGTCACCGAAGGAGCCAGATAACATCCCTGCTCCTCGAGGTCCACGCTCTCCGCCAGGGACATGATCGCAGTGGCGACCGCCTCTTTCACCTTGTCCTCCTGGAGCTCCGTTCCCTCATCCTCTTTTATGATCGAGTAAGAGCCTGTCACGGAATCATAATCAGAGATCTTCGCGTCCTCCGGCTCTCTCATATTTTCCTCGTCCATGCAGGAGAGACCTTCTACTGCCTCATTCAGCATATCGTCGCTGTAGCGGAGCAGGGCATCCGTATTTACCTCATTCACCGCTTTTCCAAACCGGTATTTTCCCCAGTCCATCGGCTTCTGGGAGGCGATGGCCTTATCTAACGTATCATCAAACTCCGCGTAAAGTCCCACACTCTCCCCGGTGATGGACTCAGAGAGATCCTCGCGCCCATTGATGGTCAGCGTATATCCCTTTAACTGCTCCATGATGGCGTCTTCCACTTCCGATGCCGTCTTTCCCGTCACATCCATGCCGTCAACGATGGTTCCGGGCAGAAAACATGTCTTGTATTTTGAGGATTCATGCCAGTAGAGGCCGCCGCCAACGGCCCCAACGAGAACGACCACGCCGCCGCACACAGCCGCGATCTTTACCGCCAGGTCCTTATTCATTCCGGTCCCACGGTTTTTCCCCCGTTTTCTCCCTTTCTGGGCCTTAAATGCTGCATATGTCATCGCCGGCTTCTGCTCCGGCGCCTGCTTTTCTTTTTCCCCGCCTTCCGGCTTATTTTCTAACTCCAATTCTTCCTTCTCCATATTTCATAAGATACGCCCGCATCTCCTTTAGAAAATCGGACGCTGTCTTTTTACGCAAACTCCAGATACCGTCTCTGGCACTCCTTGATATCATGGTCCAGCTGCGCCTTCAGCGCGTCGATGGACTCAAACTTCATCTCCGGTCTCACAAAATCGAGAAGCTCCACTTTCATGTCTTTTCCGTAGAGATCTCCCTCAAAATTATAGAGATAAGTCTCCACTCCCACAGGATTTTTCCCGGAGATCGTAGGTTTTGCCCCCACATTTGTCAGTCCACCGTAAGTTTTTCCGTCCACGGTCACCCTCGTCACATAGACGCCGAACTTCGGCAGGTGTTTCACCGCCGGCGGGATCAGGTTCGCCGTCGGATATAATTTTGTGTGTCCGATGGCGTTTCCATGCTGCACCGTTCCGGTGACAAAGTAATAATACCCCAAAAGCTTGTTTGCCTTTATGATATTTCCGTCCGCCAGCATCTCACGAATGTAGGTGCTGCTGATGATCTTTCCTTCCTCGTCCCGCTCCTTGTCAACAACAAAATAGCGGTATCCGTACTCAGACGACAGGCGCTCCAGCATCGCGCAGTCCCCGGCTGCCTTGTATCCAAAGTGGCAGTCCGGACCGGAAACGATGACCCCGGCGTTCATGTGTCCCACCAGGATGTCGGAGACGAACTTCTCCGGTGCCATATGGCATACTTCCTCATCAAATGGGTATTCCACGATGTAGTCCACACCGGCTCTCTCCAAAAGCATCTCACGCTCCGGGTTCGTCATGATCATGGTCTGCATCTTTCCCTTTACCAGGGTTCCCGGAGGCGTCGCGAAGGTGAACACGGCGATCTTAAAGCCTTGTTCCTTCCATTTTAACATCTCATGCATCAGCTTCTGGTGTCCCCTGTGGAGACCGTCAAATTTACCGATGCTGACGACTGTTTTCTCTTTGATCTGAAACTCTCTGGTTTCCGCGATGTACTGCATGTCAATTTCCTCCCAGAAAGATTTTTTCCGGATAGTACATGTGTTTCTCTTCGTCGTACTTAAACACCCCGATAAAGGTTCCATCCGAATGATAAACGCGGAACATGTCCCCGCCCTTTACATCTTTTACTGCGCGGCTGCGGAACGGATTTCCATTCTTTAAGAGCTTATCGAGCTCCTCCGTATCCGAGCGGATCTCCGGAAGCTCCTTGAAGACTTCCTCCACCGGAAGTACGGCCTCCGCCAACCGGTCTTCCTCTTTTAACTTCTGAAGTTCGTCCAGTGTCAGGCTCTCTGAGAGCTCAAACCGGCCCACCTTTGTCCGAAGAAGCTCCTTCATGCAGCCGCCGACGGAAAGCTTCGCGCCGATATCATGGCACAGGGTGCGGATATAAGTTCCCTTTGAGCAGGACACGGTCATCGTGACCTCCGGGAGCTCCATCTTCTCGATCTGGATATCGAAGATCTTAACCGGGCGCGCTTTCCGCTCCACAGTCTTTCCCTCTCGCGCAAGCTCATAGAGCTTCTTTCCATCGACCTTGAGTGCCGAGTACATTGGCGGAACCTGGGCGTAATCCCCGATAAAGGAGAGGACCACATCCTGCACTTCGTCTTCTGTGAGGCCCGATGTATCTTTCGTCTCCAGCACCGTACCCGTCGTATCCTCCGTGTCCGTCTCGGTTCCAAGAAGAAGAACAGCCCTGTATGTCTTGTCGTGATCGGTCAGCATATCGCAGAGCTTCGTGCCTTTTCCTGCGCACACCGGAAGAACACCTTCCGCCGCCGGATCCAGAGTCCCCGTATGACCGATCTTTCTCTGACCCAGGATCCCCCGCATTTTCGCCACGACATCGTGGGAGGTGAATCCTTTTTCTTTATATACGTTAATAATTCCGTCGTACATTCTTTCCTCCGGTGTTCGTTACTTGAGCTCTTCCCACTGCTCGCGGATCTTTCCGCTGATCTTCTCCACGATCTCCTGCGGCTCCCCCGTCATCGTGCAGCCTGCGGCCTTCACATGTCCGCCGCCGCCGAAGCTCAGGGCGATCCGGCTCACATCCACTGCGGAGTTCGTTCTGAGGCTCACCTTGTACTCGTCAGGATTTCCCGTCTGGTAGAGCAGAAACGCGATCTCGATGCCTTCAATGATCCGAAGCTGGTCCACGATTCCGTCCGTGGCCTTTACGGTGCAGCCATATTCCCTTAACTCATCCGTCGTGACAACCGTGTATACACAACGGTTATCCAGAATCCGGACACTTTCGAGAACAGCCCGGCCGTGAATCTTCGCCTGACCATATGTCTTCGCAAAAAAGCTGTCGTCGATGATCTTTGGGAAATCGATGCCCTTTTCCATTAAAAACCCGGCGATCTCCATGGTCTGTCTCGATGTGTTTGAGAACTTGAAGATACCGGTGTCATGGGCGATCCCCGTGTACAGGCACTCTGCGACCGTTTTGCTGATCTTTCCCTTATCGAGAAGGCGGAACACCACCTCACTTGCGGAGCTTGCCCAGCTCTCGATCACGTTGACCCTGCACATTCCCTTGTTCGTGATGTGGTGGTCAACGCAGAATGTATCTTTTGCTGTCTCCCGGTACGGGGCGAAGACGCCCAGGCGTGGAACGTCGCTGGCATCCGATGTGATGCAAAGGTCAAATGTTTTTGTGTCGTCGTATTCTGTGTGTACATCCTCAAAACCGGAAAGAAAGGAAAATTTCACTCCCATTTTCTCCAGATACACCGAGACCTCAAGCCCCTCATAATTTTCCTTCAGATAATTATAGAGTCCCAGGCAGGAACCGATACAGTCCCCGTCAGGATTTACATGGCCCAGGATCACAATGCTCTTCTTTCCTTCCAGCATCTCATCAAGAATTCCCAAAAGTTCCGCCTCCCTTAATGTGTATTGTAATATAAAAAACAGAAAAATCCGGCAGAATCCGCGTTACGCGTGTCCGACCGGATTCCTCTATATGATTTCAGTACGCTCCTGTCCGCGTATTTTCCACGCAGACCGGTTCCTTCGTTTAATTTTCGCTCTCAGTTCCGTCGTCTTCCTGCTCCTCCGGCATATCCTTTGTCACCTCATCGATGAGCTTGGACATGCGGACGCCGTACTCGATAGACTGGTCCAGCACAAAGAAGATCTGCGGAGTGTTCCGAAGATTTACTTTTTTTGCCAGCTGGGTTCTGATAAAGCCCTCCGCACTCTTTAAGCCGCGGATCGTATCTTTCTCCTGCTCCTCGTCCGCAAGGACGCTGATGTAGGCCTTACAGATCTTAAGGTCCGGTGTGACCGAGACCTGAACCACGCTTGTCATCGGATGAACACGCGGGTCCTTGAGCTCGGAACGGATAATCTCGCTCAGGGCTTTCTGGACTTCGCCGTTGATCCGGATATTTTTTACACTGTTTTTTCTCATGATATTACCTCTTTTTTTACGACTATCCCGGACATAGCCGCGAAACGAAACTCTCCGCGGCTATGCACAGACCTGACAGACAACTATCTCGGCACCTCTACCATGATATAAACTTCGATCATATCGTCTTCCTGAAGATCGTTGAAGCCCTCGAATACAAGACCGCACTCGTAGCCTGCGTTGACTTCCTTCACGTCGTCCTTGAAACGCTTTAAGGATGCAAGCGGTCCCTCGAAGATCTGCTCTCCGTCTCTCGTGATGCGGGCTTTGCTTCCGCGGGTGATCTTACCGTCAAGCACATAGGAACCGGCGATGGTGCCGACTCCGGATGCCTTGAACGTCTGGCGGACAACTGCATGACCGGTTACCTGCTCCTCGTATACCGGATCCAGCATACCCTTCATGGCAGCCTCTACATCCTCGATCGCCTGGTAGATGACGCGGTACAGACGCATGTCGACTTTCTCGCGGTCCGCGATGGACTTCGCCTGTGCGTCCGGACGAACGTTGAAACCGATGATGATCGCATTGGAAGCGGATGCAAGTGTAACGTCGGACTCGTTGATCGCGCCAACGCCGCCGTGGATGACTTTGACAACAACTTCCTCGTTGGAAAGCTTTACGAGACTCTGTTTTACAGCCTCTACAGAACCCTGTACATCGGCTTTTACGATGATCGGAAGTTCCTTGACATTTCCGGCCTTGATCTGGGAGAACAGGTCGTCTAAGGAGAGTTTTGCCTTTGTATCTTCGATAAGCTTATTCTTGCTCTCTGCGATGAATGTCTCTGCGAAGCTTCTTGCCTCTTTCTCGTTCTGGTGCGCGATGAATACCTCACCTGCGTTCGGAACATCGTTGAGACCGAGGATCTCAACCGGAGTGGACGGACCAGCCTCTTTGACACGGTTACCCTTATCGTCCATCATGGCGCGGACTTTACCGTAGCAGCAGCCAGCGGCGATAGCGTCACCGACCTTTAAGGTACCTTTCTGTACAAGTACCGTTGCCACCGGTCCTCTTCCCTTATCAAGCTGCGCCTCGATCACGAGACCTCTTGCGCGGCGGTTCGGGTTTGCCTTTAACTCTTTTACCTCTGCTGTTAAGAGGATCATCTCGAGAAGTTCCGGGATTCCCTCTTTTGTATGTGCGGAAACCGGTACGAATACGGTGCTTCCGCCCCAGTCCTCAGGAATCAGCTCATACTCGGATAACTCCTGTTTTACTCTCTCTACATTTGCGCTCGGCTTATCGATCTTGTTGACAGCAACGATGATCTCAACGCCTGCTGCCTTCGCGTGGTTGATGGCCTCAACGGTCTGTGGCATAACACCGTCGTCCGCTGCGACAACGAGGATCGCGATATCTGTTGCCTGGGCACCACGCATACGCATTGCCGTGAACGCCTCATGACCCGGTGTATCGAGGAATGTGATCTTCTGTCCGTTGTATTCAACAACATAGGCACCGATGTGCTGTGTGATACCGCCTGCCTCTCTGGAGGTTACATTTGTCTGGCGGATCGCGTCAAGAAGGGAAGTTTTACCGTGGTCAACATGCCCCATTACGCAGATGACCGGCGGTCTCGGAACCATGTCATTCTCGTCCTCTTCTTCCTCTTTCAAGAGTTCCTCGATGACGTTGACCTTCTTCTCCTTCTCGCAGAGAACATCATACTCCATAGCGATCTCTTCGGCTTTCTCGAAGTCGATCTCCTGGTTGATCGTAACGATGGTGCCCTGTAAGAAGAGCTTCTTAACGATCGCGGACGGCTGTAATTTCATCTTGTCCGCGAGTTCTTTGATCGTGATAACCTCCGGGATTACGATGGTCTTGATCTCCTCGACCTTCGCCTCCTCCTTCTTCGGCTGCGGCGGCATAACCGGAGCTTTTACGCCCTTCTGGCCCTTTCCTGCCTTGCCTTTCATCTCGATATCGCGGTCTTTCTTTGCGTCATGCTCTTTCTTGTAAGCGTTCTTGCTCTGCTTTGTGTTCTGCTGCTTCTGTGCAAGCGGTGTATCGAAGGACGGCTTCGGAATGCCCATGCCGCTTCTGTTTCCACCCTGACGGCTGTCGTTTCTGCCCTGGTAACCGCCCTGACGATTGTTGTCACGGTTGCCCTGGTAGCCACCCTGGCGGTTTCCGTCTCTGTTGCCCTGGTAGCCGCCCTGGCGATTGTTATCTCTGTTACCCTGATAACCACCCTGGCGGTTTCCGTCTCTGTTGCCCTGGTAGCCGCCCTGACGGTTGTTATCGCGGTTGCCCTGGTAGCCACCCTGGCGGTTTCCGTCTCTGTTGCCCTGATAGCCGCCCTGGCGGTTTCCGTCTCGGTTGCCCTGGTAGCCACCCTGGCGGTTTCCATCTCTGTTACCCTGGTAGCCGCCCTGACGATTATTATCTCTGTTGCCCTGATAGCCGCCCTGGCGGTTATCTCTTCCGCTCTCGCGGTTTCCGTCGCGTCCCGGGAACGGACGGCTCTCTCTGGACTGGAAGCCCTGGCGTCCTTCCGGACGGCTCTGGTTCGGAAGCGGACGGACATTCTCACGAAGATCCTGTGCCGGTGCCTCTGTCTTAACTGTCTCCGCCTTTTTCTCCGGTGCCGGTGCTGCTGAAGTCTCAGCTGCCTTTGCCGGTGCTGCCGGCGCGCTGTTTGTCGTCGGTCTCACCTGCATGCCGGAACCGTTGTTCGGTCTTGCCGGTCTCTGACCGCCCTGCTGGCGGTTTCCTGCCGGACGTTTCTGTGTGCTGTTCTGCGGACGGTAAACTGCCGCAATACGCTTCTTTGCCGGTGCTGCCGGCGCATTATTTTCTCCTTCAGCCGGAACTGTCGGCTTTGTGGAATTCTCCTGATTCTGATTCAATGTATCTGTTCCCTCTTTTTTCTTTCTTAAATCCTTTTCAAACTCACTCACGCTCGCCACCTCCAAAATAGTCCCTGCAAACCATCGCCAATGTACATGACCCGCCGCATGCAGGCATGCGCTCCTCATGTCCGCAGGACTACGCTTTTGCAGTAAAATGCTTCAACAACGCATTGGAAAAATTCTCGTCGATCACGGCCAGGGACGCTCTCATCTGCTTTCCCAGGATGTGTCCGAGCTCTTCCTTGCTTCCGAACTCAAAGTACGGGACCTTATAGTAAGTACACATGTTCCGGAACATTTTCTTTGTGTTGTCCGAAGATTCTTCCGATACGATCACCAGTCCGGATTTTCCGGACTTTACCGCCTTCTCTGTGGAGAACTCGCCACTTCTTACCTTGCCGGCTTTCTCCGCCAGGCCCAGCAGGCCCAGGACCTTATTTCTGTTCATCGATCTGTTCCATCTCCTTTTTCAGACTTTCGTAAACCTCTTTTGGAATTGCCATTTTAAAGGAGCGTTCCAGTCCCCGGCTCTTCACTGCCTTTTCAAAGCATGCCATGGATGGGCAGATATATGCGCCGCGTCCGTTTTTTCTTCCGGTCGCGTCAATGGAAATCACGTCGTCAGTACCTTTTAAGACACGGATCAGCTCCCGCTTGTTTTTCATTTCACCGCAGCCAATGCACTGTCTCTGCGGAACCTTCTTTACTGTACTCACTGTGGTCGTTCCCTTCTCTCCTATTCTTCTGTCTCAGCCTGTGCTTCGGAAGTTTCCTCTGCCGGAACTTCGTCCTCTGCCGGCTCTACATCTTTCTCGTACTCGCCCTCAAAGCCTTCCTCGCCGAAATCCATATCGTCGAAGAGGCCAAGCTCTCTCGCCTGTGTCTCACTCTTGATATCGATCTTGTAGGTGGTAAGTCTTGCGGCAAGTCTTGCATTCTGTCCTTCTTTACCGATCGCTAAGGATAACTGGTAGTCCGGAACGATGACCTGTGCCTCTTTCTCGTCCTCATCCGCAACGACGGAGATGACCTTCGCCGGACTTAACGCGTTTTCAATTAAGAACGCCGGGTTGTCGTCCCAGTTGATGATATCGATCTTCTCACCGCGGAGCTCGTTGACGATCGCGTTGACTCTCGCGCCGTTTAAACCGACACATGCACCTACCGGATCAACGTTCGGGTCTGTGGAGCTTACAGCGATCTTTGTTCTGGAACCTGCCTCACGGGCGATGGCGCGAATCTCAACGGTACCGTCGCGGACCTCTGCGATCTCAGCCTCAAACAGACGTCTTACGAGGTCCGGATGCGTTCTGGATACGGAGATTCTCGGTCCCTTCGGGCTGTCCTTAACTTCCAGGATATAAACCTTGATGCGCTCAGTTCTCTGGAATACTTCGCCCTTTACCTGCTCAGCTTCCGGAAGGATCGCATCGATCTTTCCGAGATCTACGCTGACATTGCGGCCAATATAACGCTGGACAATACCCGTAACGACCTCTTTCTCCTTGCACTGCCACTCGCTTAACTGGGACTTACGGCTCTCCTCGCGGATCTTCTGTAAGATCACGTTCTTCGCGTTCTGCGTCGCGATTCTGCCGAAATCATGGGAATCAATGGGGATCTGGACGATATCACCAAGGACATGTCTCGGAGCGATCATTCTTGCGTCAGCGAGGCTGATCTGTGTGATCGGGTCCTCCACAGTCTCAACGACCTCTTTTTCCATATATACAGAATAGTCGCAGCCATCCGGATCAATGATGACTTTCACATTGTCAGCTTTGCCGAAATGGTTCTTGCAGGCTGTGAGAAGTGAATTCTCAATTGCCTCCAGCAATGTGTCCTTACTGATGTTGTACTCTTTTTCGAGTATATTCATCGATTCCATCAGTTCCTTGTTCATTTTTTATCCTCCTTATTAAAAATCGAATGCCAGACGGATTAAGGCAATGTCTTTTCTATTAAATGTGCTCTCGGAACCGTCCTCGTAGCGGATCGTTACGGTGTCCGCGTCATATGCCGTGAGAATTCCGGAGAAATCTTTCTGTCTCTCGATGGCGCGGTACAGCTTGATATCGACTGCTTCGCCGAGACTTCTCTTGAAGTCCTTCTCTTTCTTTAACGGTCTGCCGAGTCCCGGGGAGCTTACTTCCAGGATATAGCTGTCATCGATAAAGTCTTCTTTATCGAGCCAGTCGCTTAAGCGTCTCGATACCATCTCACAGTCATCTACCGTGAAGCCGCCCTCTTTGTCGATATAAGCTCTCAGATACCAGGTGCCCGCTTCCTTCACGTACTCCACGTCCACCAGTTCAAAATTATTCTCTTCCATGATCGGAATTAAAAATTTCTCGACCCTGGATTCATATTCATCTCTTCTTGCCATGGGTTTCCACCGCCTTTCTGCCGGAATATTCCGGTTATGCAAAACGAAAGAGTGGACTTTTTCGTCCACTCTTTTGACCGGTTACTTATGTTATCGTCAAAATCATAGCATAGAACATCTGAAAAATCAAGGGGTTTGCTGGGAAAAGTGCCTGTTTGCGGGATTTCTGTGCAGTTTTCCGGGTGTTTTCTATGATTTTGGGGCAATGACCAGCCCGACAGACCTGTCCGTTTACGCAAATCATGCTGATCCTGGTGAATCCTGTGCCGGTGCCTCGTTGCATGGGATTCTGTTTTCTGATATACTATGTTTACGCTGCCGCCTTTTATTTTCTTTCAGGAGGCAGGTCACTTATTATATCTATATTACAGAAAGCAGACCTTATTGTATATGAAACGATTTGTTATCGGTATCCTCGCGCATGTCGACGCTGGAAAGACGACCATGTCCGAGGCAATTTTATATGAGACAGGAAAATTAAAGAAAATGGGGCGCGTAGACAACCGGGACGCGTTTCTCGATACGTTTGCACTGGAGCGCGCCCGTGGCATCACGATCTTTTCGAAACAGGCGGTCTTTCCGTTAGGCGATGCCTCCGTGACACTTCTTGATACGCCGGGTCATGTGGACTTTTCGGCGGAGATGGAGCGGACACTGCAGGTGCTGGACTACGCGGTGCTCATCGTCAGCGGGGCTGATGGGGTGCAGGGACATACGGAAACGCTCTGGAGACTTTTAAGACGATACCGGATCCCGGTGTTTATCTTTGTGAATAAGATGGATCAGAAATGGACGGATCGAGATGCGGTGCTGGCATCGCTGAAGGAGCGGCTGGATCATGGAGTCGTGGACTTCAGCGGGGTGATCGGGAATGAGGATGTGTTGACATTTTCAGCTTCTGCTGAACCGTTT
>OBWC01001456.1_pt1 | contig 11164 bp, 10 predicted proteins | sample 1501341 | NCBI WGS metagenome assembly OBWC01 (sample SAMEA2580033, study PRJEB22360) | human gut metagenome | biome: human gut; feature: human-associated habitat; material: faeces | place: Denmark | collected 2008/2010 | reverse complement strand
TAGGCTCCGAAAAGCCTTGTATTTACAGTGTTCCTAATAGGAAGTAATCATATGAAATATTCATGAAACATCTTACTTCCTTCTAATCCATTTTAAAAAGCGTTTGCCAATTTTTCTAAGTTCAATATCATCTATAGTTTTTCTCCATCTTTTATTTATTTTATGTTCAATTGCTATATGATATCCTTTGTTATGGTGTGGATAATGTACCATTATTTTAGTCTATTACAAATGACAACACCAATTATACATTGAGGACTAGAAAAAGGTTTGAATTTTTTTATTCATAGCCAGCCTTCTCAACTGATTTAATCCAACTCAGTGCTTTAGGGCAAATTTAGCTAAAAGAGAAGGTCCAAAAACTGCACCCAATATTCCACCAAGTAAAGAAAAACCAGCTGTAATCCATCTTCTTACTGTTGAACTCACACCGAGTATTCTACAAAAAATATTCGCAACTGTACCAAAAACTACTGCACCAGCAACACCACAAAATAGTCGTACCAACCAATGACCATTTTCATCAGTATTGCTTATAGGATTGTTTTCACAATAAGCAAATATATTACCACTCAGTGCTGTACCTGTCTTACCAATAAATTCCGCATCATCCCCATTCAAAAATCTGCCTGTGAGTGGGTCGTAATAACGAGACTGGAGATAATACAAGCCTGTTTCGGTGTCGTAAACATAGCTACGATAGCGAATCGGATTTATTTCTCGAATTGTCGGCTCGCCTTTGGTATCTTTTATGTTACCCCAAGCGTCATAAACATAGCTTGCAACTTCTGTACCTGCGAGGTCAATAATTCTGATTACATCACCTTGCAAGTTCTTCACATAAAAGTACATTGTACCGTTATATGAGAATGAGGTTGCACTTCCGTCACTGTCATAGTAGAATAACAGAAACTCAAAATATATCTCAGTAAATTTTGGGTGTTTTTTGACTGCACATTTATTGACAGTTCCAGACATGATATCAACTCCGCTACTTATTTGTATTAATCAAGGGCAACCAAAAAACAGTACTCCGACTGCACCACTAGAAAATCCATCAAAAAGCGCAAAATCATGCAAGCAAACGGTCAACTGAGCTCTTCACACATTAATTTTTAGGGTATATCTTTATATTTATCTGTAAACTATTATTGAACATGCACCTTTATAACTAACCCAATAATTCTTTATTCTCACCAATTGTGTTATATATCAATTGTCCGATACCTCCATAAAAATCCCGATGATAATAATTAGTTAATATTATAGACATATACTTTTTATCCTTTGAAAATATTATTTCCGATTCATAACTTCCCCATGCACCATCGTGGAAACAAATATTATCATTTGTAAACAAACCATAACCGTAACCAAGATTATTTGTTTCAGTCATCATTTCATAGGTATCATTCTTGATAATTTCACTGTTTAATAATCCGTTAATCCATTTGTACAAGTCTTCTATAGATGAATTTATACCAGATGCCCCAAATTCCGCCCCTGGATAAAAAATCCATTGTGTATCCTGCTCTTTTAGCAATTGTTCCTCTGTTTTTACGCTATCGTAAATATAACCCTTCGTGGTGAGGTCATCGTTGTCAAAGGACGTGGAGCGCATATCAAGAGGCTCAAAAATATTTTCAGCTATAAAATCCTCATACTTTTCTCCGCTGACTATTTCAATAATTCTGCCAAGAAGAAAATAATTGCTATTGCTATATTCAAATTTTTTCTGTGGTTCAAAAGAAAGCTCTTGTGATAATATCCATTTTTCTATAGAAGATTTATTCTCTTCTTGTGTATTATCAGGTGAAATCTTAAATCCAAGGTTAGATTCTTCGTATAAAGAGTCATCACTACCTGAAAAATTAGGTATTCCAGATGTCATATTAAGCAAGTCTTTTATTGTTACTTTATTTCCGTATTTAGTTCCTTTAAAATACTTATCTATGGTTGAACCAAAATCAAGCTTGCCTTGATCATATAAAATGCAAATTCCTGTCGCTGTAAATTGCTTTGTACAAGAGCCAATACGATATATATGATCCACGCTATTATTTGTTTCATTTTCTCTATCGGCAAAACCATTTTCGGTACACCATATATTTTCGCCATTATAATATACCGAAGCAACACCTCTAAAATTACTGCTTTCAACAACTTCATCAATTTTGCTTTTTAGTAATTCATTCGCAACAACAATATTATTTGTAGTTTCCTCATTCATAACCGATGTCTGCGAACTAGAACACCCAGGAAAAGTTATTATTAAAAACATAAATGCAGTAAGTAAATATTTTTTCATTATATATCCTCCAATTAAGTTACTATAATACTATTAAAATCCTAATATATCAGAATATTTGTCAAGAAATTCTTGGCAACCAATTTCTATCAACTTATCACTAAAGTTTGTCTTTAGTATAATTTTTTCTCTTTCTATTTTTTCTATTATGGCGTATTCATAAAACATCGAATCTAACTTATTCAACATAACTATTGCTGGAAATTTTATTCTATTTAAATATTTAGTTTCAGAATTTCGTTGTGCAAATAAAAGCTGCCTTGATGTTGCATATTGTTTATCACAACAAATTCTTTGTTTTTCCAACAAGATAAAGCGGAATATTCGTTATCTCGCCATTCTTACAGTAGCCACGCTTAGAAAAACGCAGTGCATGTTTCGGATGATGTTCTACAATATATCGTTTGAACGATGGTGCAGACTTATCCTCACCGCCTTTGGCTTCCACAGGAATAATCTCAGTCCCATATTGCAGAACAAAGTCGATTTCACTATTCTTATCAGAGTAATATCGGGGAGCAACTTCAAACTGTCCTCGAAGCTGCTGTAGAACATAGTTTTCAGTCAACGGACCTTTAAATTGATAGTCCGCTTTCAGAAGGATCGCACTGTTGTCAATGCCTGCCATATGTTTGAGAAGTCCGGTATCAAAGACGAAGAGTTTGAACTGATCCAGCTTATCAAAGGCGGACAGCGGATGTTCCATCTTAGAAACATTGTAGACACGGTTCAACATTCCGGCAGAAACAAGCCATTCGATAGCTTCTTCAAAATCTCGTGCCCTACCGCCTTCCCTAACAGCACCGTACATGAATTTTTCGTTAGGTTTTGCAAGCTGTGCAACAATGCTACGAAACACCATAAGAATGCGACCACTATTGACTTTGCCGTTATGCTTAGAAAAGTCATTTTCATAAACTTCAACAAGCTCACGCTGAATCTGAGCAACCCTTGCGGGATCTTTATAATTAACCCATGATGCCACACATTCCGGCATTCCGCCTATAATAAGGTAGTTGTTATAGGCTTCCAACAGTCGGTTATGAAAGATCTCCTCAATCTGTTGCTCCTTCTGAATGCTGTCATAGTAGGCATAAAGCACCGGATCTGTCGCTTTCAAAAACTCTTCAAAGTTCATAGGATAAATATCAAGCAGGTTTACCATGCCAACAGGGTAAGATTTGGGTTTCGCCAAAAGTGTGCCGAGGAGACTTCCTGCCGCAATGACATGGTACTCATTTGCTTTTTCCTTGAAATATTTAAGTGTGTTCAGAGCCTCCGGGCATTCCTGTATCTCGTCAAATATGATCAGGGTTTCTCTCGGCAGAATCTTCTCTCCGCAAATTAGTGATAGAAGTTCCAAAATGCGCTGTGGATTCTTGTTCACTTCAAAGATGGATTTTAGTTCGTCCTCTTCGTCGAAATTAAAATAAACAAAACTCTTATAATGGTTCTTTCCGAACTCTTTCATCAGCCATGTCTTACCAACCTGTCGTGCGCCTTTCAAGACAAGAGGTTTTCGTTCCTCGTCATTTTTCCAGTTTATCAAATCTTGAATTGCATTGCGTTTCGTAGCAATCACTGTCCTTTCAAGGGGATGATAAGAGTATAGCACATTTTTCTGAGATTATCAATGAGTTATTACACATTTTACTAACTTTATTGCTGGGATTTCACACATTTTTTCAAAGAAACTATATTTATCTTCACTCTAACCATACCATGAAAATAGCAGAAAATTTCCCACCTGAAAACAAGCGAAAATTCAATAATTCTATAAATTAGTATTCAGCGATTAACAAAAAGTCCACTATATAAATTATCTTAACATCATCAACCCCTATCAGCAGTCAAGATGATGCATGCAATCAATTATCTCTCACTCTGTCTATTCAACCGTTTTTATCATCCATTCTTGCAACACGAAAAAATAAGCTCACAATAATTTTATGCATAAAAAAAGAGCCCAATGGCTCAGATGTTAAAAATATTAAATAAGTAATTGTTATTGATTATTTCTAATTCTGCGATATTTCCTTTGTTTTAAAGATTTATAAGAAGGTATCGTTTTATTCACTCCATGCTGTGGAGGGAAGTCGATCACTTGCTCTTTTAGTGAAACTTTCTTTGAAATTTTGTCGATAAACGGAATTTTTACATGCAAACCAGTTGACCAAGTTACATGATATGTTCCGAGTCTTTCAATTACATATGCGTGTGCCTGCGGTACTACCTTGACATTGCTTACGATTACTATAAGCAGGATTAAAAGAATAATTCCTAAAATAATAAGTCCTAACATTATTTACCTCTCATTCTGATATGGGTTCTACAATGAGCTTTACACCCTCGATTGCAAGAACCTTAACTTTTGTTTCTTTTAAAAGCGGTGCTTTGTCGGACTTTACCGTCCAAGTTTCCGCACCGACCTTTGCCTGTGCTGTTTTGTCAATATCGGTTAAATCTGTGAGCATAAACCCGACTTGACCGATGTGACGGTCTGCGTTTGTTCCCGTTGTCTTGTTACGCTTTTTAAAGCGTTTTACAAGCGGTCGTGTCACAATCAGCGAAACAAGTGACACAACAAGGAACACCGCCGACTGGATTGTTATGTCGCTTGTGAATATAGTTGTAATGGCGGCACAAACCGAGCCGAGAACGAACCATATTGACACAAGCTGCGTTGTAAAGCCTTCGCAAAGTAGCATAAATATTGCAAAGCCTATCCACACTATCGGCATATATTGCTCCATAGGGCTGTCACCCCCCTTTTTCGCATAATTTTAACACAATATTATATATTGCTATTTTATGCGTTAACTGATTATTTTGTATCTGTATTCCGCTTTATCCTTACAATTTCATGTAAAAAGGGCATAAAAATACCGACAAGTATTAGCATAGAACACCATTACTTGTCGGTAATAATTTTAATATCACATTCCTTGTTCAAAAATATAGAGGTACAAATCTTCGAGGGGTGGGGATTGTGGGGATAGTTTATGATTTTCAGGGGGATTATCTGTGACTAATCTTACTACGATTTTATCATCATTATGATAGAGATTTGAAACTCGATAATTATCCTGAAAATATTTTAATTCTTCTTTTTCAATTTCCATCTCAACTACCTTATTTGCAATTTCATTTACGAGATTTTTGCAGGTATCATGCGACACGAGTTTTCCCTGCTTTAGAAGTATAATCTCTTTAGCAATGAACTCGATATCGGACACAACATGAGTAGAAATGAGCACGATTTTATCTTCTGCAATTTCACTTATAAAATTGCGGATACGAATTCTCTCTTTTGGGTCAAGGCCCGCAGTCGGTTCATCAAGAATCAAAATTTTCGGGTCATTCAAAAGTGCCTGAGCAATCAAGGCTCTTTGTTTCATACCTCCCGAAAATCCGCCGAGTTTTTTATGTGCCGCATTAGTGAGATTTACCGTATCAAGAAGTGAGGTTATTTTTTCCTTAGCCTCCTTCTTTTTTAATCCCTTTAATGCCGCCATATACCACAAAAATCGGTTAAGAGTAAAATCATCATACAAACCTTGTTGCTGTGGCATATAACCGAGAACGCTCCGATAATTTTTACCTAATTTTTTAATATTTTCTCCGTCATACAACACTTCACCTTTATCTGAATTTAGGTTATCGGTAATGATATTCATAAGTGTCGATTTACCTGCACCGTTAGGTCCAAGAAGTCCATACACACCCGTAGTAAGCGTAACGGTAAAACCATCAAGTGCTTTTACCGCTCCTTTTTTATAGACTTTTGTAATACCTTTAATCTCAAGCTTTGGCATTTATTCGCCTCCATATTCTTGTTTCGGTAAACTTAAATTTAGAAATTTCAAGTGTGACAATCGCAATTAAGATACTCAGCAAATAAGTCATAACAATAGCTATAGCGTGGTAATTTACAATCCAATAACCGATTCTTGCGTTTTCAATCGGATACAAAGCAAGCAATGGTATTATAACTAAAACAGTTGAAATCACCATTGTAAACATACTGTTACGGCTAAAAATCGAAACTGCCGTAATAACAGATGTTACTGCTGTTGCAAGCAAAAAGTAGCATACGAGATTGAGAACTACCGCATTTATCACACTAAAAGATGTTTCTTGAACATTTTCAAAAATACATACTAAGGGTGTATTCAAACTGTTCGCACCGTATGTATTTATAAATCTTACAAAATACGGCACATACAGAACTGTAAATGCTATTAACAAATATATACACTCCACTACTATTTTTCCAAAAAACAGTTTTGTTTTACCGTTTTCAGTAGTACGAATAAGGTTGATCATACCATTTTTATACTCGGGTGAAAATACATAAGGAACACCTATCACAATAACAAGACAAAGCAAAGAAAAATCGTTCCATTCCCTTGTTTTACTTGAAACAAAACTTTTATAGATGTTTTCATCAATAAATTTTGCATCTATGCCCTTTTTATCTAGTTCAAGGAGTCGATTATATTGTTCGATTACTCTTTCAAATGCAATCCCTTTGCTGTTTAAAATATTTTCAATCGACTTGGACATAGCCTGTTTTGCATTTTCAGAAAGCTCACTATTTTCAGCAATTTCGCCCATGCGTTGTTGCAAGTTGTTAAAATAATTTTGCTGTTCCAAAATATAGTTTTCCTTTTCCGAAGTTATGTCACCCTCAAGATATTCCATATACGCTTTGTAGTCAGCATCCGAATTTTCCGAATAAGGGTAACGAACCGTTCCGAACGATGAAATAATTGCAAAAAGCACAAGCAAAACAATCATAACAGCCATTTTATTTTGAATAGTGAATTTAAAAACTTCGCCTTTAAAAATGCCGGTACTGCCGTTTAATGTAAAAAATCTTGATTTAAACTTTTCAAACAGTCTTGAAAAAATGCCGGCAGTTTTCTGTTGATTGCGTTTACAAAATAATATACAGGAAAACACCGTACACAAAAGAAATACTGTACAAAAAACGGCAAATGCAATCGGAATCGAAGCTACTGCATTTGAAAAAATATTAAGATTCAGATAACTTCCAAAAAATTCCCCGCCGTCAAGAATATAGAAAATATTAATGTACTTTAAAAGGTTCAAAAAAGAGTTCTGTACAATCAAGGTATAGAGCAAATACTCTGCACCAATTATTACGAGCCCTGTAAGATACATCGTTGCAGAACTTGAAAAGATAATAAATACAAGAGCCAAAAACGATGAAATAACAAAAGTCCCCATTATTTTTGCAAATGCAAACAAAATCAAAAATTGACCTGCTGTAACTGTAAGGGTACAGTTGCGAAACTCGGAAATTGATTGAATATTTACGCTTAAATCGGTACTGCCATACAGGAAAGTGTTTATGATAAAATTGCAAAAAATGAATAATATCGACACAACAGCTGACAGTACAAAAAGCAACATGAATTTTGAAATTATAGTTTTGAATCTGCCGAATTTTGTACATCGTACCAACGAATACAGTCCTTTTTCACGCTCATATTGAAAAAGATAAACGCAAAGCAAAAACACAATGGCGATTATAAAAATATCGGTTAAACTGTATTCTGTTGTTGCAACAAAAGCATCAGAATTTACAAGGCTTAGCTTGGTGTTTTTTAACCCTGAATAATCGTTGGATGTTTTGTAAAGATTTTTATATGAAAAAGAATTTTTATCGCCAAAAATTGAAGAGGACGACTGCGCCTTTGCCCTGTCATACATTTTGTCAATAAAATCCGGATAGGAATTTATATACTCAATCTGCTGCGAAATATCATAGAGAAAACTGTTTTTCCAAAAGTTATCTCCGCCTTTTTCACTCATTTCAACAGCCTTTTGATACGCATCCGGATTACTCTTTCGATACTCATCAAGTTCATATGTGTAATTTTCAATAAGTTCCTCGTTATCAGTCTGTGCAAGATTTTCAAGTCTGCTAAAAATTTCATATGCAAGCAGTTCATTGTCAATCTGCTTTTCAGCGTCATTCAAAGACATTGAAGAATAACTATTGAGCATTTTAGCATACTCATTGGAATAAGTGATTCTAATGCTGTTTTCTTCGGTATTTTGCGATGAATATAATAAAAAGCCGTTGATTGCAAGGCAGAGCAATAAAAAAACAAAAAATATTTTTTTATTAAGTATCTTTTTCAGTTCATAAATAAAGAGTTTCATAAATTCATCTGTTACTCAAAAGTATAAATTTCATCGGCATTTTCTGTGTTATTTTTATCAATATAATAAAGTGTTTTTTCTTCTTCGTTGTAATCAATAAAACAACTGCTGTCAAAACCTATTTCGGCAGTAAATTCAAACGGCATTTTCTTTAAAGTTGCCTTATAGCTTTTATCACAGAAAATCAACTTATCAGCCTCATTATCATCATTAGCAGCTGAAATTATCAGATTTTCACCGTCATTTGTAAAAGGAGTGTAGTATTGATAACCTGCAATCAAATCAGAACAATCAAGAATTTTCTTTTGATTTTCTCCGTTAAAACCGCACTCATACACCTTACTTCCGTTTGCGAAAATAAGCTTATCATTGAAAATTGTAAACATTGAATTTATATTTACTTCCAACTTTTCACTGAGATTTTCCCATTTATCGGTCTGTAAATCATAGTTTATCAAGTAGCTGTTTTCCTTGGTACCGTCAAGCTTTGTTATCCATAAAAAAAGATGATTGCCGTAGAATCTGGTGTCACATACACTCATACCATTAAGTATATCGTATTTATAGTACGGCAGTAACTCATCTGTGTTTCCTTTACCATCGGCAGAAACCTTGTAAAGTGCCATATTACTGCCTTCTGCCGCTCCTTCGTTATCTTTTTTACTTCCGTCAAAATAAATATATCCTCTGTGAATTTTAAAGTCCCAAATTGTATAATCCCTTGTCGAATATAAAACCTCACGATTTGTTCCGTCAGTTGAAATTTTGCAAATTTCATTTAATTCATAAGTTACACCGTCTTTGTCGGTTTTATCCTCGACCGATTGAAAATAAATGCAGTCATTGTAGTAAACAAGACTTCTGAAATATGTATTTAAAAATGCTGTACACTCTTTCTTTTTCTCAAACGAGGTTTCTTTGTCATGCATACAATCACTTCGATTGCACAAAGGTTGACAACTATGCGTTTCCTTATCAATCACATACAAAAATCCGTTATCTGAATTTAAAAAGTAAATGCCCGTATGAGTATCTGCAAAATAGAGCTGACTGCCGTACCTTATAAAATTCTCCTGACTGTCCTGATTAGGAACATATGTATCAGAACTGTCAATACTCATTTTTTGATTACATCCGCACAAAAAAACAAATGAAATCAGAAACAAAAATGCAGTGTATTTTTTAATCATAATTTTCATATAAACACCTCAGAGCCCACCCGCTACATTCGGGTGGGCTCTCAAACTTATGCTGTTTTGCCGACTGTAGCAGATACAGTTGTTGCACTATTAAATTGAGAAATACATTTTGAACCTACTAAAGTATAATAACCGTTTGCAGTTATTTTATTTATCTTATAAGATATTTTAACATATTAAGAATATAAGCACAATGATTTTTAGATATTATTTGTTACAAATTTTATTATGCATTTTTTGTGCAATATGACAGATTTTATTTAAAATAATGCTAATTAATATTGGTACAAACAGACCAAATATAAGATATACAAAAGCCCACTGTTGCAAACCGTTTGGAAGATAGTAGTACCATATACTTGATTTAAATGATGCAACATTAAAGTCACCAAACAATGAGCCTGAAGTAATGAGGCTTAATCCGTAAAATACAAATTTTAGGCACATAAAACCTACAAGCTGATTTACCATAATTCCGTATGTGTTGTCAGCTATAAGCCTTACAAGTTTGCTGTTTCCTATGGCAGGTACAAACAATCTTGAAACTCTCAGCCAAAATGCAATTGCTGTGATTGACGAGATATACGGAATTATAAAACCGTTGTTGAATTTAGTGAACGATGACGGAGTGTACTCCAAATCTTTGCAAAAAGTTAAAAGTATCAGCTGTACAGCAAATATAATTGCAAAGTACGCAACATTATTGAGAGTGTCTTTCTTTTCAAGCACAGCTTTATAAAAGCGACCGAATTCATAACACGGCAGGAAAAACATTGTTCTGACAAGAAGTTTCACTATACCGTTAATTGCAGTCGGATTTCCTATTGCAGTGTTAATTCCTATCATTCCGATTGCGAGATACACTATCAAAACTATAAATTCATTGTCAAGGTGAATCAGTTTCAAAAATTTTCTGAACAGCACATTTATTATACAAACCAAAAACAGCGGATACACAAACCATGAACCGAGGTTATATTGAAAAGCCTCACCGTCAACAAACGGCATAACAAAAAGATTGTATAAATCAGGCTTTGCACCTATAGTAAATCCAAACAAACCGAGAAATGCAACCATACCACCGTAAAATATATTCCACAGATACGCAGGAATAAGAAGCCGCTTTGTTCGTTTCCATATGTATTTTCCGATATTTTCTTCATAATCGGTTTTGTAAAAATATCCCGATATAAATACAAACAGTGCCAAATTATACGAATACGGCGGAAACCAGTTATAAGCAAGTTCCATTCCACCATGATAACAATGTCCGGAAACTATAATGATAATTCCGATTGCCGACAAAAGTTTGAATTGCAAATTCACCCCTCCGTCAGTATTAACGCTACGCAAATTTCTACCCTTTTTCAAAATTCAACTCTCCTTAATTTTTGATTTATATTAAATATTACGGCTTGCTTTTTCCTTTTTCTTTGTTTAATCATATCTCCAAAAAGCACTG
>OBWC01001421.1_pt1 | contig 11444 bp, 17 predicted proteins | sample 1501341 | NCBI WGS metagenome assembly OBWC01 (sample SAMEA2580033, study PRJEB22360) | human gut metagenome | biome: human gut; feature: human-associated habitat; material: faeces | place: Denmark | collected 2008/2010 | reverse complement strand
GGAAGTAGAAATCTACTACCGCTTCATCGGCAAAATCGACTGACCTTTCTTTTTTTACCCAACAATATCTTTAATTAAGGGAAACGGGACAGGGGAGGTATGATATCGCAATGTATCCGTTAGAGAGAAATAAGGATGCATTTATCATGGAGTTCAAAGTGTTTGATGCGAAAAAAGAACGGAGTTTAGAGCAGACAGCCGCGAATGCATTAAAGCAGATCGAAGAGAAAAATTATGAGGCGGATCTGATCGCGGCAGGCATCGGACGGGGACAAATCTATAAACGTTACTGTTCAGAGGTAAACTTGTAACAAAAGAACCGATGGTAGAGACTAATCGTAGTCAAAACCATCGGTTTTCTTATGCAAATATTTCTGCAATCTCGCGGAACAGATTGGTCTGCTCTTTCCTGCGCATCAAAACCAGCATGCTCATGCATTTACAGAGATGGTCGATGCTTGACGGACTCCGGAATGACACAGCCTGCGCCTGTTTTCTTTTATATTTTCTCAGCAGCCGTTCGGCTTCGTTATTCGTGGCAGGTACATTCTTATTATGGAGGAAAAGAAGATGATCTTTCTTATATTTTTTCATCCTTTTGTACAGGTTGTATCCATCACGGTAGTATTTCCCAGGCGGCTCATAGTCGTATTCATCCCCAGCTATGGACAGGATTGTTTTATAACGTTCTTCAAATTCGGAGACGGTCTGCGGATCTGGCTCTTCTGATTCAGATAAACCATTCCGGTAATGGATCATTTCCTGTATCAGGGAATGCATCTGCCTGTTCCAGGTACGGTCCTTTTCGTTGTCCATGCTGTCTTTCAGATAACGCAGTACATGTGCAAGGCATTCCTGGTGGCCGGTTCCATACTTATAAAAGGTTACATCATGATCGTGGACCAGTGTTCCCCTGATAGTCTTCAACGACCGTGCCCTTTATTCCATCGTGTCCCTTTTTGCCCCTGGCAAAATAGAGCACACCGCCATCCGGAACCGCACATACAAATACATACGAACTTTCCCCGTTTACACGGGCATTGGTACAGTCTGTATGCATGACAGGGGAAAGCAGCATGTCGCAGAAAATCTCTTTACGCTGGGATTATGTTTTTTGGGCAAATGACCGGCAGAGATTATTGATCATGCCTTTTGATATGTTTATTTTTCCATCTGTCAGATCAGACAAAAACCTGCGGCTTTTATCAATTGATGTAGGGCGGTAAACTGGTCATATTCAAAGGGTGATACATATGATGTTGTATGTGTTATTCTAAACGGTTCAACTGAAAAATTGGTTGAAGATAAATTTTCAGTTTCGACGTTAAAAACTGTCACTTTAAATAAATTGTATGTAGCCTTAACTCGTTCAAAAGGTGATTTATATATTGTGACGCAGGATGAATTTGAAACTGTAAAAGAAAAGTACTACAAGTAGAGTATGAGAAAGATTTGAGAAGTACCACCTAAATTATTATTTATTTTCGGAAGGATATGTGTAATGCAAATTAAAGATATAGCATCCAAAATTGTTGAAATGGAAAAAGTACCAACTTATTTTAATAATACGAAGACTTTTTCGTCCGTTACTTATTTAATGTTACTGACCTCATGAACTGTCACAGATTTGCTTACATGAACTGTCATCAGATTGACTGGTTTTCTGTCATCAGCCAGCCCCACAGGGCTGCCGCCTGAATCCAGGCGGCAATAAGCTTTACGTTGTTATGGTTCCAAGCATTTCATGCTCTATGACGAACTTGATCATATAATCATCGATCATGCGCTTCTGGTTTTGAAATGCATACATAAGAGCTTTTTCACCGATCCGGTTGACCATACGCGGGATCCCGGCCGATGCTTTATGGATCTCATCCAGCGCTTTGGCTGTAAAGACCTCCTGGGTACATCCGGAGTAATCCATATGGCTTGCGATATACTGTTCTGTCTCAGACCTGTCCAGGTGTGGCAGGGTGCAGTACATATCAATGCGCTGGCGGATAGCGGCATACCGCTGCAGTTTCAGCTTGTTTTCCCACAGCTCGGTCTGCCCGACCAGCACAACAGCCATGGGACTCATGGAATCAAATCTGTAGTTGAGCAGAAAACGGAATTCTTCCAGTGTTTCCTTTTCCAGCAGATGCGCTTCATCAAGGATGCAGACGACCTTCTTATGCTGCACTCCCCGGATGATCTCAATCTCCTGCTGCAGCTGGCGTTTGGAATCACCACGATAAAAACGGGATTCCAGTCCCAGCTGGTCCAGCAGCCCTTTATAAAACCATCGTGGTGTCAGTTTTGAATCAGACAGATACAGGACAATGTAATCCTCTTTTGGAAGTTCCGAGTAAAATCTGCGGATCAGGGTTGATTTATCACATCCTGGATCAGCCGTTACGACAGCAAACATCTGACGGTCTGCCACATAGGACAGCCGTCCGAGGGTTTCACGGAATGCATTGGATTCATACAGCTTTTCCGGTGGAACAGCACGGACAAACGGCGTGTGCTCCATGCCGAAGAATGCTTCATACATCAGTCATCCGCCTCCTTCCGGTACGCGGCAAAGGAAATGGCGTCTGCCATCTGCCGCCGGTTCTGTTCATGACGTTTTTCCAGTGCATCCAGAAAGCGGGAGGTCGTAGGGGTCTGTTCCTGCATGGAAGCAGGAAGAGCCGGTCTTTTGTCACAATACGAACCGATTTTTAGCGGGGCTGCGGTGAAAGGCTCCATTCCCTGATAGGAGACGGTGATCTGCTCCGGGGCTGCCGGATCATATGAGATTTCTACCGTGTGTCCTATCAGGGAAGGTTTCGTTTCATACCGTTTTCCACGGAAGCTGACGCAGGCTCCCCGGTCGACTTTCCTCTGCTCATGATGGAGAAAAGCTTCCGATACCGCCGCTGCATCCAGAAAGGCCAGCGGACGGCTGTCCCGGTTCCACTCCTGAAGTGGGGAGATCCCTTCTTCCGGAACAGCGGATCCAAGGCTTTCGTAGTATTCTGCGATACCGGCATGCCTCTGCTTATGATAGTATTCCTCCAGATAGACAGCCCAGAGACGGTTCAGTTCTTCCAGTGTCCTGATATTTTTAAGCTTCGATTCACGGATAAAGTCATCCACCACCTGATGGAACTTTTCAATCTTGCCCTTGCTTTTCCCGGAACGTGGTTTTGCATGCATGACACGGATCCCAAGCCTGGCAAGTGAGAACCGGATCTGCTTTGCAATGTACTGGCTTCCGTTGTCAAAGTAGCAGGCATCAAAGAAAAGGAGTTTTTAAGGTTTGTTCAACAGGATGAACATTTCAGTGAGTGCTACGATGGGATGTTTATATTATTTAGAACAGGCTTGAGAATAGGCGAGTTTTGCGGACTTACGTTAAAGGATATAGACTTGGAGAAAAGAACAATCAACGTGAACCATCAATTACAGTATGTTGGCAATAGGGGAAAGTACATAGAAAAAACAAAAACTGAAGCTGGGACACGAGTATTGCCAATGTCGGATGAAGTTTATGCAGCATTCAAGAGGGTAGTACAGAATAGAAAGAAACCTAAAGTCGAGGAAATGATAGATGGTTGTACAGGTTTTCTGTTCTTGGATAAGCGTGGAAAACCAATGATGCCTTATCAATGGGAAAAACGCTTTCAGCATGTGGTTGAGAAGTACAATAGAATTTATCGAGTGCAACTTCCAAAGATAACACCACATGTGTGCCGTCATACATTTTGTACGAATGCGGCAAAGCGAGGAATATCTGTAGAAACATTGAAATATTTAATGGGACATACAGATATAAGTGTTACCTCAAATGTGTATACACACCTTAAGTTGGAAGATGCACAGAGAGAAATGGAGAGGCTTGAAAGGATAGAAAAAGAAATGAAAAAGTGTGCCAAGTAAGGAAATAAAGGGCATAGGGAAAAAGTACTGATGAGTACGAATCGGGTTTATACCTAGATTTGTACTCATTTTACTTACCGAGATATGGTAAAATATGCGATTTTATGCTAGGATAGGTACACTAGGTTAGATGTCGTGAAAGTGTGATAAAACCTAGGAAAAATAAGGATATACAAGGAAAAACGAAGATATGCAAGATAAAATTAAAGTGCTTTTTATTTGCCACGGCAGTCCATAATAAAATGGCTGAAACGTAGTAAGATAGGGCTTTTGAACAATTTGTGATTAAGTTTTTACCTATGGTTTACTTATTTCTTTTTTATACCTAAGTATGAATAAAATGGATAGCAATTCGAGTTTGTTGTAGTAGCTACAGACTCTCTAATTTTATGCAAAAAAGTTGTGAAATGGCAGAGTGGTTACACATTCTGCCATTTTTTAAATCAGTAAATAGTTTCCATCACTTCGTACATTTCGTAAATAAATCCTTGGCTATTCCCACTACTGACACCACATTTTTCCAGCGTTATTGTATTAAATGTAAGGAGGACATGAAAAGAAATGTCCAGTCAAAATAATAAATGCAAAGCGCAGGAGGAAAACAATATGTGTAGAAAATTAGTAGTAACAAATGAAATCTTTTTAGGAGCAAGACCAATCTGCTATGAAGCGTACAGCTTACCAAAGGGAGAAGTTGTAGAGCTGACAGAGAAGCAGATCAAGGATGCACTTAAAGGTATTACAACAGATGAGGTTTATGGTTTAGCATTAACTGAATCAGGAGATTTGATTCTTGATACAGAGAATTTCTTCACAACAAACATGATGAAAAAGGTTCATACAAATACCTTAATACCAATGGTCGAGGATGATTGTTTAGCAAACCTTTTCTATATTGTGATCGGAACTCACAAGGAGAAGGGCAACACAATGTTTGATGTGATTTCCTCACGCTATGAGCGAACCAGTTTCACAGAGGAAAAAGTGAAAACATTGCTTGATATGCACATTATCAGTGCAGGCGCAAAAATGCAGGGCGACAAAGTGGTGGTAGCATTATTAGAAAAACCAAAGGTACCAGAACCCACAATTAATATCAACGGAGAGAAAGTACAATAAATTTGGAGCATCCGAAAGGGTGCTCTTTCCTTTGGCACCAATACAAAGGAAAATATGTATAATCATCAAATCATGCATTGAATAGATAAGAGATAAATTTATTTATAGGAAGTTTTGGAGATGAAGTGTGAAGTTTTAGTAACAGCAGTTATGATGAATAATAGAACAATGGTAATGAGTTTAGAAACATCGAACAGAAAAATAACTCAAAAGTATTTGAATAAATTTTACCAGAAAATTACAGATGGAGTACCATGGCAATGTGTTCAATATACAAGGGTGCTATTACAGTTAACACATAAGGGAAGGGTGTTTTACGAGACATCAGATATAGTTTACAAGATACAAAAGTTAATGGCATGTATAACTAATTATGTAATGACATCTGATTATGAATTTTACATGAGAACAGGCGATTAGAATTAACAATAAATGTTTAGTATCAGTAATTTATAGAAGATGTTGATAATAAGTAACAGTGCTAGAAAGGGATAAAAGAAAACGTGGCATCAGATAGAAAATTGAATTGAGCATTAACTAATAAAGTGGTATAATTTTCAAAGTGAAAGTTCAAAGTACGATGAGAAATAGAAATACCTAGTGGAGGTTTAGTTTTGCTAAAGGATAATGATATACGTGTAACACTAATCGACGAATTGAACAGAATAAATGCTCAACATGACTATAGAATCATAGAGGAACTGGCTGTATGTGATGGAGAAGCAAGAGTTGATGTTGCAGTTGCAAATGGCAGATTATGTGGATATGAGATAAAGAGCGATGCAGATACTTTAGAACGCCTTGCGTTACAACAGAAGTGTTATGATAAGACATTTGATACGGTATCAATAGTGGTAGGAGAAAAATTTAAAGATAGGATTGAAGAATGTATCCCGAATTATTGGGGCATATATGTTGTATATGAATATGCTGGTAGATGTAAAATTAAGAGGAAACGTGCTGCTAAAGTAAATAAAAATATAGAAGCAAATTCATTGTTGGAATTGCTTTGGAAAGAGGAAATCATCAAGCTTCTAAGAAATGCGGGAATAAAAGGAATATCAGGAAAAAACAGAAGATTATTGAGACAAATAGTAATAGATAATTTTACACTGAAGGAAATAAGAGATTATACAAGGGAAACTATTAAAAGCAGACAAAATTGGAGAGATTAGGATACAATATTGCTTCTAATCTCTCCAGTTTATTTATAGCAATGAAACAATCAATGTAATATGATGATTGAAACTGTATGCAACCCAATTTGTGAGGTTTCCGCTCTTGGTATTTGTACCATTGGCAATAGTAGCTATGATATTATCACCATAAGAGAAATTTTCACCTGAGAATTGTGGGTGTTCTACTAAAAGTCTACAACTGGTAGCAACATTTGCCAATTCAAGCCCACCTTTTTTTAAAGAGAGACCTTTAACAACCAAGTACTTATCAGAAGTAGAATATTTGATTTTAAAATTAGGTACCATGTAGGGAAAAAATGTTACTTCGCTCAAGTTCATGGGACCATAATCTGCATACACATAATTGAATGCAAATTTACTTTGTAAATCTAAAGATATTTCGTGAATTGCAGTTTCATAGCGTTTGAACTCGTTTACGATATCGGAACGAAGAGTTGAAATATCTTTAGGAAAAGAGCAACTTGCAATAATAATACGCCTATAGTCACCAATATTGGGAATATCAGATATTGCAGTTGTTAATACTGCCTTCTTGGGATATATTTCCTCGTCAATATATTTTAAGTCAATCAACAAATCTGTATTTTGAGGAGTAATCCAAGAACTTTCTACATAGTTTTTAAGGGATTGTTTTAATAACTCAAAGTTATCCCCACTTATACGTAAACAAACACCATTGGTGGTAGTTAAGTTGGCGATATTGCTTATATTTATTTCGTCCGTAATATCAAAAGCAGGTATGGCTTTTGGATGATTGATATTCTGAAACAAATCTTCATATATATCAGAAATATCATTAGGACTATCGGCATTAGTGTACCAATCATTTGATAAATACAAGTAAAATGGTTTGTTTTCCCAGCTTATGTTAAAAGAAGAAATTAACTTTGATAATTTCTTTTCGGCTGCTTCGTCTTCAGTAGAAGGATCTGTAGGAGGGGAAACTTCAACAAAAGGAATAATTTTGCTTGAAACATCTGGCGTGAGATTTTCAAGACAAGTTTTTTCACCAGTTTTCCATCTTAGAATGGGGGTATACTTTATATTCATACAAATACCTCCCTACTCAGTATGTGCTTCTGAACAGCAATGAATGCAACCATCTGCTTTTAAAAATCCCTTAGCTTTTGCATCTGCAACTGCTGCAATACCATCAGAAAAGTAGCCTAAATATGTGCGATTCGAAGGGGATGGAAGATATCTACAGTCCTCTGTGTGTACTTCATTGTTATTATTTGGATTCGATGTGTTGTTATTAATATAATAATGTTTCATAAATTTACCTCGTTTGCGTAAAGACGCCTAAATCTTGGTTAATAGTTACAAATATATTTTGAAACTAAGTCAAAAGAGCAGTTTATTTATCAATAACTCTCCTTTCCAATAAATGGTTTGTGCCAAAAATCATTGACGAACAATCTCAAACAAGGTATGATAAGACTGTCTAGGAATTAACAAACTTATTTGAGAGGATGTTGATTTTTGAAAGGGTCTTGAAAGCATCTATGTGCTATCAAGGTCTTTTTCTTTTGAAATAGTTAATCTTCAGAAAAAAGGCTATCAATTAAATCGGATAGAGTTTCCTCATTATTAGCGTTTTCTGATTTTCGAATATTTACAATGCTTTCCAAACGTGCTCCCATTTTTTTATTTATTTTAAGAGCAATTTCCAATTTTTCTAAAGAACCTTCATCGGCAGTAGCTAAGAGTAGCTTGGTTGCTGTCATATATTGTTGAATTGCTTTATCAAAAGTAAGAGAGGAAAATAAGTTATGGAAGTCGTCAGTCTTGGCATGTTCTCCGTTACTATCCTTTTCAATCTGCTTTTGACGTCTTGCGTTTTGAACAAGCATTTCACGAACTGTGTCGTTTAGCTCTTCTTCATAGAAAAATTCAGGACCAATCCCATAAAAAAGAGATAATTTTTCTAAGCTAGAATTAGAAGCTTTTTTGTCTTCTTGGTTTTCCCAATTAGAAATTGTTGCACGATTAACGTTGATTGCTTTAGCAATTTCATCTTGAGTTATGCCATAAATTTCTCGTATATTCCTTAAGTTGTTCATATGTATCCCACCTTTTTACATAATATAACACATATGACGTTAAATGTCAATTGTAAAATGTTATAAACAACAAAATATTGCATGACACAACGAAATGCGACAAAAAAACGACACGCGGATATAGTTTCAAGTAGCCGGTATTTTTATATTTCAATAGGGTATACCCCTGTGACTTAGTAGGGAGGATAAGGAAAAGTGTTTCAAGAGGCTGTGATTTGTATATTTGAAATATTTCAAAGTAAACAGACAGCTTATTGAAACAAAACAGGGCAAGCACGACAATTTAGTTTATGCATCCTAAGTAACATTGAGATTAATTATAAGAAAAATTATTTTTTATGGGAGAGGAGAGATAGAGCATGGAGCAGGCAAAAGAGAGCATTAAGCGTCAAAAGAAAAAAGTATTTAGAAATTTCATAGCCTTAATGGCAGGCAGTTTAACTTTACTGATTTCTATTGCAATAAAATTTAATTTTTCATATGCCAAGATAATAGTTAACTGCGCAATAATAACAGTGCTTTGTAATCATTATTTGCATATGAAAATCTATTATCTCAATAAAGAACTTAAAAAATTGCAGAGCAAGGAGGATAAAGAATCATGTCACTAAAATACGCCTACTGTAGAATATCTACAACAGACCAGAATATAGACAGACAAATCATAGCAGTAAAACAATTTGCACCAGATATATCAGATAACAACATATTTGTTGATAAGAAAACAGGCAAAGATTTTGAGCGTGAGCAGTATCAGGAAATGAAAGTCATTCTTGAGCATATTTCCAAAGCCAGCTTGAAAAACGAACCCATTGAGTTAATTGTGGAGGAACTTGACAGACTTGGTAGAAATGCAGATTTAATCAAGAAAGAACTAATGTGGTTTAAAGAGCATAATATCATAGTTCGTATCTTGGAAATACCTACAACGTTACATGAGGTAGATGAGAGTAATCGTTGGGTAACAGAAATGGTTACTAATTTATTGATTGAGGTATATGCACAGTTGGCACAGGCAGAACTTGAGAAAAGAGCAAAGCGACAGGCAGAAGGAATAGCAATAGCAAAGTCAAAAGGTGTATACAAGGGCAGGAAACCAATCCAAATAGACAATGAGCAGTTTGTAATAATTTACACCAGATGGAAAGCAAATGAAATTACAGCCAGACAAGCTATGTTAGAACTCAACATAAAAGCTAATACTTTTTACCGAAGAGTAAAAGAGTATGAAACCAATAAAAAAGCAATCAGTAACACTTGAAAAATTCAGTAATAGCATCCATGCTATTACATCTTGAAAATTTTAGCTACATTCAGAGGGCATGATAAGTGATTCCAGCAATATCAAAAAATGATAAGTTTGTATGGGTGATTGAAAATCTAGGGTAAATTTTTTAGACAGACTTCTGAACGATAGCAGACAGCATAGGTGCATTTCAGTATGATACATGGCTGTTAAATAGGGTAGTAGCAGTGGGGGTAAAATTTTTCGAGTGATTTTCAGATGTACAGAGAGACCGATTTTTAATCTGCAAAAGACTTATTATGTATTGCAAAACATTATGAGTTAAAAATACCTATCTTGTAGAGGAGAAAAAGCAATGAGAAAGCAAAGCAAACATAAAAAAAGAATATTACAAGCACTTTGTTTAGTGATAGCGCTTTGTGGTATGAGTGCATATGCAATGAATGTCACTGGTTCAAACGAAGTTGCTAATATTTTGAGAAGTTCATCAAGTGTTGAAACGCTTACTATAGATCCTAATGGTGGTTCAGCCACACATATTGATGGAACGACAATAACAAGCAGTACGTCAAAATCTCTTCAGTGCTGATGCAGAGGGAAACATCAGAATGAATGGTGAAGTCATTGTTACAAAAAGTCAGGGTGCTGAAAGCATAAGCAACAGAACAGCAAAAACAATCAATGACAAGACACAGGTAGTAACACAGCTAGTAAAAGCACTTGAGCGTAATACTGGAAGTGATAACTCAACTACATGGAGTAGTGCTGATGGAAAATGGTACAACGAAGCCTTTGATGGTGTGACAGTTCTTGTGAGCACAACAACCATTAATACAGGTTTATGGGATCCGATGGAAAGAAGCACAGTCTTTGATACAAAACTTACACCAAGTCAGAGTAGCAAAGAAAACATTGGAAATAACTTCTACTCATTCCAAATGAGGACAGCTGCATACAGTGATTTATATGAAGGAGAAGTAAATAGAGTAGGAAACTTCATGGGAGTGAATGTTTATAGTAATGTAGACTTGATAGAACTGTTTAAAACAGATAAGTGGTTCAGTTCAAACATTACAACACAGGACTTGAACTAAAATATATAATTCAGCATATGAAAAAACACCCAATCAATCAGTAATTTCAATTACATTACAGTATTGTTTAGAGGGCAAGACCACCTCACCTTAGCAGATTGGAAAAATGGTGGAGCAATATCCTACTTAACGAGCTTGGCATATGATTCAGCATATAACTTTAAATCAGCCAACACCCCACAGGGCACACGCAAATCTGGTACCGAGTATAATGAAACCTTTGCAACTAGATTTATAAACAGGTCACCTGATATGTCAACTACTTATAAGGCAACAGTTGGTTCAGCTGGAATATGTTCAACCACATCCTCATCCTACAGATTTGACACCAGCACTGCTCTCACCATTAATAATATTGTAGTAAATGACCCAGTAGGGTTTATTTTTTTGCTCATTTTTAGAACAACAGACACATATAAAATACAATCATAATTCATCAGATAAAATCAATTCACATGTGACAGCTATGGTCATATTCATACTATATTTATATTAAAACATGGATAGTTTAAACGTAGCAAACACACAAGCACCAACAGTAGGTGCAGACACAGTAGCAACCCAGCAGGCACAGCCAGACAAGTCAGCACGCTTCAAGGAAAAGGCAGAAAACCAAGCTTCAAAGGTAATGGCAGAGCTGGAGAAGCTGCAGAAACTCTCAAACAAGAAGTACTACACCTACTCAACAGAACAAATCAATGAGTTGTTTGTAGCAATACAGAGCGTACTTGATGAAACCAAGGAAACATTCACAACAAGCAATGGATAGGTTACAATTAACTGGACAGATTTTTTAAGGTCATATAATCTATAATAA